>Ga0180009_10000925_pt1 | contig 37398 bp, 33 predicted proteins | sample OS_PC_MetaG_FD_123537 | JGI IMG/M metagenome (GOLD analysis project Ga0180009, IMG submission 123537) | Groundwater microbial communities from the Aspo Hard Rock Laboratory (HRL) deep subsurface site, Sweden - OS_PC_MetaG | ecosystem: Environmental > Aquatic > Deep subsurface > Groundwater... | reverse complement strand
GTCCCTGTGTCGTATCAGTCAACCGCTTTCAGGGACTTCTGATCGAAAAGCGGTACTAGATTCAATATTCTACTAGTACCCTCTGCTTTCAGAAGTTCGTCAAAGTGGTTGCCGTGAATGACTGACGAACTTCTGAAAGCGGGTACTAGTGTGGTGCCTCGCAATTGCCGACCAACAATTCGGCTGGGTTCGTCGTCGGCAATTGCGAGACAAGCACCACACTATGCTTTTGATCTTGGTGGTGTCCCTTTGTCTCCGAATTGCCGATGAACGGGTGCCGCAAAGGTGTCAGAAATTCGGAAACGGGCCACCAGCCTAACCAGATCTTAAAGGTGCCAGGGCATGGGCTTGAATTCATGGTTTGATCTCGGCCGCGAGACCATCGTCCGTGGCCGTCGCGCTTGGGCTGGCAATTTCTCAGAGTTCGCCGGAGACCGGCGCGGCGTCACGTCGATATTCTTCGGCTTGATGATCATTGCCATCCTCTTCGTCTCCGCCGTTGCAATCGACTACAGCCGCCTTGTCACCGAGCGTGCCCGCGATCAGCGCGCCCTCGATGCCGCCATGCTTGCAGCCTCCAACCAGCTCGGACTGGATAATGCCGAGGTCACCGGCGAAGTCATGGCAAAGGCCTACTACGCCGCCAACCGGACGCAGAATGCGGATTCGCAATTGAAGGACGTCAGGCTCGATTCTTCCGCTGGAGCAATTTCGGCCAGGACCTCGACCGACTGGCACGCGTCCCTGCTCAAGGCCGTCGAAGCCTATTTCCCGGGCGTCGGCCAGGACCGCAACGTATCCGTCAGCGCCAAGGTCAATCGCGGCAATGGCACCACCGAGATTGCCCTTGTCCTCGACAATTCCGGTTCGATGGGAGGCACCTACATCGCCGACCTGAAGACGGCGGCCAAGGATTTGATCCAACCGGTCCTCGCCGGTGTCGAAGGCACCGGCCGCGTCATGGTCGGCGTCGTTCCGTTCGCCGCTTCGGTCAACGTCGGCTCGATCTACTCCGCAGCAGACTGGATCGACAGTTCCGGCGCTTCGTCGATCCACTACGAGAACGTTGCTGAAAACCGCACCCGCTTCCAGCTGTTCAGCGACCTTGGCCAAAGCTGGGCCGGCTGCGTCGAGGCGCGGCCCAACGGCCTCGATGTCACCGACGACCCCGCCTCGGGCGGCGACTACCTCTTCGTCCCAATGTTCGCGCCAGACGAGCCCGGTGACGAGGGCAGTTCGCAACTGGGCTATTCGAACAGCTATATCAACGACGACGGCGGCACCTGCACGCCCTACGAAAAGATCTGCACCCGCTACTCGCGGCGCGGCAACTGCCAGGACTGGGAAACCATCCGTATCCCAAACGAAGAAGCACAGGCGCGCACCTGCAAGTACGCCAATCAGCCGACGATGAACGGTTCGGGTCCCAACTCAGGCTGCACGACCCAGGCCGTCCTGCCGCTCAACTCGACCAAATCTTTGATCGAGACGGCGATCGACGCCATGCAGGCCAGCGGCTACACCAACATCAAGGAGGGCGTCGCCTGGGGCTGGCGCATTCTCTCGCCGTCGCTGCCGTTTGCTGAGGGTCGCGCCTACGCAACCGATGCCAATTCCAAGATCCTGATCCTGATGACCGACGGCGAAAACCGTTACGCTGCCGATAACAATCACAACAACTCCATCTACGGGTCGCACGGATATGCTTCGAAGGGCAGGCTGGGCGCCACCTACACCGAAGCCGGCTACACGCAGAACCTCAACGAGAAGACGCGCCAGGTCTGCACCAATGCCAAGGCCGCCGGCATCAAGATCTACACCGTTGCCTTCCGCCTGGAGAGCGATCCCGCCACCCAGGCGCTGCTGCGCGAGTGTGCCAGCAGCGACGATGAAGCCTTCGCTGCCTCCGACGGCAGCATGTTGATCCAGTCGTTCCGCAATATCGGCCGCTCTATTACTCAGATCCGCATCTCCGAATAGCCGGAAGAAACCGCGGCGCATCCGATTACCAACAGGCCGGCGATAACTTTCGAACCCGCCCGGCCGCCGCGCCGGCCGGTTTTCCGATGTCGCGTCAAGTGCCGGTGCTGCAACGACAATCCCGCTGCGTCCCTGCTTTCGAAAAGGGTGCATCCGCGATTCGGCGCCCGCGTCAAGCGTGTTGGCAACCTGTTGAAGCAGACCTGGGCGCCACACCAACTGTCCCCCGCAATTGGACTCTCCACCCCCGATGCAGGAAAGTCGCCCGATCAGCGTTCAGCTTGTCCTGCGTTTCCAGAAGAAGTCGTCCTGGTCGGCCGCCCGCGTTCCCCGCGGCCTGAGTGGTGTCGTTCCGAAAAGAGACCGTGGGAGTGTCGTTGCATGCCGTCGTTCTTACTTTCGTTGAAATTGCCCAACGCCGCCATGCCCATCATGGCCGCTTTGCTGCTGCTGCCGCTGCTGCTGGCAGGTTTGCCGGCCGGCGCTCAGGCAGGTCCCGACGATTACTACGCCGACCCGATGCTGACCGATCCTGATCACCGTTCGCATTTGGTGGTGGAGTCCCACGGTCCCTTCCCGGTTCGCGAAAAGATCACCATCGGCGTCGACAAATCGATGCTGATCGAACTTCCCGTCGATATGAAGAACGTGCTGGTCTCGAACCCGGAGGTTCTCGACGCCGTCGTCCAGACTCCGCGCCAGGTCTACCTCCTCGCCAAGGACATGGGTGAAGCCAACGCCTTCTTCATCGGGCCCGATGGACAGAAGATCCTGTTCCTCGAAGTTTCCGTCACCCGCGATCTGACCGCCTTGCACGACACCCTGCGCCGGCTCATCCCCGGCTCCAAGATCAGCGCCGAGATGATGGGCGACAGCGTCGTGCTCTCCGGCAATGTCATTTCCGGCGTCGATTCCAACCGCGCCAGCGAACTTGCCGCCCGCTACGTCAAGAAGAAGGACGGCGTCGTCAACCTCCTCGCGACCGCCGCCAACGAACAGGTTCTGCTCAAGGTCCAGGTCGCCGAGATCCAGCGCGAAGCCCTGCGCCGCATCGGCGTCGATCTGCCCGGCGCAGTCCTGCAAAGCGGCAACTTCACCTTCGCCAAGGTCATCCAGAACGCGTTTCCCGTTACCAGCGCACTCGTACCCAAAGCTGTTCCCGGGTTGCCTTTGCCGGGCGTCGGGGCCGGGGTCGCCGCCCAGCCGACGTGGCAGACAGCCAATCAGAGCGTGACGGCGATGGTCGAGGCGCTTGAGCGCGCCGGCGTCCTGCGCACGCTTGCCGAACCGACGCTGACAGCGATTTCGGGCGAGACGGCGAAGTTCCTCGCCGGTGGTGAGTTCCCCATTCCGATCGCCGAGGAAGATAACAAGATCACGGTCGAGTGGAAGCCGTTCGGCGTCAACGTTTCGTTCAAGCCGGTTGTGCTCGACGAAGGCCGCATCAGCCTCACCATCGCCGCCGAAGTCAGTGAGATATCTTCCGAAGGCGCCGTGCAGCTGGCGACGATCTCGCTTCCCGGCCTGCGCGTCCGCCGTGCCGAGACGACGCTTGAACTCCCGAGCGGCGGCACGCTGGCGATGGCCGGCCTGCTATCCGACGAGACCCGCCAAAGTGTCGAGGGCGTTCCCGGGCTGAAGAACCTGCCGATCCTCGGAGCGCTGTTCCGCTCGAACGACTATCGCCGCCGCGAGACCGAACTCGTCATCCTCGTCACGCCCTACCTTGCCAGCCACGAGTCGCGTGGAGTGTTGGCGAGGCCCGACGACGGTTACGCCCCGACGAGCGAGCTGAAGGAACTGTTCTTCGGCAACATCAACCGCGTCTACGGCATAGGCGCCGCCGACAGCGGTCGCTACCGCGGCGACTACGGTTTCATTATCGACTACCCGGGGGTGAAGGGATGATCATCAATTCAAGGATGAATGCGCTGGCGATCGCCATCGCCATGGCCGCACTCTCGACTGCCGGCTGCCGCGAGCATCTGCGCCTCGACGATTTCACGGCCGCCGAACTCAACGATCCCGACAAGCGCCATCCCATCGCCTATCGCGGCCAGACCGAAGCGCTTCTCGTCGAGATGGGCGGCAAGGGCGAGGGCCTCAGCTACGACCAGCAGGCCGACGTCTACCGCTTCGTCAAACGCTACCGCGCCGAGGCCAACGGCCCGATCACATTATCCGCTCCCCGCTCGGCCGGTGCGCATCTGGCAGCGTCGCGGTCGCTTCGCGAAATCGAGGACGCCTTGCAAGCCTCCGGCATCAGCGGTCGCAGTATCCGGATGGACCGCCACGGCGATTCCGAGAACGGCGAATTCGGCCCTGCGATCAAGCTCGCTTACGTCCGTCCGGTGGCGATTGCGCCCGAATGCGGTCAATGGCCGGAAGATACCGGTCGAGATCGCGAACGAATCCGCTTTGAAAACTACGGTTGCGCCGCCCAGCGCAATCTCGCACTTACGGTTGCCAACTCACGCGACCTCCAGCGCGCCCAGGGTGTAAGCCCGCGCTCTGGCGAACGCCGCGATACAACCTGGAAGGAATACGTCAACCAGACGGAATCCGGCGCAGGAAGCTCCGGCAGCGCGGCAACCACGACGCCTGCAGCCGGCGCTGCACCAGCCGCCAAGGGCCTCCAATAGCCGAGCAGCCGGTGTGTCGCGGTAATTCAAATCGGGCGGTCCGATCGAGCGGGCCGCCCGTCTGCATTCATTTCAGGCTGCACGTCAAAGAAGGAACTCGCTCTGCACCAGCGTCGAGGCGCCGATGACATCTATCGCAAAGTCGGCACGCCCGTCGCCGTTGATGTCGCCTTCGACGCGCGTGATGGACCCGATGTCGCGGATGTGCAATTCGCCCGCCGTCCGTGAGAACGCATCCTCGCCGATGAATTTGAAGCGCTGGTTGCCGCCGACGGTCGTGTTTGCATCGATGGTTCTCAGGTCGATGCGATCCTGGAAATCGTTCCAGCCCGAGATTTTATCGCGCGTCGCCCCGCGCGACTCTTGAATCCTGTCGTAGTCGAACCGGTCCCTCCCGGCTCCACCAGTGAGGATGTCGCGGCCGAGCCCGCCGACAAGAACGTCATTGCCGCCGTCACCGAATATCCGGTCGTTATTGTTCTCCCCGCGCAGAAAATCATTCTGGTTGCCGCCGCGTAGAATATCGTTCTGGTTGCCGCCGAACAGGCGATCGACACCATTATCGCCGAACAACTGGTCAATGCCGTTTTCGCCGCGCAGCATATCATTGTTGTTGCCGCCGCGTATGACGTCGTTCTGATTGCCGCCGAACAACGCGTCATTGCCATCGCCGCCAAACAGGCTGTCCAGCCCATCGCCGCCGAGTATGAGATCGGCGCCGCTCTGCCCCTGCACGAGATCGTTGCCGCCGAGCGCGTTGATGGTGCCGCCGTCGAGGCGGGCGGCGATGGTGTCGGCAAGTTCCGTGCCCGTGATCGGGTTGAGCCGTGGGTCGAAAATCTGCGCAACGATTTCCTGGTTGCTGCCAAGCTCCACATCCGACGTGTGGGTGATGACGAATCGGCCGTCCTTCAGCGCAGTAACGGATGGCTGGAAGTCGAAGGCGCCGGTGCCCGGCACGACGAACTCGTCGCCGAGCTTGTTGCCAAGCGCATCGAATACCTGCCCGGCCAGCCGTGAACCGTTGTCGAACCACGTGACGACGAAGTCGCCGTTCGAAAGCGCCGTGACGTCAGCCGAAGTCTGGCTCCCCGTTGTGCCGGAGTTGACGAGGAAATCGGATTTGATGACGCTCGTGCCGTCATTGCCGCGAATTTCGGCAACGAGTGCTGAGCCGCTCGCGTCGCCGGTGAACCCGTCGACGTCTTCCCAAACGGCAACGAACCCGCCGCCAACGAGCGCGGCGACGGCGGGGTCGCGTTCGACAGTGAAGTTGATAGCCAGCGGCGTCCGGCTGACGATCTCGGTCCCTCCTGGGCTGAAGATGCCGAACGCGATATCGACGTCAGGCCCTCCGGCAATCTCATCCTCGTAAACGACAACGACATTGCCGTTGCTCAACGTTGAAATGTCCGGATCGAACTGATCGTCGGCTTCGTCAAGGACAACGAATGGCATACCGAACGCGCCCTCGGCAGACGCGGGCGTTCCGAAGACGCCGACGTCATCCTCGATATCGGTCGATTCAAACACGGATATCGTGCTGCCGTCCGGCAAGACCGCTATTGCCGGCGCAGTAGAATCCTCGCCGATGGAATCCGCATTTTCGAAGTTGCCCGCTGCGTCGAAATACGCGACGACGGTTGCACCGGGCGTGCCGCTTGCGGCGGAAAAAATAAGAGAAATTGCAAACCCGCCATCGGGCAATGCCGTCACTGCAGGATCGTATTCATCGAAGCCGCTGTTGAGCATTACGCCGAGAGCCTCCTGCTCGCCGTCGACTTTGTTGCCAAGGAAATCGTAGATCTGAAACTTAACGCTGTCGTTGGTGGTGACCGTGCCGGTATGGCTGGCATCCGCCCAGACAACGACAAATCCGCCGGACGCAAGTCCTACGACTTGGCTGTCGCTTTGCGTGTTGCCGCCTGTTCCGTTATCGCTCGTGTTTACAGTCCCTATGTTCCTCCAGACCGTCGGAGTCCCGTTGGCCATGATCCACTCTCCTGTGACTGATGCAAGCTGGCTCTCAACCAGAAGGTCGACCCAACGGGTTATCGTGCTGTTCGCTGATGATCAGACCATAGAGCAACAGTCGTCCGGGTCCAGCAGAAATGCTACTGCGTCTTCAGCCGTCGCCCGGAAACCATAAAATTCCGCCGCCAAAAGCAAAAACCCGGCCCACGCTCGCGCGAGAACCGGGCCGGTCTTGGTGATCAAGAAAAATTCCAGTCTTCCCCCGACGGCGAAATCAACGTTGTGAGGCGTTCGCCGACTGGATCGTTGCGGGCGATTTCTTGTCCGCGCGCGATACTTTCACGTTGCCGTCCTGAAGGTCGCTCAGGTAGCTCGCATTCGCCACCGCCGTCTCGTGCGGCAGCACGCTTGAAGCCACCTGACGGGATTCGTCGGTGCGCCCTCTCAAGCCGAGCAGCAGGGCGAGGTTCTGCTTCGTCTTGACGTTGCCGCTGCGTTCGGCGGCCTGGCGCAGCAGGGCTTCGGCCCGATCGGGCTTGCCGTCGAGCGCATAGGAGAGCGCCAGATTGTTCAACACCGATGGGTGATCGGGCGCCAGTTCGAGAGCGCGCGCGAATTCCCCCTGGGCTTCCGTGTGCTTGCCCTCGGCGGCCAAAGCCGATCCGAGTGCGGAATGCGTGCGCCAGTCCGGATTGGCCGGATCGATCGCCGAGCGCAACAGATCCTTGGCTTCGCCGATGCGGCCGAGATCGGCGGCAATGAGGCCGCGTTCGCGCAACAGCACCTTGTTGTCGGGATCGACTTGCGAAGCCGCCTCCAGCACGGCGAGCGCCTTGGCCTTCTGGTTGCCTTCGCGCAACTTGCGCGCTTCGGCGAGGGATTTCCCGGTGTCCGGCTTGACGGGCGCCTTCGCCAGAGCATCCTGCGATCCGACCGGTTCAAGCGTGCTCGACGCGATCGAGCCCGTCGTCAGTGCTGTCATGGACGAGCCGCCATCGCTTGCCGGCGCCAATGACATATCCGGAAGATCAAGGCCGCTTTGCGCGCACGCGCTGGTCATCAAGGCGGCGGCGAGCGTGACCGCGACGCCCCCGGGAGAGCGCCCCGAACGACGCTTCTCATGCAACGACTTCAACATCGATACCTCGTTTCGACTGGCCCCGCTCAAAGGAAAGCAGACGGGACTGCGGCACCAACGCAACGGACGCGCACTTGTCAGCACGCCACGACAAAGCCTCTGGAATTCGCGATACGAAAGCGGTCCGGGGCGACTAACGCTGGTGGAATGGGCGAGGTATCGCCGCGTCCACATGAGACAACTGTTTGACGCTTGCGTCATGGATCCGAGACGCCAGGTCACGCATTTGAGCGTTAACGAGATTCGCGCTCGCAGAATCCGGATCGCTCGGTCTGTCCCCGCTATCCCCAGGCCAAATCAAAACTGTGGATGCAGGGATTGCTATTTCAATGCATGCGATCAGGCCGCCTCAAAACGCGACCCTGACCGGCCCAACCGACCAGCCCAACCGACCATCGTGATCGCCTGCGAACCAGACAACGCGCTCAACAAACCGTCGGCATACAGAGCTTCAGTTGAAACTTCTGGTTGGCGCCGGCTTGGGTGAAATCGACTTCGCGCTGGTCATCGCAGCGGATGCGCCCTTCGAGCTGCTTGCGCCCGCCGACCTCGATTTCCCGCGAGAACAGCACCGCGCCGAGATCGCATTTGTAGTGTTCCTTGAGCTGCTGGGCGAGCAGCGTCCGTTGCGCATCGGTGAGATCGACCATCTGCGCCGACGCAGGCGGGGCTTGCCAGCCGCACAAGACTAGCGCGGTCAGGATCGCCGGAGCATTGAATCTTGAAAGGCGGTTGGGCCAGCGCAACATCGGCGGGGTATCCTCTACTTGATGAATTTAGCAACCGCAGAATGCAGCCAACCGCCGCCTTAAACGTTGATGTTTGTCAATGTCGCGTGTGCCGGTTCCCTCCATGCTGTTTGTCAGGAAGGTCACCGGAGCCGTCTCGAAAGAACCTTTCGCTCAGGAGAGCGTTCCATGCAGTTCAAAACCATCTTCGTCTATATGAGCCGCCGTCACGGCTGCGAGCCGCTCCTCGAGGCAGCATGCGCTCTGGCGCGCCGCCATGGAGCCCATCTCATAGGTGCGGCTGCGTTCTCCGCCGTGCCGCCCGTTCCCCCGCTGGCGATCCCCTATTCGACGACCGTGATCGAAGAGATGTTGCGCGCCGCTGAGGACGCTGAAGCCGAATTGCGCTCCGCCTTCGAAGAAGCCACTCGCGAGCAGCCGTTCGTCGCCGAATGGGTCAGCGTACGCCGTCTCAACAGCGATCTTGTCGCCGCCGTCCTCGAACACGCACGCGCCGCCGATCTGATCGTCGCGTCTCAGCGCGACCCCGAGTGGGACCTTGGGCCGGTGCTCGACTTCCCCGAGCGCCTCGCCCTCGAAAGTGGACGACCGGTGTTCCTCGTACCCCGCTCCGGCCGGCACTCGCTTGAGATCAAGAAAGTCGCCATTGCCTGGAACGGAGCCCGCGAATCCGCCCGCGCCGCCTATGACTCGTTGCCCTTCTGCATCGCGGCTGAAAACGTCACGATCCTCACCGTCACTCCCGACGCCAGCCCGCTGGCAAACGACACCCCCGCCGACGCGCTGGCCGCAGCCCTCGCCCGCCACGACATTCCGACAACCGTGACGCACCTGCAGACATCGAATGCCGGAGTTGCCCGCACGCTCATCAACGAGGCAACCCGCCTCGAATCCGATCTCATCGTCATGGGTGCCTACGGCCACTCCCGCCTGCGGGAATTCGTATTCGGCGGCGTCACGCGCGATATGACGAACGAAAGCCCCCTGCCATTGCTGTTGTCCCACTGATCCCTTCGCCGTCCATCAGGCGGCACCATGACAAACAACGGAGCCCCCATGACCCAGCCGTTTCTGCCGAGCATGCGCCGCGTCCGCCTCGAACTGGCCCGTGACCACAACCATCCCGAAGGCAGCCGCGCCCACGGTTACGATTTCATCGCCCCCCTCGATGACGAGGGCCGTATCATCGAAGCCGACTGGCGCAAGCAGAAGGACCGCTGCCGGGTCAAACGGTTCTGGGCCGGTCAGCCCGACGAGGTCGGCCACATCGTCAAGAAGCGTGGCGGCGGCTGGGCCTTCCACTACGATATCCACGGCGACGCGGAGAGCGATGAAACCGGTTACCGTCTTGGCGAACACGCGTTCAAGGCGGGAGAGTACGTCTCAATCCTCGAACAGGATGGGGTTCTGCGCACGTTCAAGGTCATGTCGGTCCTCGAACTCGATTGAATTTCACGCGACCTGATTTTCCCAGGGCCGTTGCAAGGCATCCCGGAGCGGGAAAGTTGTGCCCGCCCGGCAACGCTTCGCTTACGATGTTGCATGATCGGAAAAGCGACAGTGCGCCGCATTGCACAAAAACTAGTCATTTGAGGACGTCGTCAAACTTCTGGGAACTCGCTGTAACGGCCGCGAGTTACACGCGGGAGCCGGATGGCCTGAAATGCCTTCGGTGCCGGATTGGTGCGCTGCACAAAAACTCTGCAAGTTCTGGTCAATAAAGAAACTTGTTAGGCCCAGTCAGACTCACTTAGCTTTAAGACATAACAAGAAAAGATCCAGGGTCGCCCAAGTGGAATCGGGCCGCAAAAAGCGGAACGACTAACAACAATTGGAGACCGATGATGATCGAGCTAGTTTTATCCGTGTGCCTTATATCGGCGCCTGCCACCTGCAAGGACGTCAACCTGAGCTATATGGGCGATCAGGTTACCCCCCAGCAATGCATGTTTCGCGGGCAGATTACCGTAGCGCAGTGGTCGGCCGGCAATCCCGATTGGCGTATCGCCAAGTGGAAGTGCGGCGCTCCCCAGGAGTTCGCAAAGCTTTGAGCAAACGAACATGCCGCCAGATTTCCGGCGCGCAAACCTTTCGGTGATCCACCGATAATCCGGGTTTGCGCGCACGTCTGCCGCGCATATCGTGCAGCAAACATTTGCGTCACGACGAGGAGACCCACATGCCGGATAGCGGAAAACCAACGACGCCGCATTTTTCGACGCTTGCCATCCACGCAGGCGCTGCCCCGGATCCCGCAACCGGCGCCCGCGCGACGCCGATCTACCAGACCACATCCTACGTCTTCAACGACGCCGACCACGCCGCCTCCCTCTTCAACCTCGAAGTCTTCGGCAACATCTACACGCGCCTGATGAACCCGACGCAGGCCGTTCTCGAGAGCCGCGTCGCAGCCCTTGAAGACGGCACCGCCGCGCTCGCCGTCGCTTCCGGCCACGCCGCCCAGTTTCTCGCGTTCCACACGCTACTCGAGCCCGGCGACGAATTTGTCGCCGCCCGCCAGCTCTACGGCGGCTCGGTCAATCAGTTCAACCACTCGTTCAAAAAGTTCGACTGGCGCGTCATATGGGCCGACGGCACCAACCCGGAAACCATCGCAGCCGCCATTACCGGCAAGACCAAGGCGATCTTCTGTGAATCGATTGCCAACCCCGGCGGTATCGTCATGGATCTCGAAGCCATCGGCAGGATCGCCAAACACGCTGGTATCCCCCTGATCGTCGACAACACGCTGGCCTCCCCCTATTTGTGCCGCCCGAAGGACTTCGGCGCCGATATTGTCGTCCACTCGCTGACGAAATTCATGGGCGGCCACGGCAACTCGATCGGCGGCGCCATCGTCGATTGCGGCACCTTCGACTGGCTCGGTGCCAGGCACCATTATCCGACCCTCGTCGAGCCCAATCCGTCCTACGGCGGCATGAAGCTCGCCGAGACTTTCGGCAACTTTGCCTTCGCCATCGCCTGCCGCGTCATGGGCCTGCGCGACATCGGCCCGGCCATTTCGCCGATGAACGCATTCTTTATTCTGAACGGCATCGAGACTCTGCCGCTACGCATGCAGCGTCACTGCGAGAATACGGTCGCCGTCGCCAGCTGGCTGGAGAGCCACTCCGCCGTCGCCTGGGTCAACTATGCCGGCCTGCCGACGAACAGCAACCACGTTATCCAGCAGAGAATTGCCCCGAAGGGGGCGGGCGCCGTGTTCACTTTCGGCCTCAAGGGCGGCTACGAGGCCGGCGTCAAGTTTGTCCACGGCCTCAACCTGTTTTCGCATCTGGCCAACATCGGCGACACCCGTTCGCTTGTCATCCACCCAGCATCCACGACCCATCGCCAGCTCACCGACGAGCAGCGCCTGGCCGCCGGCGCCGGACCCGACGTTGTGCGCCTGTCGGTCGGCATCGAAGACAAGGCCGACATCATCGCCGACCTGGACCAGGCGCTGGCGGGTATCTGACAGGGTTCACGGCCGCAAGACCGCCAGCACGCTGCTGCGGACGCTCCACGGGCGTGTACGTAGCGATTGGCGCCGAGCCAATGCGAACGCGCATTGCGACCTTTGAAGCAATTCAAGACTCCTTTGGTGGCGACGACGTGATATAGTTGGATGCGGGCAACTTTTGAGGGAGAGCTAATCCGGGCGACACCACGATGCCGCCTGCCATGTTGTCGAGGTTGCAGAAATGGGTATCCGGAGTCTCGGTTCAGCCGTCTTGCTGGTTGCACTGCTCGTCGGTGCGGGCGTGGGTTTCGCACACCTCGATATCGATGGTCTTTTCAATCCCACAGGTGAAAAGTCTCAGCGAACACCGGCGAAGTCAGACGTAGCCGACCTGCGCGGCGCGAAAGAAACTGCCCGATCGGAAAGCTCGAAGACCACCGATGCCCTCTCCGAAATCGCAAGGTCCCTCGGCGGCATCCCATCGTCGCAATCGCCACGGCCCTCGTTTGACGTGGCGCGCGTCAGTCCCGATGGCGTGTCGGTCTTCGCCGGACGCGCGCAACCCTTCGAGCGCATAAACGTTCTCGTCGGCGATCTGCTGGTCGGCACGGCCAGTGCGGACAGCCAGGGCAACTGGACGCTGGTGACGGAAGAAAAGATTCCAGATCCATCAGCCGAACTGCACCTCGAAACCGCTGCGGCCGGCTCGAATGCGCAAAAGCAGCAGGAGCCGGCTTCCGCACCTGCAGCAGCCAGGCCCGCGACCGCGGCGAAGCCCGGGAGCGTGGCCGATGTCAACAAGCGGCTATTTGCGTCGCTTGAAGGTCTCGTCGAAGAGGCGCGAGCCGGCAAGCGACCAGAGGACCGGCAGATTCGGGCTACGACAACGGCCGCAGCCGCACCGGAGGTTGCTCCAAGCGCACCGGAAAAGGCCGCCTCCAGGGAGGCACCCGTCGCCCAGGTGCAGGCCCGCTCGATCCCCATTCCAGTCCAGTTCGTTTATCGCGAAGCCGCGTTCACTGAAGAGGGGCAGGCCGCAGTCCGACTGCTGTTGGAATACCTCAAGGTGACCGAACACGGTCGCATAACGCTTTCCGGGCACGCCGACGAACGCGGATCGCAAGAGCTGAACATGCAGTTGTCGCGCGAGCGCCTCGAGGCCGTGCGCGATCAGCTGAGAGCAGGCGGATATAACGGCGAGATTATTCTTCTACCAAAGGGCGAGAGCGAACCGTTCGCCGGTGTCGACCGAAACGCGCTGCCGCCCGAGGATCTTTATCAGCTTGACAGGCGCGTGGAACTTCGCCTCGGCGGTTAGAGCTTTTCAGATTTAGATGGAAGCTCACAGTCCGCATCGACGTTTGCAACCCCGCCTCACTCCGCCGCTTGCGCACGGATTCCAGCCATCTCCGGGAACCAGAGCGCCATGCAACGGTCGCGATAGGCGATGAGGTTGGCCTTGCGCTGGGCATGCGCCAGCATATCCGTTTCAAACCGCTCGCACAGCACCCCGGCAACCGTCGCGAACGCCATGGCATCGACGCCCTTCGGCGTATCCCCCAAGAGGAACGGCTTGTCGCCGAGCACTTGCGAAATCGCCTCGATTCCGCGATTGCCGATGCGCACCAGCTCGCCCCGGCTATGTCGCCCAAGCCCCTGGCCCCACAGATCGCGCTTGACCTGGCTGCGCACCATGGCGATCACCGCATATCGCAGCGGTACGGGAATGGTCTCGAAGAAGACCCGCGGCCCGGCGTTGAAATTCCCATCGACCAGCCAGCGCTCGTGAAGCACCGCGAAATAGATGTTGTCCTCGCACAGCTTCTCCACCGCCCAGGCGATGCCTCGCTGTTCCGCCGACAGGCCGTGCTCGAAATCGTAACCGTATTTCTTCTCGATGTGCCAGCGGATGAAAGCCGTGTCCGCGATCGTTTCCCGATCGTCGACGAGATACGGCCCCTTCTTCTTGGGCGCTCTTCTCGGATCGCAGTTGGCGGTCTCGTAATTCAGTCCGGCCATTTTCAACAGCACCATTGCCTTCGTGCAGAAGGGGCTGGCGTCGGGCAGGCCGAAATGTGGCCCGAAGACATAGAGTGTACGCATGTTCGCCTCCTCACCGACGGGGGTCACGTGGCGGCTTTGCCAGCGAGGCAGCATGTATCGAGCGCGAGGATCAACTCACAACTGAGCGAAAACGCAATTTAGCGATGATTGGTCACAGCAACGAAATCGGGGTCCTTCTGGGCCGCGCGTTCGAATTGCAGGAAGTCGTAATAGCCGCAGCGGGTCTCGTTGGGATAATCGCGGCACACCGCCGGGCGGGCTTGATAGATGCTGCAGCGCCGTTCGGCGGTGTCGAAGAACTGGCAGATCTTGCCGAAATACTTGTCCTTCTGCCGGCGCATCACGTACTTGCGCCCGTGCGCCTCCTGCGTGAACTTTTCCCGCGCGATTTCGAATTCGAGGCCGTGATGGCGGGCCAGCCGCTGCACGTCGCGCTTGGTCAGGCCGATGAGCGGATACGAGCAGCAATAGCCCGGACACTTAAGACAGTCATACCCCTTGGCCATTCGTGCTCCCTTGAAACGGCGGAAATCCAATTGAGGCAACCACACACCAACCTTCAGGGCCGCTGTCAACGCGATTGCCGGACGCCAATGCTGCCGACGCAAGATACGTGCTAGAGCAATTCAGATTTAGGTGGAACCAGCGGCCGGAAAATGTGCGACCTCATGGCCACAGGTCCGCCGCTGCTGAAACCATGCGGCAAATCAGTGAGATGCGCACGCCACACTTTCTCCGCTATGGTCTGGCCAGCTTTCGCGCCAGTGGCGTGTGCGTGTTCCATTGGGGGGCGAACTGAATGTCAGATATGGGTCGCGTTTCGCCCGAGGGTGAAACGCCCGTCAACCCCTACAGCCTGCTGGAGGCCGTCAATCGCTCGAGCGATTCGGCCCATACCGCGTGGCTGATCTTCATGGGGATCATGACCTACCTGATGATCGCTGTGGCAGGTGTGACACACACCATTCTGCTGCTTGAAACGCCCGTCTCCCTGCCGATCATGCAAGTCGACATCCCGCTGACGCAGTTTTTCCAGTTCGCACCGGTCGTGCTGGTATTGTTTCACCTCGGCGTCGTGTCCCAGCTGGTTCTGCTGGCGCGCAAGGCGCTCGAATTCGACCATGCCATTCGATTGCTTGAATCGACCGACCGGCGCACGCATCCCCTGCGCCTTGAATTGCACAACCTGTTCTTCGTCCAGGCCATCGCCGGCCCGCACCGCTCCAAGGTCATGGGGACGCTCTTGCACGCGATGAGCTGGCTGACGCTGGTGATCCTGCCGGTCATCCTGCTGCTCTATATCCAGGTCGTGTTCCTGCCCTACCACGACCCGGTTATCACATGGACGCACCGCATCGCCCTGGTCATCGATGTCCTGGTGCTCATCATGATCGGCGTCTTTTTGACCCGCGCCGAGACCTCGTTCTTCAAGGCCTTCTTTCGCACCACGGCCGCGCACCCGGTCAGCTTCATGCTGACCACGGTCGTCATGATTTTCGTGACGCTGTTCTCGTTCTTCGTGGCAACGATCCCCGGCGAGCGTCTCGACGCGGTCAGTCAGGGGCTCTACTGGCACATGAACGACGGCGACGATGCCGGCCCCAGGTACTACAGTGGTTTCGTCATCCCCCTCGTGCCGGTCGATGCCGAAGGCGCGCTGTTTGGCATCTTCCGCCGCAATCTCGTCGTGACGGATGCCGACCTCGTCTCCGACCGCGTTGTCACCGAAGGTGAGGCGACGCTGAAATTGCGCGGGCGCAACTTGCGTTTCGCCAAGCTTGACCGCTCGGACATGCATCAGGCCGACCTGACCGGCGCCGACCTGACCGAAGCGAGCCTGGATGGCACCGATTTGCGCAACGCATCGCTTCAGTGCACGGAAATCAACGCCCTGCGGCTTAAGAACGACCGCGACAAGGCCAAGTGCGTCATCGCTGTCGGCACGAACTTCTCACGCGCCGAAATGTCGGGTGCGCTGCTCACCGGGATCGACGCCAGCGGCGCCTCCTTCGAGCAGGCCATTCTTGAAGACGCCGACATCGTCGACGCCGTGATCAGCGGCGCGAACTTCGGCCAGGCCCGCCTCGACAAAGCCAACCTGACCGGCGGTATCAAGGCCTACGGCGCCAATTTCGCGATTGCCTCATTGCAGGGAGCGAATTTCAACGGCGCTCGTCTGCTCGGCGCCGATTTTCGCTGGGCCTCGATGCAGGCGGCCGTTCTCGATTACGCAAGGCTCGAAGGCGCGACGCTGGAAGGTGCGGATCTCGAGGCCGCCAGCCTCTACAAATCCCGCCTCGAAGCTGCCGACTTCAGCGGCGCCAACCTGAAGGCAGCCGATATGCGCGGCGCCAGGATCTGGATGACGAAGCCCCCCGCAGAGAACTCTGTCGATCTGCTCGATGCCAACAATGTCGTCGTCGAGCCGCTGAAGGAAGACAGCCTGAAAGGCATCGGCGATGCCATGGATGAGATCAAGAGTGCGTCCCTGAAGGCCCGTGTCAACGAACAGCTGGCCAAACTGCTCGATGCGGAATCGATGAAAAGCTGGCAGGGAACCGACCAGAACCGCTTGTGGGACAATATCGTCAGCAGGACCGGCGGCGAGATCAGCGCGCCCCAGCCGGTGCTGGCTGCCAGTGGTGCGCCGCAACCTTTTGACGGTGCGCCGGCGCCGCCGCCGATTGCAGCCGCCTCGCTCTACTCGCAACAACTCACCGAGCATCTCGAAACGATGATTTGCCGCGTGCGTTGGATCAATGGAGCCGTCGCGACAGGTGTCGCCCTGCGCGCCATCCAACCGCAATTCCGCGGCGACCTGGCGGTCATTGACGAGCGGCTGTCCGAAGAGGAATGCGCCGCCGCTCAGGGCGTTCCCGCCCGCGTCGTCCGCGAACTTCAGTCCATCGCCGATCGCGCCCGCGACCGCTAGAGTGATATCCGGTCCGACGGAATAACCCAAGGCTGCTTCTGGATGTTTTACAATGATGATGCCAACGCAAATATCGGCATCCGACCGTCCGATGATGGCATAGACCACTGCCGCGGCGTCGCCTGACAATGCTTGCATGCGTCTCGGGCCTCTTGCATATGCCATTCATCCAGACTAGATTGGAACAAAGTTAGAACACGCGAATCGTCCACCGTTCGCGGAAGGCATAAACCAGCTCCACACCGGCTTGCCGGGTGTGGACCAGACAAAGCTCCACACCGGCTTGCCGGGTGTGGACCAGACAACAAGTCGTGGACAAGCTTGCCGCGTACGGCTCAGTGGCCACGACAACGGTTAGGGTGTCGCCACGGAATCAACCGCGCGCACCGCCGGTAGGCCGCAAGCGCAAACGAAACGAGAGGAGCCGAACATGGCTGGATCAGTGAACAAGGTGATCCTGGTCGGGAATCTGGGACGCGATCCCGAGATCCGCCGCACCCAGGATGGCCGCCCCATCGCCAACCTGCGCATCGCCACCTCCGAGTCCTGGCGCGACAAGGCGACAGGCGAGCGCCGCGAAAAGACGGAATGGCACAGCGTTGCCATCTTCAACGAAGGCTTGTGCAAGGTCGCCGAGCAGTACCTGCGCAAGGGTTCGAAGGTTTACATCGAAGGTCAGCTGCAGACCCGCAAATGGCAGGGTCAGGATGGCCAGGACCGCTATTCGACCGAAGTCGTGCTGCAGGGCTTCAACGGCACGCTGCACATGCTTGATGGCCGCGCCGGCGGCGGCGACAGCGCCGGCATGAGCGACAACCGCCAGTCCGACTACGGCGGCGGCTATGATGAACCACGCAGTGGCCCCAGTTCCGGCGGCGGCTCGGGCGGCGGCAACTTCGACAAGCAGATCGACGACGAGATCCCGTTCTAAGTCACGGATTGCCTTTCAAGGCTGAGTTCGCTTGCTGAAAGGCCGCTCAGGCACGGAAAACTCGACGCCGCTCGAAAGGGCGGCGCTTGCGATCTATCGCCTTACTCCCGGGCCACCCAACACAAGCCTGCGCAGTGTTGGCGAACTGCCCGACACAAGCCTGCGCAGTGTTGGCCCCAAGAACGCGGCTCCGCAGAATCGTACGGCGCCGGATGCTGCCAGCCCCACACGACTTCAGGAAGTGTGGGCCAACAGAAGCAGAGTTGGCGAACCAGCCCAACACAAGCCTGCGCAGTGTTGGCACCAGAAAGAAGCGCAAACTAAAGAGCCTTGCAGCGTTCTTTCAAGAAGACCTCGATCTCCGGAGAGACGAAGGCACCGACGTTGCCGCCCATCCTGGCGATCTGCCGTACGAGGTTTGCCGCGATGTGGCGGACCTGCGGCGATGCGGCGACGAATACGGTCTGGATATCGGGTGCCATGGCCCCGTTCATACCGGCCATCTGCATTTCGTAATCGAAATCCGTACCATCCCGCAACCCGCGGAAGATCACGGTTGCACCCTCGGCGCGGGCAGCATCGACGGCCAGATTGTCGAATGTGACAATCTCGATTTCCGTTCCGCTCTTGTCGGCGATGATTACGGTTTCCATACGCAGCATTTCAACCCGTTCAGCGGCGGCAAATAGCGGATTTTTGCTGGCATGGACGCCAACCCCGATCACGAGCCGGTCGACCAGTTCGGCCGCCCGCGCGATCACATCGGTATGTCCGAAGGTGACGGGATCGAAGGAACCGGAGTAGAATCCAATTCGCGCCATGGCATGTCCTCAACCGCAACGCGCCTCCACGCCGGGGACACGCCTGTGCCCACATTTTGCCCGGACGACCGCCTGCCGACAATAGCTATTGCTCAACGAAGGCAATCGCCAGAGAGGAAGACATGCAACTCAATCGCCGGAATGCGCTGCTCCTGTCCGCAGGTGCAGCGGCATCGAGCCTACTTCCTGAGACGCTGCGGGCTGCAGAGGTCGGGACGCTCAACGATGACGGCCTGCACACCCAGCCCTGGTTCCATACCTCGTTCCTCGATCTCAAAGAGGACGCCGCCGAAGCCCACGCAGCCGGCAAATCTCTCGCCGTCATCTGGGAACAGAAGGGTTGTCCTTATTGCGCGGAGATGCACCGGGTGAACCTGGCCAAAAAGGAAATCACCGATTACATCCGCGCGCACTTCGTCGTTCTGCAGCTCAATCTGTATGGCGCGCGGGGCGTGACGGACTTTGATGGCAAGGAAATGGAAGAGCGCCAGCTGGCCCGCCGCTGGAAGGTCAACTTCACGCCGACCATCAGTTACTTCCCCAAGGACCCGGCTCTCTCGGACGGCAAGGTCGGGAGCGATGCCGAGGTCTGGCGCCTGACCGGCTTCTGGAAACCGTTCCACTTTTTGTCGTCGTTCCGCTACGTCGCGACCGGTGGCTATGAGAGCGAGCCCAATTTCCAGAAATGGATGACGGAGTATCGCGAGCAACTCGAAGCCAAGGGCGAGAAGGTCGATATCTGGTAAGTCGTGCTCACTAGTGGCCCGTCGCGCCAAAATCGCATCATGGCCCCAACCCCGTCCGATTTTGGCGCGACATAAGGACCACTAGCGAGATCAAGTGTGGCGTTCAACGCGCCATAGTTGACACCAGCCTTGCCGCACCGTTGGTCAACTATGGCGCGACGCCAGACTGGAGCAGAGGGTTGAGGTTCCAACAACAAGAAAGGCCCGGCGATTTTGACCCCGGCCGGGCCTTTGCATATCGGCTTGCGCCATTAGCGACAGCTACTTGAGCGCCTCGTATGGAGCCGGCTCCCGGTTGAACAGGTTGAACCGGTAACCAACGTGGGCGCTGACGATCAGTGGATCGAGGTCGAAATCGGTTTCGAGGCGGCCGAGCCCGGGAACGTTCGTGAATGTCGCTTCGGTGTCAAGCCACGTGTAGCGAACATCCGCGCCTGCATACCAGCCGCTGCCGAGTTCCACATCGACGCCGCCCTGCAGGCTGAACCCGAAGGCCGAGTCGATTTCGAGGTTGCCGCCGATTTCAGAACTCTCATCGAAGAAGTGGATGAACTGCACGCCTGCACCGATATAGGGTTTGATGCCTTTGATGCCGTCGAAGTGGTACTGCAGTGAGAGGATCGGCGGGAAGATCGTGGTTTCACCGAGGTCCGCGCCGCCGAGAACCGGCCCCTTGCCCTCGACCCCGTGCTGCGCGAAGCAGCAGAACAGTTCGACGCCGATGTTCTTGTTGACGAAGTAGGTGAGCGTCAGCGATGGCACCCACGAGTCGTCGACCTCGGCAATATCTCCGGCGAGGAACGGCGTACCGTTGAGCGAAAGCCCGTCGAACTTGCTATTCGGCAATACGCCCGACACGCCTGCCTTTATCATGAAATCGCCACTGTAATCGCCGGCAGCAGATGGTGTCGTCGTGCCGATCGCGATGGCCAGCAACGTAGCTGCCGAAACGGCCAATGGCCTCAGGTTGATCATGTCTTGCCCCTCTTGGTCTATCCGTCGATGAAAAATCGACTCGGTAATTCCGTTGGGAGCAAACCAACCCGGCAGCGATTGCGCGAGCACGGATAATCCGGAGCACCTGACCGAAATCAGGAGCGTATCGCTTTCGACCTGATGTTGCGGTGCCGCCACATGGAAATTTGATCTGGATCAAGAAAATTGAGTTCGTCCGCAATCGCTACCCGTCAATTGGATGAAATCCTTGCCTGAACGATATGGGCGGACTTTTGCGGTCATGCGCCTGACTATTGATGCTTATCAAGGTGTGCAGCGTGCAACACGGGCAGCTTCGGCTTACTGAAACCCGCCCATAGCCGGGCCGAGGTATGGCGAGCCATGAAATCCCAACGCATGAGTCCGAGCAAGATGGCACTCCCGCAAGCAGGTTCCTCGACGATCGAAACAGAAACCTCACCCGACAGCGCCAAGCTGCGGCCACGAGCCTCGACAATTTCCGATACGCTTGTCCGGCGCGGTGTCGTCGTGAAGGCGCGCCGTCGGCAGCGGCTGACGATCAGTGGCACCGACCAGGTTTTTGTCGTGAAGAACGGGCTTCTCGTGATGTCGGCAAATGCCGGTTCCGACCGCAGGCAACTCTTGACGCTGCACTATCCAGGCGACGTGTTCTCGATGGACCTCGCCCCCCCGCTCGACGGCATCGGGCTCGTAGCCATGACCGACAGCGACCTGATCCGCATCCGCCGCAGCGCACTTGACGACTTCCCCGAAGAAGCCCGCAGGTTCGATGAATACGTTGCCGAAAGTGCTTTGCGCCTGCATGCGCGTGCGGCCCTTCACATCGCAAGGCTCGCCTCGCTCCCGAGCGAGCCGCGGGTCGCCGCGTTCATTCTCGAACTGGCCCTTCGTTCAGGCCATGTCACGAACGACCAGGTCAGCTGCGATCTGCCGCTGTCGCGCTGCGAAATCGCCGATTATCTATCGCTCAACGCAGATACCCTGAGCCGCATCATGACGCGGCTTAAGGAGCGCGGAGCAATTGCCACCGTTGGCCGCAGCCGCACCATCGTCAAGAGCATCAAGCGGCTCTGCGAGGAGGTGCCGGTCTGCGCTGCAACCGTCGCGCTTCACGGCCAAGGCGAAAAGATCGGCCAATAAAGCAACAACTGGAATGGGTGAAATGGCCAGACGTGGCTCTGGTGTCGCACGCAGCAGTTCGAATTATTTAGGCAGCACACACAACCCTGCCCTGCCATTTGATGCTGTAGATCGCGGCAGCCGGCTCCGCAACACCGCGACCGAAGACAACCCCGCAGCTCGCTCACCTGCTCAGCCCAGGCCTCAGTTTTCGCCGTCGGGCTCACTGGGCACTTGCAAGGCACCGGGCGATCCGTTGTCGGCATTGCCTGCTGCATGCTCATCGGCCAATTCGACCGGTTCGCCGACCTCGCGGATACGCTCCACCGAGACGACCCGCTCGTCTTCGTCGGTCCGGAAAATGCGCACGCCCTGCGTATTGCGTCCGGCTATGCGCACTTCGTCGACAGTCGTGCGGATGAGCTGCCCGGCGTTGGTGACGAGCATGATCTGATCGCTGTCCTCGATTGGGAAGGATGCGGCGAGCTTGCCGTTGCGTTCGTTTGCGACCATCGCGACGATGCCTTTGCCGCCGCGTCCGGAAGTGCGGTATTCGTAGGCCGAGCTGCGTTTTCCAAAGCCGCGTTCGGACACGGTGAAAATGAACTGCTCGCGTTCAGCCATTTCCTCGTAACGCTCGTGCGAAATGTCGGCGGCTTCGGCGGTCTCTTCGTCTTCTCCCTCGGCCTCTGGCTCTGCGACAAGACCGGGCTCGTCGTCTTCTTCTGTCAGCGCGCGCCTTGCCGCCGCCGCCATTTTCAGATACGCGGCCCGCTCGGCGGGGCTGGCCTGCATCCGATCGAGGATCGCCATGGAGATCAGCCTGTCGCCCTCGGCAAGCCGGATGCCGCGCACGCCGATCGAATCGCGTCCCTTGAAGAGCCGCACGTCGTCGACGGGGAAGCGGATGCACTGGCCGTTCGCCGTCGTCATCAGCACGTTGTCGTCGGGACGGCAGATCCGGACGTCGACGATTCTGTCGCCCTCGTCGAGCTTCATGGCGATCTTGCCGTTGCGGTTGATATTCTCGAAGTCGCCGAGCGCATTGCGGCGCACGTTGCCGGACTGCGTCGAGAACATCAGTTGCAACTCGGCATAGGTCTCGGTGTCCTCGGGCAAAGGCAGGATCGACGTGATCCATTCGCCCGGCTCCAGCGGCAGCAGGTTGACGAGCGCCTTGCCGATCGATTGCGGCGTGCCGGCCGGCAGCCGCCAGACCTTCATGCGGTAGCACATGCCCAGCGAAGAGAAGAACAGCACCGGCGTGTGCGTCGACGCGATGAAGATCTGCGTGACGACATCTTCCTCGCGGGTGTTGAGGCCCGACCGCCCCTTGCCGCCGCGGCGCTGGGCGCGGTAGGTCGCCAGCGGCACCCTCTTGATGTAGCCCTTGTGGGTCACGGTGACGACGACGTCTTCGCGCTGGATCAGGTCTTCGTCGTCGACCTCGCCCTCGATATAGACGATCTCGGTGCGGCGCGGCACGGCGAACTGCTCGCGAATGCTGGCGAGTTCGCCCTTGATGATGTCGATGATACGCAGGCGCGAGGACAGGATCTCGAGGTACTCCTTGATCTCCTCGCCGATCTTTTTCAGTTCGTCGCCGATTTCGTCGCGGCCAAGTGCCGTCAGGCGGGCGAGCCGCAATTCGAGGATCGCCTTGGCCTGTTCTTCCGACAGCTTATAGGTGCCGTCGTCCTGCACCTTATGCCGCGCGTCGGCAATCAGTTCGACCAATGGAGCGATGTCACGGGCCGGCCAGTTGCGCTCCATCAGCTGCTCTTTGGCGGCGGCGGGCGAAGGCGCGCGGCGGATCAGGCTGATGACTTCGTCGATGTTGGCGACCGCAATCGCGAGGCCGACGAGCACGTGAGCGCGATCACGGGCCTTGTTCAACAAGAACTTCGTGCGCCGCGTCACGACTTGCTCGCGGAAGGCGACGAAGGCCTGCAGCATGTCCTTGAGATTGAGTTGTTCCGGCCGGCCGCCGTTGATCGCCAGCATGTTGGCGCTGAACGACGATTGCAGATCGGAGAAGCGCCACAGCTGATTGAGGATGACGTCGGCGACGGCATCGCGCTTCAACTCGATGACGATGCGCATTCCCTCGCGGTTCGATTCATCCCAGATGTCCGAGATCCCCTCGACGCGCTTTTCGCGCACCAGGTCCGCGATCTTTTCGATGAGGACGCGCTTGTTCACCTGGTAGGGGATGGCCGTGACGATCAGTGCCTGCCGGTCCTTGCGGATTTCTTCCACATCGACCTTGGAGCGCATGATGATCGAGCCGCGCCCCTTGTGGTAGGCGGCTGTCGCGCCCGCGCGCCCCAGGATCAGCGCACCCGTCGGAAAGTCCGGAGCCGGGATGATCTCGATCAGTTCGTCGATGGTGATTTCGGAGTTGTCGAGCAGAGCCAGACAGCCGTCGATCACTTCGCCAAGGTTGTGCGGCGGGATGTTCGTCGCCATGCCGACGGCAATGCCGCCGGCGCCGTTGACGAGGAGGTTTGGATACTTCGCGGGCAGCACCGACGGCTCGGTTTCCGAACCGTCGTAGTTTTCCTGGAAATCGACCGTATCCTTGTCGAGGTCGTCGAGCAGGGCCTCGGCAACTTTCTGCAGGCGGCATTCGGTATAACGCATGGCCGCCGGCGGATCGCCGTCGACGGAACCGAAGTTCCCCTGGCCGTTGATCAACGGCAGGCTCATCGAGAAATCCTGCGCCAGCCGCACCAGCGCGTCATAGATCGCCGAATCGCCATGCGGATGCAACTTGCCCATTACATCGCCGACGACGCGCGCGGATTTCTTGTAGGGCTTGTTCCAGTCGAGCCCCATCTCGCCCATGGTGTAGAGGATGCGCCGATGCACGGGCTTGAGACCGTCGCGCACATCGGGCAGCGCGCGCGAGACGATGACGCTCATCGCATATTCGAGATATGAGCGCTTCATCTCGTCGGTGATGGACACCGGCCGGATGTCGTGCGGGCCGCCTGGACCAGAGTCCGGCGTATTGGAGTTGTCAGCCACTTGATCAGAAATCCGCGGATAAGTTCGTTGCACCGGGCGGCGCAGGGTCCGACGTCGGACGATTTGCCCGATCCGCGCCTGCGGTCGTTCGGCACACTCTTAGCCCAAGTCGGGCCTATGCCGCAATGTTGCCCCACTGACCGCGCCGAACTCATCCCCTGAAAACGCCCGCCGCGTGCTGTTTGCGGGCCAGGAAAGCCTGACGGAAAAAGCCCTTGCCGACTTGTTGGCGTCACACAGCGCCATTAAATCGCAGGATGACGCCGGTTCGGCAATGCGAGACTCCCGGCGACAAAGTCCTGCGTGACAAGCCAAGCGGCTGCACTCGGCGGGGAAAACGAATCAATAGAGGATGGAGGTTGAGATCAACATGACGTTCAAAACATCGCTGGTGGCGGCTGTTGCCGCACTGCTGCTCGCTGCGCCGGCTCTTGCTCAGGCCCCGGTAGCCGACACGGCGCCGCTCCCCGCCAATACCTTCATCGATGCCCAGCCGGAGGCGAATTATCTGGCCAAGGATGTCCTCATCGGCGCCAAGGTCGAAGGATCCGACGGCAAGATCATCGGCGACATCGAGGATGTCATCCTCAACGACTGGAACCGCGTGCAGGGAGTGGTCATGGGGACCGGCGGATTTCTCGGCATCGCAGAAAAGCGGGTCGGGGTGAATCTCGGCTCCCTCGAATTCCAGGATCGCGACGGCAAACGGGTCGTGGTGTTGCCGGGCGTGACCCAGGAAACGTTGAAAGCGGTCCCTGAATTCAAGCGCGCCGAGCCGAAGAAATCGTTGCTCGAGCGCGCCATGGACAAGGCACGCGAGCTGACGGACAAGTCATCGGAGACGGCGAAGGAAGCCTATCAGAAGGCCAAGGAGCAATCCGGTCCGGCCCTTGAGCAGGCCAAGGAAGCCGCGGGCAAGGCCTACGAGTCGACCAAGGAAGCCGCCGGCAAGGCGTATGAGACGACCAAGGACGCCGCCGGCAAGGCCTATGAAAAGGCCAAGGAAGCCGCCGAGGGTGCTCTGAATAAAGACGCCCCCCCGGCGCCAGCAGATGGTCAGCCGCCGAAGTGACGGCTGGCCGGCAAAGCAGTATCTACAAACCCGCGGGGCTGCGCTCCGCGGGTTTCTCTTTCGCCGAAGAGGGCGGACGGAAAGTGCCGCGCGCGCTTTGATCACGTCCGCCGATCAGGTGTCGATCGGGTTCGCCGCCGATATCTCTGCGGCCTGGCGGATTCCGGTCAGGGAACGCTTTTAACGGGTGAGCTTGACGCTGACCTCCTGCGCGCCGAGGCCATGCACCGTGTCGTGGGCGCGGACCCGGATCTCATCGACTCCTTCAGGGATCGCGACGCCGCTGAGCGAGCGGGTAAACGGCTGCTCCTCGACATGCGGGTGAGCCAGAACGCGTTTCCCGATAACCTGCCCATCGGCTGTCATCACATCGAACCGGTCGGCGTAGTGATCCCAGCCATCGTCTGCGTGGCGGATGGTGGCCGAGACCTCATAGCGCCCGTCGGGCTGTCGCGTGGCATGCGCCGCAATGACGTCGGCTTCGCCGGCTCGAGCCGATGGCGCCGCCGCGGCGTTCAGCCCTGCAAGGAAGCTCAGCACCAGGATTGACGGAACAAACTTTCGCAGCTGCATGTTGTTGCCTTGAGTCGATTGAGACAAGCCGGATTGAACGAAGCCGGATTGAGCCTATTCTGCAAACGAAACACCGGAGCAATCAAACGTGGCAGCAGTTGGATCGACGTCCGTCGTGGGTCGCAAGCGGGTCCGCAAGAAGAGCTGAAGCGGGCAGCCGTCGCCAAAACGGGGACGCAGGACTCACGCTTCGCGCGCGGCACCGATCCGTTTGCGCTTCGGTCCGAACAGGCATGCGGTCGCCAGGATCAGCCCCGATACCGTCGCGATCATGCCGGCGGCGCTGACCGATCCGGCGGCACCAAACCACAGCGGACCGTAACCCGCGAAGACATATCCAAACACGGCCGAGGCGAGCGCGAACGCCGCGCTCCAGGCGACCTGCCGGCCGAGGTCGTCGGTCATCAACCGTGCGGCGGCCGGCGGGCAGATGAACATGGCGATGACGATGATCGAGCCGACGGCGTCGAAGGCGGCGACCGCGGCGATCGCCGTCACCACGACGAGGCCGAATCCGAGCAGCCGGGCGCGGATCCCCAACGAGAGCGCAAACCCCTCGTCGAACGTGGAAATCTTCAGCGCGTTCCAGAAGACGAAGATGAATCCCGCGACAACTCCCAGCACAACCGCGAGCCGGACGACCTGAGGCGGCATCTGGGAAAGCGCGGCCCAATCGAAAAGCGAACCCCAGCCCTCCGCCTCGAGCCAGATCAGGCTTTCGAGATTGCCGTAAAGCGCGTGTTCCACATCGAGATGCACCGAACTCGTATCGCTCTGCTCGAGCAGCAGCACGCCGCCGGCAAACATCGCAGTGAACACGACGCCCATCGCTGCACCCGCATCGATCCGCCCCAGCCGCTTGATCGTTTCGATCAGCAGCACCGCGACGATCGCCGCCAGCGACGCCCCCAGCATCATTGGCCACGCCGCCACCGTGCCGGTAATTAGGAACGCCACCACGATACCCGGCAGCACGACATGACTGATCGCATCCCCGATCAGCGCCTGCCGCCGCAGCAGCAGGAAGTTGCCGGGCAACGCGCAGGCAAGCGCGGCCAGCGTGCCGATCAGCATCGGCGTCAGGCTGAATTGAACGAAATCAGCGCCCATCACGCGACAACACCTATTCTGTCCCCGATCCGCCGGTCGAGTTCCGCGATTTCGTCCGGTGTGAAGACCTTTTCGATCGCCGTCAGCCCGTCGAAGCGCGCAACTGACATGTCCTCCTGGTGGGTCTCCCGGGCAACCTCCCAGCGCGCCTCGTCGCGCAGCGCCTTCGCGGCCGCCGCTCGCCCGCTCAGCGTCGCCACGCCATCGGCGCGGATATGGCCGAAAAACCGCAGGACCTTCAAAGTCAGCCCGTCGAAGATCGGCTCACCGCGCGCAACCGCCAGCAGCCCCTGGCGTAGATGCACCTGTCGCTGGAAGCGGACGTGACGATAAAGCGAGGCGACGACGCCGCGAACCGGCGCGAACGCCAAGGACACCGCGAACAGCCCGAACGAGATGAGAACGATGATCGCCCCGGTCGGAACATTCGGATAGGCTGCGGAGGCCGCGGCCCCCGTATATCCAGATACGCCTCCGATGACGGCGGCGATCGCAACCAGCCTGTCGACGCGTTCGGTCCAGAACCGTGCCGCCACCGCTGGAATGATCAACATCGCGACGATCAGGACGAGCCCCACGACCTTGAGCCCGATCACCGTGACGACCAGCACCAGGCCCATCGTGGCGAGGTCGGTTGACCGCACGTCGACCCCGGTCGTCGCGGCGAACTCGGGGTCGAAGGCGACAAGCGTCATGCGCCGATGCAACAGCAGCAAGAGCAATCCGGCGACCGCACCTGCGATGGCAATGGTCACGGCTTCATTGAACAGCATGCCGGCGGTCGAACCGAGCAGGAAGCTTTCAAGCCCCGCCTGCCGCCCGGAGGTCATGGTCTGGATGACCGTCATCAACACGATGCCGAAGCCGAAGAAGACGGACAGCACCGCACCGATGGCGGCATCTTCCGGCAGCCGCGTCTCGCGCGAGATCCAGTCGACCAATACGAGGGCCACGGCCGCGGAAGCAGCCGAGCCGATCATCAGTCCGGTGAGGTTGCGGCCATCGCCCCCGAACGCCACCATCGCCATGAAGGCGAGGCAGATGCCCGGCAGGGTCGCGTGGGCCGCCGCGTCGCTGACGAGCGATCGTTTGCGCAGGAAGATGAACGTTCCCGTCCCGCCAGCGGCGATCCCGAGCAGCGCTGCCCCGATCCCGACGAGCGCGGCGTTGTAGCCCGATTGCAGCAATAGCGCGCTGAGGAACCCTTCCATGTGCGACCTTACTCGACCGGCAGCCGCAGCTGCTCGATGTGGGCCCCGGCCAGACGTCCGCCGTAGGTCTTTTGCAGGTTCCTGTCGGTGAAGGTCGAAGCCACCGGACCCTCGGCGATTTTGCGCACGTTGATGAGGAGGACGTCGTCGAAGTACCGCTCCACCGTCGACAGGTCGTGATGTACGCAAATGACGGTGCGGCCTTCAGTCTTGAGGCTTTTCAGGACATCCATGATGGTCCGCTCGGTCGCGGCATCGACACCGGCGAGCGGTTCGTCCAGGAGGTAGAGATCGGCATCCTGCGCCAGCGCCCGCGCCAGGAACACGCGCTGCTGCTGTCCGCCCGAAAGCTGGCCGATCTGGCGTTCGGCAAAATCGGCCATGCCGACTCGATCGAGGCACGCCAGCGCCGTCGAGCGCTCCTTCGTGCCCGCGAACCTGAGGAAGCCCAGCGTGCGGTAAAGCCCCATCATCACGACGTCGACGACGCGGGCGGGAAAGTCCCAGTCGACACTGGCGCGTTGCGGCACGTAGGCCATGCGACCGCGCACCTGTTCGATGGGTTGGCCGAACACGCGCACTGTTCCCGAAAGACGCGGCACAATGCCCAGAGCCGCCTTGATGAGCGTCGACTTGCCTGCACCATTAGGGCCGACGATGGCAATCATGCGTCCTGCCGCGAAGCTCGCGTCGATGGAAAAGATCGCCGGCTTCTCGCCATAGGAAACCGTCAAACCATCGATGAGAAGCGGCAGATTGGACAGATCGGCGGCAAGCGCCGTTTCGCCATTTCTGGCGACGATCCCGATTGAACCCTGCAAAGCGTTGCGCACCTTTTTCACCTATCCCGACACCGTCAGCAGCCCGGCCATCCCACGCTCCGGCGCGGATCCCCCGAGCGCACGCGTAATGGTCGTAACGTTGTGGTCGATCATTCCGACGTATGTGCCCTCATAGGTTCCCGGCTTGCCCATGGCGTCCGAGAACAGTTCGCCGCCAATGCTGACTTTGTGCCCGCGTGCCGCCGCGCCTTCGATGACCGCGCGAACGTTGCGGTCGGCGACCGAGGTCTCGACGAAAACGGCGCTGATCTTGCGCGCGACGATATCCTCGACGATGGCCCTGATGCGGCTGAGACCGGCTTCGCTCTCTGTCGAAATGCCCTGGATGCCGATCACCTCGTAGCCGTACGACTTGCCGAAATAATTGAACGCATCGTGCGCCGTCAGCAGCACGCGTTGCCCCTCCCGAACACTCGCCAGGGCCTGTCTGGCATAAACGCCGATTTCGGCGATCCGCTTGAGATAGGCGTCGGCGTTGGCCTGGAACAGCGCCTCGTCATCTGGCGAGACAGCAATCAGGCGGTCGCGAACAGAATTCACCACATGCCGCCAGCGATCCGGATCCATCCATACGTGCGGATCGAACCGCCCCGCATAGGTCTTGTGGCTGATCAGTTGATCGGGCGGCACCGCTTCGCCGACAGCGAATACCCTTTTGCGCTTGCCAAGATCGACGAGAAATTCCTCCAGCTGTGCTTCAAGGTAGAGGCCGTTCCAGAACACCACGTCGGCCTTCACCAGCGCCACGATGTCGCTTCGCGTTTGCCGGTAGGTGTGGGGATCGATGCCAGGCCCCATCAGGGCGGTCACTTCGACCCGCTCCCCGCCGATGGCGCTTGCGGCGTCCGCGATCATGCTCGTTGTCGCAACAACCTTGATCCTGCCCGAGACCGCACCGGCGACCGTGTCCCGGTCTGTCGACAGGAGTACGCCCGTCGCCAGGCAGAATGCCACAGCGTATATCCAAATTCGCTTTGTCCATCCCCTCGCAGAGGTATGCATCAAGATCCTGTTCGCAAGTGCCGATTGGGCCGGCAGCCGTTGTTCTTCGCGTGGTCCGAAGTGCCGGCGCAGCGATTGCCAAGACAGTAAGTGGTTGCAAGCAATAATAGCCTTGGTGTATAAAACTTAGTGCATGCTAAGTTTGTGTCAAGATGTTATTGTCGCCGCCTGATCGATATCGCCCGCTGGAACGGAGCCCGAGATGAGCCCCCCTGACGACCGCGCCGAGGAAGCCAGGCGCCATGCCGAGAGGTTCCAGCGCGTCCGCGCGGCCCATCAGACCGAGGTCGCCGAGGACTACGTCGAACTGATTGCCCAGCTGATAGATGAAACGGGGGAGGCCCGTGTGGTGGATCTCGCCGTCTGGCTCGGCGTCACCAACGCGACGGTCAACAACACCATCCAGCGCCTGCAGCGCGACGGTCTCGTCACGACGAAGCCGTACCGGTCGATCTTCCTGACCGACGCCGGCCGCGATCTCGCCGTGCAGTCGCGCAAGCGCCACGATATCGTCCGCGAATTCCTGATGGCGCTGGGCGTCGACGCGGAAACCGCCGACATCGACGCGGAAGGCATCGAACACCACGTCAGTGATGACACCCTCAAGGCCTTTGCCAAATACCTTGCGCGTTCATCGAACACGGCGGGCCGCCGCAGGAGTTGACCTGCCGATCGGTTGGCGATCCTTGCGGCAGACGAAAGGCCGCCCAGAAGAGCGGCCTTTTCAATCGTTACGCAACTCTGCGTTCGGCTCAATCGGTCAGATACATGTCGCTGATGTACTTGCCCAGCGTCTCGCGCGACAGGCCGCGCGCGGCTAGCTGTGCGTCGGAGAGGCGGTTGAGGCGGTCATAGGCGAGCGCCGCGCTGTTGGCGCGGGCAAACGCCGTGAATAAGCCCGAAACGCCGGTGATCACGTCCTTGGCGAAAGCCAGTGCCGAAGGGGTCTCGTGCGCAATTCTTGTAGCGATGCTCATGGTCGTTCTCTCTTTATGGCGCGGGGCGATCCCCACTGGTATGCCACCGTGGCATGCCAGATAGATGCGCCGCACCATCGTTTTGTGCAACGCACAAATCAGCAGACCTGATCCGCACTCAGCGCATATCTTTTCCTTCGCCCGCAAAAAGCTGGAACATGCTCTGCGCAATCAGGGGTTTTGCCGCCCCGCGCGAAGTCAGGCTTGCAAGGCGCCGAGAGCATCGCTAAGTCTTCGCACGCGCGCCCGCTCACCTGTCATGACACTGCCGCTCAAGCGGCACGACCAACAGCTCTGACCGCGTCGCCCTTGTAGCTCAGTTGGTAGAGCACCTGATTTGTAATCAGGGGGTCGGGAGTTCAAGTCTCTCCGGGGGCACCAATGTTTTCAACGACTTAGGGTTGCCGGCATTTTTGAGAATTCTGCGCTAGCGACCAATTAGCGACCAATTTTTGGTGATCTCTTGAGGTTGAAAACAGTTTTGAAGTGCTGTTGGTCATCGTTTCGTGCGTCCAGCGGCTGCTTCGCAAAGGTTCACTACTACGGCGAAGCGGGCCGCTTTTCTGTGGTTCACGTCTGCTGAGTAGTTGAGAGCGGTGCAATGGTTCCACCGTCCTGCCGGATAACAGAACTCGTGTTGTTCACACTTTCCAAGTGTGGCTAGATGGCGACGTTGGCTTAGTCCGGGCATCAAGATATATCGTAAGAATTATCCTTGAATCGCTAAGATGAGGTGGCGTTGTACTCAATAGACCTTGCTTCCGCAGCGCGTCGACACCTCCGTGCCGGCCAGCTTCTCGATATTGCAGCCGAACCTGGTGTGCAACCAGGGTGCAAGGCAATCGCTGGATACCTTTTTGGTTTAGCAGGGGAACTTGCTCTTAAACAGCTAATGCGCGAGTTATTGAACCTGCGGCCAAAGTCAGGGGAGAGAGGCCGGGGAGATCCCTTTTTCGCGCACTTCCCTGAGCTCCGATCCATGCTGCTAGATATGGAAGCATCACACGGAAGACGGGCTGCTGAACTGCGGGCTATCCTGGCTGATCAAAAATTCTTCCAGGATTGGAACATCAAAATGCGATATGCACCAGCCACCGATGTCAAGTCCCAGTGGGTGTCGGCGTGGCGAACGACGGCGGAGGAACTGGTAAGTCGGATGGACGCATTTTGAGCAACGCCCAACAAATTTTGTTCGATACTTCTTTGCCTCTGCTTGTTGATGCGGTCGTGGAGCTTTTGGGTTCAGACGAAGCCCAGCAAGGGGTCTTCCTGCGAGACAGCACAGGACGTCTCGCATTCATATGTGCGTCTGAAACAGCCTCCGACGAACTTCGCAAGCAATACGCAATGACACTGCGCGACCGCTTAGCAAGCTACGCGCGGGCAGACCGGCCGATAGCGTTCAAAGGTGATCCAGGCGTAGATGAGATACTTAGCGATCCAGCTAGATTGCCTGTACGAGTTGGTTCATTCGACTGCCAACTTATCGATCGACGGATAGTGGGCACAGGGTGGTTGGGCTCCCCAAAAAGTCAGTCTACTAGACCGCCGCGAGTAGTATTTTCAAGCATTAAGGGCGGCGTGGGTCGCTCGTCGGCCTTAGTAATTGCCGCAGCAGACTTAGCAAGGAACAACAAGAATGTACTCGTGGTTGATCTCGATTTAGAAGCGCCTGGGCTCGGCGATCTACTCCTCAGTCCTGATCGAATGCCAAAATTGGGCGTAATCGATTTTCTAGTTGAGAATGGTATCGGTGGCGTCCCTGACTCACTTCTAAACGATTTTATTGGAATCAGCACACTTACATCGGCTAGTGGGGGGAGAGTTGACGTCATTCCCGCCTTAGGTGGCCAATCGAGCGAAAACGCGGCAAATGTGCTGCCTAAGCTTGCGCGCGCAATGGTGGAGGATTTTACAGAAGACGGAGGACTAGTGCCGGTCTCTGAGCAGATAGCAACGATGATTTCAAGTTTTATCGCGAAGAATTCATATGATATTGTACTTATTGACAGCCGGGCTGGCCTCGCTGAGATTTCTGCCCCATCAATAATTAGCCTGGGTGCCACCGTATTGTTATTCGGCACTACACAATTGCAAACAGTTCGAGGTTACCGCGCGTTGTTGGCCACCTTGGGGCAACTCGCAAGGCGCGATCGTGCGCGAGGCTTTAATGCTGACTGGCGGCTCAGTCTCAAAGCTGTGGTCGCAAAGACAACGCTACAAGAGGAGACTTTGGCAGCACATCGAGACGCCCTCTATGACGTGTTCGCCGAAGAGCTTTACGACGAAGATAGCAATAGTCTCGACGATATAAACTTCAATATAGACGACCGCGAGGCCCCACACTGGCCCCTGGTGATTCCCTTCAATTCAGCATTTATCCAGTTCGACCCCCTGCGCGATCCGAGCCACTTAACAAGCGCGTTCTATGAGCAGACTTTCCAGCCATTCCTCAGTGGCCTTTATGCGCTTCTCAATCTTGACGATCTATCCGATAACTCGACGGTAGCGTAACGATGGCAAACGCGAAAACAGTCGACTATGCAGAAATCCGCAACGGCATGTCGCAATTCGACTTGTCATCGCGCGTGGAGCCAAACGATGAAATTGCTCTTGACCGAGCGTTCCTGCCAAACGCGCATCGCGGTGTCCTGGACACCCGTCGTTCACTTGTTGTTGGCAATAGGGGAATGGGAAAGAGTTTTTGGACTCATGCCCTTCTGAACCAACAACTACGTCAAAAGCTTGCGACCGTTTACGGCCTCAAAGCTTTGGAGAATGCAAACGTCGTTATCGGGTTCAATGGGTCCGATAAGGTTGCTGCAGTCGCGCCAACGTCGGATGAAATCGCTGTTGCTCTGGCAGGCGGTGCCGATCCTGACGTCATTTGGCAAGCTGTCCTCCTGCGTGGGGCACGAACCGCCCGAAAAGACCCGCCAACTACAAGTTTTGCTGAAGCAATTCGGGAAGTCATAGACAATCCTGAGCTATATTCGTGTGAAATGAGCGCTCTGGATGATTTGTTAATACGTGAGGAACGATCTTTATTAGTAACTTTTGATGCCTTAGATAGGTTAGGAAGAAATTGGGACCAAATTCGGTCGCTCTCGCAGACGCTACTTTCGCGCGTTCTGCGACTTCAGTCATTTCGCTCCATAAGGGCCAAGGTGTTTATTCGTGTAGATCAATTCAGCGATACGGAACTATTTCGCTTTCCGGACAGTTCTAAGTTAAAAAACAGCTCAGTCCATCTGAGATGGGAAGCCGAGGATTTGTATGGATTGATGCTTTTTGAATTACTGCGTTTGGATCGGCCTGGGCAAGAATTGCGGAGGTTGGCGCGAGACACAAATACGGATTTGGCTCTTCCGGATGATGGAAAGATGGGCGCCATGTCCACCCAGCCTCTTGAAAGCCTAATTAACGCAATCGCAGGCGAATTCATGGGGAGTCACAAAAAAAGAGGGCGAGTATATACTTGGATACCACTACACCTGAGTGACGCCGCCGACACTTGTTCGCCTCGTACATTTCTCAGAGCTTGGGGGGCGGCGGCGACGCATACACCTTCGCCGACGGACAAGGTCGTGGACCATCTTGGGTTGAGCGAAGGTGTTCGACAAGCGTCACGCGATCGCTTGGTGGAGCTACAGGAAGATTATCCCTGGATTGATCCAGCGCTCCATGCGCTCCGGGGAGAATTCGTCCCCATTGAGCGGGAACAGTTGCTTGCACGTTGGGATCAAGGGGCTGTGCTGCAGACAATACTCAAAGACTCCGCCAGTGAGCCCACGAAAGCACCAGTCAATTTGGAGCAATCAGAGAGCCTGCAAGGCTTGCTCGAGGCCATGAAAAGCATCGCGGTTATGGAGGAACGCGCAAACGGCAAGATAAACGTTCCTGATATTTTCCGCGTGGAAGCAGGAATAAAGCGCAAGGGCGGGGTTGCTGTGCCCCGTGCCAGTAAGTGAAACTCAATTGGTAGAGCAGCAAGCCAGCGAAAGCCCCGATAACGGACATCGGAAGCCTCGACGTTTTCCACTATTCACGCAGGTCTTAAAGTCCGCCTCTGTATTCTATCGAGTCTCAAACCAGTCATCTCCCACACGGAGACATCGTCAAAACCCAAAGTCCTTCTGTCCGCGCGTGTTGGTCTGAAACTGCTTGGCCACGTCGTCGAGAGCGGCTTGCGCCTCCGGCGACGGCTCCTGGAAGGTCGCGGACGCCGGTGACAGTGCCGTTGAGGATTCCGGCGACGTGAACGGCAGACGGATCAGCCGATCGGCGTCTTCCTGGCTGAGGCGGAAGAGTTCTCCCCCAAACGGTGTGCGGCGGACATGGTAGCCGCCATGGGTCTCGTGGCTCAGGCTGTTGCCGTGGATGATCCAGGCGTTGGCATTGCGGACCAAGCAATTGAGCGTCGCCATGTGAACGCATGTGAAGTCGGTATCGGTGCCGAGGAACGTCGCAAAGCGGTTGCGACGGATGCCCGCGATGAGGGTCCGGCCCGAGCCGCAGGCGGGATCGTGGACAACAGCGGTGTCCGGGATTTCCTCCGGCATGGTGAGAGCCGCCATCATTTCGGTGAGGCTTTCCGGGGTGAAGAACTGACCGGAGTAATGGTTGGCCACGGCCTGTTCCTCGTACACTCGCCCCAGGTAGTCGGCGGGTTCGTCCTGCATGGCTTTCATCCATTCGCCGAGTGCGCGGGCGAAATGGTCGGCGGGATGATCCTTATCGCCGATGGGGGCTTGTCGGGGGCCATAGCGGCTCATGATCTTCATGTAGGCTTCGTCATCCCGCAGAAAGGCGTTGACGCTGAGTGCCAGCCAGTCCTCGAAACTCCGGAAAAAATGTTGGTGTGGTATTTTGTAGAGATGCGCGGCGATGCGTGTGGCGGCGGTTGATGCGTTAGTGGTTGCGGAAGTCACCTCACACGGACTTTGTTGCAGGTTATGGCGTGTGATCCGTGTCGTTCCAGCGAAAGAGGTCGGAAGATGCCGTGGTTTTGTCGGCCTCGTCGAAAGTATCGCCTCGGGTATCGGGTGTCTGGCGTGTCAGGAAGCGCTGCACGCGGTCACAACATTGGGCGTGGGGCAGACGGACGTCGTCGAAGAAATAAAAGTAACGATCGCCAATCCGGACATGGATGGTGACAAGTGGCACCCAGAAGTCCATGTCGTCGAGTTTGAAGCTTTCCGTCTCACCGTCGCAAACATGACCGATGATAAAGTCGTCGTTGCGGGACGTCGTCCAAGATTCAAGGGACATCACTTCGGGTGGTTCACTGATGAAAGAGTGGTGTTGGAGGGCGATGACCTCATGGTAGGGCAGGACGACAAGATCGTCTCCATGCGTTTCCGCTAATTGCTGGCGGCGTTGTTCCGGATCGCTGTCGGGGCAGACGTCCAGGATGCGTTCGAGGTTTGGTGAGTAAATCGTCGGGGTCTTGTCGAGGCTCATGCATGGATCTTTCCTGAGGGTTCTGAATTGACGGTCGTCCGCCAGCGATCAACGCCCGCAGGGCCGAGACCCATTGGGGGCTCGGTTCACGCGAGCGCGGCCCGCCCCGGTGAGGGGCGGGGGCGGCCAACCCTAGTCGCCGCGTCCACCTTTGCTCTTCTTGGGCATGCCCTTGGTGACCTGGCCGGTTTCCATCATGGAGGCCAGATCGGGTTCGGCCGCTTGCATCTCGGCCTCGGATTTGCCGGGGATCGGATAGCTGGTTGCTCCTCTCAGCATGGCCTCACCGTTACGGGTGGCCTTCAACCAAACAGAGGCCCGTACCACCGGTGAACCATCGCCGAAATTAACGGTGCCCCAAAGGTCAGGGCGGTCTTTATCGGGAGCTTCATCCTTGAACCGATTGGGAAAAAGCACGAGCGTGCGCGGATTGACGGTCACGTTTCCGAGGTTGAGCATGCGCATTCCGGTGATCGCGACCGGTTGTTCCGGCGCATCGCGACCATCCGTTCCGATTGATCGCGACCAGTTGGAGGGCGGCGGTTTCAGTGCCGCTGGATAGCTTCGTTGATGTCAGCGTC
>Ga0180009_10000924_pt1 | contig 37407 bp, 34 predicted proteins | sample OS_PC_MetaG_FD_123537 | JGI IMG/M metagenome (GOLD analysis project Ga0180009, IMG submission 123537) | Groundwater microbial communities from the Aspo Hard Rock Laboratory (HRL) deep subsurface site, Sweden - OS_PC_MetaG | ecosystem: Environmental > Aquatic > Deep subsurface > Groundwater... | reverse complement strand
CCCCGATGGTCATTCAGGGAGGGGTTACGGATGGCAGTTTTCCAGGAATGTCCGGCCTGTCACAAAAAACAGGCCAACAGGAACCGGCGTTGTTCCTGTGGGGAAGACCTGCTCAAAGCCAAGAAATCCAAGCGGGTCCGCTATTGGGTGTCCTACCGACTGCCGAGCGGCAAGCAACGAAAGGAGGCGGTCGGGTTCTCTATCGAAGAAGCCAGGGACGCCGAGGGCAAGCGGAGATCACAGAAGCGGGAAGGCCGAATTTTCGACATGCTCCCACAAAAGAATATGACCTTCTCGGAACTGGCCGTCTGGTATCTCGACCTTCCAACGGTCAAGGCCCTTCGGACATATATCCGGATCGGCCAGCACATTAAAAATCTGAACCGGGCCTTCGGGGACTGCCTGTTACGGAACATCCAGCCGGTTGACCTGGAAGCCTACCAGACTGAACGGGCGGAGCAAGGGGCGGCCAAGGCCACGGTTGACCATGAGCTTGAAACGGCCAAGGCGGTTATCAATAAAGGCTTTGACAACAACCTGGTTGACGGCCAAACCGTGAGGGCTTTCAAGCTGGTCCGGTGCTTGCTCAGACCCGGCGAGAACGCCAGGAACCGGCTTTTGGGCTTTGATGAATACCTGAACCTTCTGGACGCCTCGAAGGGTTATCTCCGGGCCGTTCTTGTATTCGCCTTGAACACGGGCATGAGGCAAGGCGAGATATTGAACCTAACATGGTCTCGGGTTGACCGGGAGACCGGCTTCATCCGTCTACTGGCCGAGGCGACCAAGGAAAACAAGCCCAAGGCAATACCGATCAATCATCACGCCCGGCGGATACTTGACGGCCTACCGAGGGCATTACACATCGACAACGTATTCACCAAAAGGGGAAGGCGGGTATCAGGCGATACGGCGGCTAACGACTTTGCCAAAGCCTGTAAAGCGGCCGGAATCGCCTACGGCATGAAAACGCCCGGAGGTCTCAAGTTCCACGACATCAGAACGACCGTCAAGACGAACCTGCTTCGGGCCGGTGTGGACAAGGCCCTTCGGGACACCTTGTTAGGGCATAGTCTCCGAGGGATGGATACCTACTACCTGAAACCGACCGAAGCCGACCTTGAAGCGGCCATGGACCGATACACGTCATGGCTGGACGGCCAGCTTGGGGAACTTGGGCAACATTTGGGCAACATTTCGGAAAACGTAACCCCATGATTCACTCCCCTTCACATCAGCTACCCCGAGACCCCAAAACGGACAAACTATTGATATGTGGTATTTTCTCTTATCCCTGCTTATCACTTGATTTACCTGGAAAAAAGGCTCGGGCGGGGTTGGCCCCCGCCCCGAAGAATCCGAGATGTCCCGGCCGGATCAGCGGCCTTTCCACTGGGGCTTGCGTTTTTCGGCAAAGGCCTTGGGGCCTTCGATGAAGTCCTCGGACTTGTGCATGGTCACCTGTCCGGGGAAGGTGGTCTTGCAGGCCTCTTCCAGGCTCATGCCCAGGCCCTTGAGGGTCGCTTCCTTGGAGGCCCGGATGGCCAGGGGCGAACAGGCCATGATCCGCTTGGCCCAGTCCAGGGCCGCTTCCATGAGCTTGTCCGGGGGTACGATTTCGGCGACCAGGCCCAGTTCCCTGGCTTCCTGCGCGTAGATGCGCTTGGCGGTCAGCATCATGCTCATGGCCAGATAATGGGGGATGGCCCGGGGCAGACGATGCACGCCGCCGGCCCCGGCCATCAGGCCGACCGTGGGCTCGGGCAGGCCGAAGGAGGCCTTTTCCGAGGCGATGATGATGTCGCAGGCCAGGGCGCACTCGAAGCCGCCGCCCAGGGCCAGGCCGTTGACCGCGGCGATGAGGGGCTTGAACAGGTCGAAACGATAGGTGATGCCGCCGAAGCCGCCCCGGAGGCCCTGGGTCAGTTCGCGGATTTTCTCCCCGCCGTGCTGGGCCTGGAACTTGAGGTCGTTGCCGGCGGAAAAGGCCTTGTCGCCGGCCCCGGTCAGGATGCCGATCCACTGGTCCGGGTCGTCGGCGAAATCGTTGAAGGCCTTGTCCATTTCAATGCTGGTGTACGGGTGCAGTGAATTCATCACTTCGGGCCGGTTGATGGTGATGATGGTGATATGGTCCTGTTTCTCAACCTTGATGAACTCGTAACTCATGGTTTTCCTCCTCCTTGGATTGCTTGGCTTACGATGGCGTTCTAGTATTAAGGCGCTTTGATCGGGTTGGAATTAAAGCACAGATGCCCCTTCAAGGGAAGCGATTTCCGGGCCGCCCGCCGGGGCCGAAAAACGGCGGGGCGCTTTAATAAGCGCGCCCCGCCGCCGGCATTTTAGAAGCGGGCCATGACCAGGGCCTTCTTCAATCCGCCGATGGCCCGGGTCGGATTGAGGCCTTTGGGACAGGCTTCGATGCAGTTGAGGATGGTGTGGCAGCGCCAGACGCCGTGCCGGTTGTTGAGCATTTCCAGGCGTTCGTCGGCGCCTTCGTCCCGGCTGTCGATGATGAAGCGCCAGACGTTGAGCAGGGCCGAGGGTCCCAGGTATTCCGGGTCGGCCCAGTACGAGGGGCAGGAGGAGGAACAGCAGGCGCAGAGGATGCATTCGTACAGCCCGTCGAGTTTGCGCCGTTCCTCGGGGCTCTGGAGCATTTCGTGGTCCGGCATCGGGGTCCGGGAGATGAGGTACGGTTTGCAGGAAAAGTACTTGTCCAGGAAGTTGTCCATGTCCACGACCAGGTCCTTGATCAGGGGCAGGGAGGGCAGGGGCTGGATCACGATCGGGTACTGGAGTTCCTCGACGTGGGTCATGCAGCTCAAGCGGTTGACCCCGTTGATGTTCAGGCCGTCCGACCCGCAGACGCCTTCCCGGCAGGAGCGGCGGTAGGCCAGGGTCCCGTCCTGTTCCCATCGAATCTGATTGAGGGCGTCGAGGACCATCATGCCCGGACGCCGCAACTCGACCTGGAAGTCCTGGAAGAAGGGCTCCTTGTCCTTTTCCGGATCGTAGCGCAGGATGCTGAAGGTGACTTTCTCCATATCAGTAAACCCTTTCTTTGGGTTCGATGGTGTCCACGGTCAGGGGCTTGAGGCGGACCGGCTTGAAGTCCAGGCGGATCGATCCGTCCTGTTCGAGATAGGCCTGGGTGTGCTTGAGCCAGTTCTCGTCGTCCCGCTTGTCGAAGTCATCCCGGTAGTGGCCGCCCCGGCTCTCGGTGCGGGCCAGGGCGCCGCAGACCAGGGCCGCGGCCAGATCGAGCATGTGTCCCAGTTCCAGGGCCTCGACCAGATCGAGGTTGTAGCTCTGGCCGTGGTCGTCGATGGCGATGTCCTCGAAGCGCTTGCGCAGCTCTTCGATGATATCGTACTGCCGGGACAGGCTTTCCTCGGTCCGGAACACGCCGCAGTTCTGGTCCATGGTCCGCTGCATGTCTTCCATGATCGCGCCCATGCGCTCGCGGCCGGTCCCGTTCATGAGCCGCTCGACCTCGGCGATGCCCCGCGCTCCCGCGTTTTCGGCCAAGGGCACGAACTCGTCCAGGCTGTTGGCATACTCGCGCATCCGCTCGCCGCCGACCCGGCCGAACACGATCAGGTCCAGCAGGGAGTTGGTTCCCAGGCGGTTGGCCCCGTGGACGCTGGCGCAGGCCGATTCACCGGCCGAATAGAAGCCGGGCACCGGGGTTTCCGGGCCGTCCATGGAGCCGATGACCACTTCGGCGAAACGGTTGGTGGGGATGCCGCCCATGGCGTAGTGGGCCGTGGGGTGCACCGGGATGGGCTCCTTGGTGCAGTCCACGCCGGCGAATGTTTCGGCCAGTTCCTTGATCCCGGGCAGGCGTTCCCGGATGATGTCCGCGGGGACGTCTTCCAGGGACAGGAGGATGTGGTCCTTGTTGGGGCCGACGCCGCGGCCTTCCCGTATTTCCTGGGCCATGGCCCGGGAGACCACGTCGCGGGAGGCCAGGTCCTTGATGGTCGGGGCGTATTTGACCATGAACTTCTCGCCCGGGCCGTTGAGCAGGAAACCGCCTTCGCCCCGGGCGCCCTCGGTGATCAGGTTGCCCACGCCGACGATGCCGGTGGGATGGAACTGGAGGAACTCGAGGTCCTGCCCCGGCAGTCCGGCCCGCATGGCGATGGCTACGCCGTCGCCGGTGTTGATGTGGGCGTTGGAGGAGGTTCGGAAGAGCCGCGAGTATCCGCCGGTGGCGAAGAGCACGGACTTGGCGTGGAAGAGGTGGAACCCGCCCCGGACCATGTCCCAGGCCAGGACGCCGTTGACGGCGCCTTCGTGGGTCAGCAGCTCCAGCGCCATGTATTCATTGAAGAAATGGACCCCGTTCTTGAGGCACTGTTCGAACAGGGTGTGGAGCATGGCATGGCCGGTCCGGTCGGCCGCGGCGCAGGAGCGGCAGACGGCCTTTTCGCCGAAGTTGGAGGTATGTCCGCCGAACATGCGCTGATAGATGCGGCCGTTTTCCAGGCGGGAAAAGGGCAGGCCCATGTGTTCGAGTTCGACGACGACCGACGGGGCCATGCGGCACATGAACTCGATGGCGTCCTGGTCTCCCAGCCAGTCCGAGCCCTTGACCGTGTCGTACATGTGCCAGTACCAGTTGTCCGGCTCGACGTTGCCCAGAGAGGCGCCGATGCCGCCCTGGGCGCTGACGGTGTGGGAGCGGGTGGGGAAGACCTGGGAGATGACCGCGGTTTTGGCCCCGAGGGAGGCCCCGAGGGCGGCCCGCAGACCGGCGCCGCCGGCGCCGACGATGAGGCAGTCGTGTTTATGCATCTGGATTTGCGTCATGCGGTTCACCCCGCGGCCCCGGGGGCCTTGATACTGAAGATGATCACGACCCCGGTGAAAAAGAGGATGACGGCCAGGACCCAGAGGCAGCAGGTCAGAAAGGTCCGCAGGCCGGCGTGATGGATGTAGTCGTCCACGATGAGTCGCATGCCGGTCACGGCGTGGTACAGGGCGAACAACAGGAAGACCAGGTCGAAGACCTTCCAGGCCGGATTGGCCAGGCGGGTCATGACGCTTTTATAATCGATTGGGCCGTCACCCATCATGTGCAGGACGATGAAGTGCGCGGCAAAGGCCACGGCCAGGACCACGCCGGAAACGCGCTGGAACAGCCAGTCGAAGGCGCCGGTTCGGCCGGAGATCGGATTGAGGGCCATTGGGTTTACTCCTTGCAAGGATATCGCTAGTGAGACATCAGGCGAACGAACATGATCCCGCCGCCGACCACGACCACCAGGGCGATGGCGGCGAAGGTCCCGGCCAGGTACTTGACGTAGGTCTCTTTTTCGGCCATGGGCCCGTAGTCCATCAGCACGACCCGCAGGCCGTTGATGGTGTGGTAGGCCACCACGCCGAGCAGACCGATTTCCAGCAGGCCCACCAGGGGATTGCGGGTCAGACTCATGACGTAATCAAACTCCGCCGGTCCCTTGGCCAGATGATTGAGGACCCAGAGGTGGGCAAGCAGATAGCCGGCCAGGCAGGCGCCGGACAGGCGGTGCAGCAGCCAGGCGATGAATCCCGGATGCCAGCGGTAATGCCGTTTGGGTTGATAGGCTTTCATCCTTTTTCTCCTCGGGCGTATTTCTTCTGCCCTTCCATGTACAAATCCCGGCCCTTGAGGTCGTTGACGACCACGGCCGGAAAGTCTTCGACCCGCAGCCGCCGGACGGCCTCGGGCCCCAAATCCTCATAGGCGATGATCTCGACTTCCTTGATGGCCTGGCCCAGCAGGGCCCCGGCACCGCCGATGGCGCCGAGATAGACCGCGCCGTATTCGATCATGGCCTTCTTGACCTCGTCGGACCGACGTCCCTTGCCGATCATGGCCCGCAGCCCCTTGGCCATGAGGGCCGGAGCGTAAGGGTCCATGCGATAGGACGTGGTCGGGCCGGCCGCGCCGATGACCCGGCCGGGCGGCGCCGGCGAGGGACCGACGTAGTAGATGATCTGGCCCTCCGGATCGAAGGGCAGTTCGAGTCCCTGCCTGACGGCTTCGATCAGACGCTTGTGGGCCGCGTCGCGGCCCGTGTAGATCGTGCCGGAAATCAGGACCGTGTCCCCGGAATTCAGGGGCTCGAGGTCCTCCCGGGTCAGGGGCGCGGTCAGACGAACCGGTTCGCTCATAACACGGCCTCCTCATGACGCGCCGAATGGCACTGGATGTTGACGGCCAGCGGCAGGGAGGCGATATGGCAGGGCATGATCTTCAGGTGCAGCCCCAGGGCCGTGACCCGGCCGCCCAGACCCATGGGACCCACGCCCAGGTCGTTGACCGCCTCGAAAAGCTCCTTTTCCAGCGGCGCGGCCTCGGGGTCCGGGTTGGGGGAGCCCAGGGGCCGCAGCAGGGTCTTTTTGGCCTCCAGCGCGGCCAGCTCGAAGCTGCCGCCCACGGCCACGCCGACGATGATCGGCGGACAGGGGTTGGGCCCGGCCTCGCTGACCGTCTCCAGGACCCGGGCCTTGATGCCCTCCCAGCCGTCGGCCGGTTTGAGCAGGAAGACCCGGCTCATGTTTTCGCTGCCCCCGCCTTTGGGCACGGCCGTGATCCGGACCCGGTCGCCGGGCGCCACGTCGATGTGGATGACGGCCGGAGTGTTGTCCCCGGTATTGGCCCGGGTCAGGGGATGACAGACGGACTTGCGCAAGTGCCCCTCACGATAGGCCTGCCGGACCCCCTCCTCGATGGCGGTCCGAAGCCCGCCGCCGACCACGTGGGCGTCCTGGCCCAGTTCGACGAAGACAATGCCCAGTCCGGTGTCCTGGCAGAGTGGAATTCGCGTTTCTCCGGCCAGACGGGCGTTCTCCAGCAGCCGGCCGATCACCTCCCGGCCCACGGGCGACTCCTCGTCTTCCAGCCCTTTGTGGAAGGCGTCCAGCACGTCCCGGCCGAGTTCAAAGCAGGCTTTCAGGAAAAGTTCCTTGACCGTACGGGTGATTTGATCGCTTGGTATATCTCTCATATTTATACGTCTCCGGGTCATTATCTTTAGCGCAATTACAATACGATGGCAACGGTTTTTACCCCGGCTAACCTTTTTTTGGCCAGGGTAATCAGGCCCCGGCCGGACTGGAACCAATCCGAAGTCATACCCCCTGAATGATTGGGCGGCTGAAACCGAATAGGCTCCTGTTACTCCGTGTGATTGGGCGCGGTTCGCTCTACCCCTTGATTTTGTCCGAACGGTATGTTAGCAAGGAGCCATGATCAACGGTATTTTGACTTCAGGAAAGGGGGCTTGCGCATGGCAGGCGTCAACAAGGCCATCCTGGTAGGCAATCTGGGGCGGGACCCTGAAATCCGTTACACCCCCAACGGCACGGCCGTGGCCAACTTCACCCTGGCCACGACGGAGTCGGTCCGGTCCAAGGAAGGCGGCCGGGAGGACCGGACCGAGTGGCATCGGGTCGTGGCCTTCGGCCGTCTGGCGGAAATCATCGGCCAGTACCTGGCCAAGGGACGCCAGATTTATATCGAGGGCCGGATTCAGACGCGGGACTGGGAGGACCGGGACGGAAACAAGCGCTATACGACCGAGATCGTGGCCTATACCATGCAAATGCTGGGTAGTCCGGCCTCGGCCGGAGCCGGCCCCCGACCTCAACCCCAACCCCAGCCCGCCTCCCGACCTCAGGGACCGTCCCAGCAGGCCGGCGATATGGGGGCCGACGGGTACGGCGGCGGGTACGGCGACGACTACAACGTCCCCCCGGGCGACGACGACATTCCCTTCTGAACGGCCGTCCGGGCCAATTCATAAAAAAAGGCGGGCCCGCGGGCCCGCCTCACGGCGCCGTTTTTCCGACGGCGATCAGTCCTTATCCAACTCGTAAATAACGGACAGGACCTCGGGAGAGGTCATGTAGTTGGTCAAGGCCGCCTGGTAGTCGATCCAGGCCAGCCACTGGCGGACCCATTCGCGGTTCTGCCACAGCGGCGCATCGGGGCGTTTCGGGGTCCCGAGATAGGCGATCAGGTCCAGATATTCATCGAGACAGAAGCCGCAAAGCTGGAAGCGGATATCCGTCCCGGAATGCGTGACCTGGCGCACCGAGTCGTCGTGCTGCCCGCACTTGGCGCAACGCATCCCGCAACGGCCGCAACGGAGCATGGTCTGCAGGCTTTCGAGCTTCTCCACCTGTTCCATGTCCCGCTTGAGCTTCTGCCGGTCTTTCAAATCGATGACTTCCGCCACGCCCGGACCTCCCTGACCTTGAATATTATTATACCACGAACGTATTCCAAAGGAAAGGCCGCCAGAGGCGGACAGGCGGCCGGACCGGATCGGTCGGGACAAATGTGGAATGGGGGACGGTTTTCACGAATGATAAAATAACAGGCTTTTTTTACAATTATTGTACCATTCGTGAACAACGTCTCCTGTTCCGCGCTCCCGAGAGGGAAGGCAAACAGGGACGCGGGGACGTGTCCTTCCTGACAACCGGGCGGAATCAGGGGACCTCGCGGCGGTAACCTCAGCCCGTATTCGTCATCAGGGTCTGCTCGATCAGGCCGTCTTCCCCGGGCAACAGCCGGCGGGCCAGGACGCGCCGGGCCCCGGCGATGCTGTAGCGCTCCTCTTTGAGCAGGCCCTTGATCTCGAAGACCCGCTGGACGGCGGCTTCATCGTAGCGGCGTTGTCGGCCGGAGGTCCGCGTAGGCTTGAAAAACCCGTTGAACTCCCCTTCCCAGTACCGAAGCGTGTGGATCGGCACGCCGGTCAGGTCGGATACTTCGCCGATGGTCAGCCAATCTTTTTTAATGAGCATTGACATCCGCTTACTCCTGCGCAATGGATTCCGGTTTTCAGTCGAAGCAAATCACGGGCCAAAACGGTCAATATTGTAACATGCTGATTAATTTGATAAAAAAACCAAGGTCCTCGAATCGTCCATGATAAACTCGACCCGGCGGGCAAGATTTGCCAACAAGTCGGTTCAGATTTTCCTGCCCGGCGGTCGAGGTGAAGTTGAAAGCCCGCCGCCGGTTTGACATGGGGGGCCGGTGGTCTTAAGATGACCGGTGGCAATGGCGCGGGGCCATGGAAAGGGAGATGAAAATGACTGACGACGCCTCTCCGGGGCCGATCCGGCCGCCTTCCGAAGCGTACTCCCTGCTCATCCGGGTGACGGTCAACTGCCCCTGGAACCGTTGCGAGTTTTGCAACGTCTTCAAGGGGAGCAAGTTTCGGCGGCGGTCGGTCGAGGAGATCGAGCGGGACATTTCGGCGGCCGGGCGGGTCGTGGGGGAGGTCGAGGCCTGGGCCGATCGGATGGGCTGTTCGGCGGCGGCGGTCGCCCGCCGGAACGGCCTGCCCTGGCTGGGTTCGGGCGAGGTTCGGAGCGTTTTTCTTCAGGACGCGGACAGCCTGATCATCCCGACCGGTGAGTTGGTCGAGATACTCGAATGCCTTTACCGGACGTTTCCGGCCCTCGAGCGGGTCTGTACCTACGGCCGGGGCAAAACGATTTTTCGCAAGTCTTTAGATGACCTGGCGCGTCTTCGCCGGGCCGGTCTCTCCCGGCTGCACCTGGGTCTGGAGACGGGTGACGACGAACTGCTGGTCCAAATCCGTAAGGGGGCCACGGCCGGAGAGATGGCCGAAGCCGGCCGGAAGGCCAAGGAGGCGGGGTTCGAGGTTTCCGAGTACGTCATGCCCGGACTGGGCGGTCGCCGGGACTGGGAGCGGCACGCCCGGAACTCGGCCCGGGTCCTGAACCGGATCGACCCGGATTTCATTCGCCTGCGGACCTTTCATCTGGTGGGCGGGGCGCCGATCATGGAGCGGGTCCGTCGGGGCGAACTTCAGATGCAGACCATCGAGGGCCTGCTCTTGGAAGTGCGCCGGTTCGTCGAGGAACTCGATGTGACCTCCGAACTGGTCACCAGCGATTTCGCCTATAACTACTACTTGGGCGAGGTGGACGGACGGCTGCCGCAAGACCGGGCCCGTCTGCTGGAGGCCATCGACCGGGCCCTCGATGACTGGCGGGCCCGGGGCGAGCCGGAACGCAGTCCGTTCCGGGGTCCCCTCAATCGCTGTTCGGCCTGACCGGTAGCTATGTTTAACCTCGCCCGCGGCCCGGTTCAGCCGGTCCGTCGAGGATCTCGCGGATGACCCCGGCCACCTGGCCGATGCTCAGGGGTTTCATCAACAGCCTCCATATACCCGCGGCTTTCATTTTTTCTTCGGACAACTGGAGACTGAACCCGGTGCACAACAGAACGGGCAGGCCCGGCCGGATGCGGGTCATTTCCTCGGACAACTGAATTCCGGTCATATTGGGCATGGTCTGATCGGTGATGACCAGGTCGAAGCGGTCCGGCCGGGCCATGAACAGCTCGAGGGCCTCGGGGCTGGAGGTTCGGGTGCTGACCCGGTAGCCCAGATGCTCGAGCATCTGGCGGCCGATGTCCACCAGGGGCTCTTCGTCGTCCACGAACAGGATGCGCTCCGTCCCCCGGGGCAGGGCCGTTTCCTCGGCCTCGGCCTCGACCTCGGTTCCGGATTCCATCAGGGGCAGGAAGACGTGAAAGCGGCTGCCCCGGCCCGGTTCGCTTTCCGTGACGATGGTCCCGCCGTGGGACTTGACGATGCCATGGACCACGGCCAGCCCCAGACCCGTGCCCTCCCCCGGTTTTTTGGTCGTGAAATAGGGCTCGAAAATCCGGGCCAGGACTTCGGGGGGCATGCCCGGGCCGGTGTCGCCGACAGTCAGCCTGAGATAGCGGCCCGGGGCTAGGACCGAGGGCCGAGTCCGGTCTTCGGCGGTCATTTCCACTTTTTCGAGCCGAACCGTCAAGATGCCGCCCCTGTCGTACATGGCATGGGAGGCGTTGGTGCACAGGTTCATCAGAACCTGCTGCATCTGGCCCGGATCGGCCAGCACGACGCTCGATCCCACGGTCATTTCGGTGTCGATCCGGATGGTCGAGGGCAGGGAGGCCCGCAGGAACTTGAGGCTTTCCTTGACGATGGGCTCGAGTTCCAAGGGTTTGAGTTCTTGCTCGCTCTGGCGGCTGAAGGTCAGAATCTGGGCGATGAGCTGACGGGCCCGTTCGCTGGCCTTGAGGACCTGTTCCAGGTTCTCCCGGGTCTTCTGCATATTGGCCTGCTTGAAGATGGCCAGTTCGGTATATCCCGAGATGGCAGCCAGAATATTGTTGAAATCATGGGCGATTCCTCCGGCCAGGGTGCCGATGGCCTCCATTTTCTGGGCCTGGCGGAGCTGCATCTCCAGGCCCTTGCGCTCCTCCTCGTACCGTTTTCGGCTGGTGATGTCCAGGGAGTAGACAATGACCTGCGCGACCCGGCCCTGTTCGTCGAAGACCGGATAGCTGTGGACCTCATGATATCGGGGCAGGCCCTGGGCGTCGAAGTGGAGATGCTCGACGGTGGCCGGCCGGCCCGTGGCCACGATTTCATCCACCGGGCAGGCCGCCTCTTCCCCGGAGCAGGGCGTGGAGCGCTTGTGGGTCAGGGCATGGCAGGTCATGGGCGAATCGCCCGCGGTGACCCCGGCGGCCCGATTGGCCAGAAGCACTTGGTATGTGTACGGATCGATGACGTAAAATGGATGGGTCAGGGCCTCGATCGTGTTATTGAACAGGTCCCGCTGTTTCTTCAGCGCTTCCCGACTGGCTTCCAACCCTTCCTCGACCCGCCTGTACGGGGTGACCTCCTGTCCGATGGCGAAGAGCATGGTCCGACCTCGATGCTTCGAGGGCACCATGTTGAGCAGCAGCTGCTTGATGGAGTCGCCCACCAGAAAATTCGTTTCCTGGACCCGGGGCCGGGTGAAGGTCCCGTGGGCCTTTTTCTGGCGCTCCAACTGGTCGGGCGGCGAAAAGTCCCAGAGGGTCCGGCCCAGGAGTTCCTCGCGGTCGCAAGCCAGAAAATCCAGTCCGGCCCGGTTGGCGTCGACGAACCGTGCCTCCTCATCCAGCACGAAGATGGCGCTCAGGCTTTCCTGAAAAAGCGTTTTGTACTGAAGTTCGCTTTCGACCCGGGCCGCTTCCGCCTCCTTGAGGTCGGTGGCGTCCTTGAAAAAGTATATATGGGCCGGTTTGCCCTCCCACAAGGTGGGAATGGCCTTGATCTCGACCCAGCGAACACCTCCGTCCGCCACCAGGACCCGGCAGACAAAGGGGTAGTCCAGACCTTCTCCCCGCAGCCGGCGTTCGTATCGATCGGCGACCAGGGGCAGGTCGTCCGGATGAATGAACTCGATGTAGGATCGGTCCAGGACGTCGGCCGTATAGGCGGTTTCGCTTTCGAAACGGTGATTGTAAAAGACCAGGCGGCCGTCCTGGACGACGACGATCCCTTCGAGGGCGTTGTCCACCACGGCCCGGTACTTGCTCTCGGTGATCTTGAGGGCCTCTTCGGCCTTCCGCTGTTCGGTCACGTCCCGGGCCAGGCCCTGGACCCCGGTCGGACGCCCCCGGCCGTCTTTTATGGCCTCAACCCGGCAATGAAAGACCCGATCTCCCCATGAGTGATCGAACTCGGAGACCTGGCCGGCCAGAGCCCGCCGGTGGGCGGCCAGGGGCTCGGAGTCGGGATTTTCGGCCTGAAACAGGTCGGCCAGGGGGCGGCCCGGAAAAAACTCGGAAGACGGGGCCTCATCGGTCAGGGAATCAGGGAGCACCCGAGCAACCAGGAGACGAAGGTCCGTGTCCGAGGTCCAGGCCAGGACCCGCGGGTGGGTGGTCATCCATTGGGATCGGGCCTGTGCCGAACGGATTTCCAGGCCGGTCAGATGCTGAACCCAGACCCAAAAAAACAGTCCCCACATCAGGGGAATCATCAGGTCGACCGCGACCCGGATCGGCCCGGGACACTCGGCCAGCCCCAGACTGGAAAGCAGGCCGATCAGGCTGAAGGCCGCCATCAGAGCCAGGATGACCAGGATGCTGAAGCCGATTTCCGGCGTCCATCGCCGCCATGATCCTCGGAAAACTAACAGACCGCCCGCCAGAGCCGCTATCAGGCCCATGGCATCGAAAAGGGCCGGCCAGGACATCTAACGCTCCGGCCGGCTTTGGCGGAAGCGCCAGCACCAGAAAGCCAGCATCAGACTGCTGCCGGCGTGCAAGGCCCGGCCCATCGCTTCGGCGAATCCCGGCCGGAAAAACACTTCCCAGAGCGGCCGGCTCCATCCCAGGTACAAGATGAAAAACGAAAGGAGGACCCAGTGATAAAACGGGATTTTTCGAAGCGTCCGCTGATGGGTGACCACAAAGAGCGTCGTAGCCGACCCCAATAGCAGCACCGCGATTTTTGGGTCGAAAATCATGCGATAACCTCATTTGCAGTCAGGCATGAGAGGTTGCTCGAATCTGGACCGCTCCGGATATCCATTCAATCTTAGACCAAGGCCTCCTGCTTGGCAACCGGGTTTCCTGAGCGTTCCGGCCGAGGGCATCGGAAAGAGCCCTTTTTTTATCGGGTTAACGCACATTTATTGCAGTTTATTTCGTAGCGAGGTGTCGATATGTACGAGGAAAGAATATGTATTTAGTTGGCGGACCTATTTTGCAGTAAGCCGCGGGAATGACCCCGCCGCATGTTCCCCGCCGCGGCGGAAGGCAACCGCGAAATCCGGGTGTGGGTCCTGAAAGCCCCGAGCTTTCCAGGTCGGTGAGGGGCCGACCCGGTAACCCAAGGGCATGGGACCGGTAACCGAGTCTTGCGTGAGTGTCAGCAATGGCGGGTGCGAAGCGTGAAGCGTAGACGGGAAGGATGGCGAGGTGTGAGGGTAAACCCCGAAATATTAGTCGTCGAAGATGGCGATGGCTTCACCCGAGCCCGCAGGCAAAACCGACCGAACCCGCCTGATCCGCTTCGGACGCAAATGGGGAGGGAGGGAAGGCCCCCAGTCAGAGACCTTCGACTTTCTGAGACTCAACCATATAGCCGGGTAAGGATCGACAAGGAAAATTCCTTGTACGTCGGAAACTCTCCCGGCGCCGTTGCAGGCGTAGCCACGATGCCATATGTCAGTGGTGCCGCAAGAACCGGCGCCCACCGTTTCGATGGCAGTGGCGGGAACTGTCGCTCAAGCTTCGCGGTCACTGCGAGTACTATGGTATCCGCGGGAACTTCGAAGCCCGGGCTCGTCTCAGATACCCGGTCCGGCGCTACTGGCTTCAGTGCCTTGGACGGCGGAGCCGAAAGGTGAACCTGGACCGGTTGTACGGGCTCCTCACGAGCGTCTTTATACTTCCATTGCCAAGAATCATTCCCCCGGAAGGCGGGCTCCCGCTCAATCCGGGCCACCCGCCCGGAAGAGCCGGATGCGGTTACGCCGCGGGTCCGGACCTGTGAGAGCGAAATCCAGCCGGGGATGAGCTCCCCGACTGATACTAATTCGGCCACGGCGGAAAGATAGTCGGAGCGACGGCTTCCTCCTTTTTGTCCCCCTCGCGCAAGCGGGTAGAGGCCAGGGGCGCCTCCCCCTCAGCCCCTCACAGACCCGCAGGCTCTTGACTCATACGCCTCCTTTCAGACAGCCGCCGGTCGCGCCCCCTTCTGTCTATGGGTAAACCGTTGCGATCCACGACGAGCGATACGCCCGGCCGGATGAGACGCCCATGCCGATCTTTTCAGGTCGCAAAGCCATCCGGGGGGATATCTGCCTCGTAACAATCTGATATCATGTTTAATTTAATTTTTTAGGGCCCGAGAGATTTTTTTTCTTGACAATTCGGAAACGATACGACAAATATATTTCTACCAAACGGTTGGTAGATTTAAATCAAAACATATCTAAGTGCTTAATTTATTAAAGATATTTTAAATAGAAGGAAATTATGAAAAGCCCAGATTCCAGCGAAAAGAAGCGCAATTCTCGATATCAGGCCATTTTGAATGCCGCGGCCAAATGCTTTATGGAAAAAGGATATCACCACGCCAATATATCAGACATTGCCAATGAGGTCGGTCTACTAAAAGGCAGCATTTATTATTATATAAAAAGTAAAGAGCAACTTCTGGCCGAAATCGTCTTTTCAGCAGTCGATCTTTACACAAAAGCATTGAGTGACATTCTGACCTCAAATGAAAATGCAGATCAAGTCATTAAAAAAGCCGTTATCGCCCACATACACCCTATTGGAATCGAATACGACTTTGCATACATCTTTTTAAACGAAATGCAAAATCTATCAATTGAATACAGAAAAGAGGTAAACACTCAGATCGAAAATTATGAAAAACTGTGGCTGGAAATCGTGGAAAAAGGAAAAAAGGAAGGCATATTCAAACCGGAATTGGAAAGCAGAATCGTAGTCCTTTCAATATTCGGCATGTGTAACTGGACCAGCCGATGGTACCGATCAACGGGTAAATATAATACCAAAGAACTCGGTGAAATGTACGCCAATATAATACTCGATGGTATCAAAGCCATGTAATTAATGCTTTAATTATAAAAATTTCCGGAGACCCGAAGCATGGTGTCTGAAGGTAAAAGATTAATTATGGAGATCAGATGTCTGAACCTCAACTTCGGGCATTTGAACGCCTTGGCGGATATTGATCTGGATATTCGAGACAATGAAATCTTGGCCGTCATTGGACCAAATGGAGCCGGTAAAACCTGTCTGCTCAATTCAATTACCGGATTTTATCGTCCGGACCGGGGCCATATAATTTTTTCGGGAAAAGATTTGACAAAATTGCCGACCTATAAAATCGCCAAGATCGGCATTGCCCGCACTTTTCAGCATACGGAGCTGTTTACCGGTTTGACCGCCCTGGAAAACCTGATGGCCGCCAGACATATCTTAATGAAGAGAGGGGCCTTGGCCGGCGGGTTGTTTTTTGGCTGGGGGCGGAGGGAGGAAATATGGCACCGCGAAATCGTTGAAGAAATTATCGAGTTTTTGGAAATGGAGCCGATCCGAAAAAAGCTGGTCGGCTCGCTGCCTTATGGACAGCGTAAGCGGGTGGACCTGGCCAGGGCGTTATGCATGGAACCCAAGGTCCTCTTGCTGGACGAGCCCATGGCGGGCATGAACCTGGAAGAAAAAGAAGACATGGCCCGATTCATTTTAGACGCCTACGAGCTTCGAGGCATCACCATTGTCTTGGTGGAACACGACATGAACGTGGTGATGGATATCGCCGACCGGGTGGCGGTGTTTGATTTTGGACACAAAATTGCGGAAGGAATCCCCGAGAAAATAAAGCAAAGCCAGGAAGTCATTCGGGCCTATTTGGGAGAGGATGCGTAGGATATGACCCCACAGACAAGACTCTCCCAAGAGCAAATAGAAATGGAATATAATACCCTGCCCAAGCTGTTGAGATATCATTATGAGCAGCACCCGGACCATGTGGCTTTGCGGGAAAAAAGGCGCGGGGTTTGGAAGAGCTGCACCTGGCATACGTTCTATGAAAAAACCAGATATCTGTGTTTGGGTTTGGTAAGCCTGGGCCTTCAGCCGAATGATAAAGTAACGATTTTGGGTGAGAGCAAGCCGGAGTGGCTCTACGCCGAGTTGGCCGTGCAGGCCGCCGGAGGAATCGCGGTCGGACTATTTTCAGATTGTACCGCCTCTGAGGTCAAGTACTATGTTGAAGATTCCGAGTCTGTTTTTATCATCGCTCACGACCAGGAGCAGGTCGACAAGGTTCTGCTAGTTGAAAATGAACTGCCCCTTCTCAAGAAAGTGATTTACTGGGATTCGAAAGGATTATGGAACTACGAAAATTCTCTGCTGGTCAGCTTTAACGAAGTGCTTAAAACAGGAAAGGAATTTGATGAATCATATCCGGAAATATTCGACCGGAATATTGATAAGGGGCAAAGCGATGATATTGCAGTGATCTGCTACACCTCAGGCACCACGGGTAAGCCCAAAGGCGCAAAGCTGAATTACCGGTTCCTTGTGCATGGGACCATGCAATGGGCCGGGTTTGACGATTGGATGGGAAAGCGATACGAATACCTTTCCTTCATTCCCCTGGCGATATCAATTGAACAGCAGTTGGGGCTGGCCGGATCATTGGTCGCCGAGATGAAGATTAATTTCCCTGAAAAGCCGGAGACGGCTCAGGCCGACTTCCGGGAGATCGCCCCTGACGTCCTGTTGTATGCGGCCCGAATGTGGGAAATGATAAGCCGAACCATCCAGGTCAAAATGATCGATTCCACTTGGGCCCGAAGAGTTATTTATCGCTTGTTTCTTCCTATTGGACTGAAAGTCGCCCGGACGAAGTCAGAAAGAAAAAAGGTCAGTTTTTTTTGGCGGGCCATGAATTTATTGGCCTACCATTCGGTATTCCGGCAATTGAGAGATAATTTGGGCCTGGTGAACGCCAAGATCGCATATTCGGGCGGCGCAGCCATAAGCCCGGACATCATCCAGCTATTTTTAGCCATGAATGTGGAAGTTAAGCTTGTCTACGGGAGTACGGAGACCTTTGTGCTCACCATTCCAGTTTCTGGTGAAATCAGACCCGAGACCTCCGGTCCGGTTGTACCATGGGCCCAAGTAAAAATTTCCGATGAAGGTGAGATTTTGGCCAAAAGTAAATATATGTTCTCCGGATATTACAACAATGCTTCAGCTAGCCAGAACAAGTTCAAGGATGGATGGTATCGAACCGGTGATTTTGGCCATATAGATAACGACAGACATCTTATTGTCATCGATCGTATGGAAGACCTGAAGCCATTAGCGGGTGGGAAAAAATTCTCGCCTCAATATAATGAAGTCCGGCTGCGTTTTAGCCCTTTCATTAAAGACGTCTTGGTCATCGGAGGGGAAACCAGAAGATTTGTAACCGCAGTGGTAAACATCGATATGAATAACGTCGGCCAGTTTGCTGAAAGGAAAGGCATACCGTACACCACCTATAACGATCTCTCTCAAAAGGCTGAGGTGATTGAACTGGTCCGGAACGAAATCACCCAAGTCAACAGGCTGCTGCCGGATCACGCCAGGATAAGCAAGTTTGCGAACTTGTACAAGGAATTTGATGCTGATGACGCTGAGCTGACCCGAACGCGAAAGTTGAAACGAACGGTTGTTGAAGAACGGTACAAGGACTTGATTGAAGCACTTTATGGTGATGAGAAGGAATATATTGCCGAAGCATCCGTTGCCTATCGGGATGGTCGAAGCGGAATTATAAAAACATCAATAAAACTGGAAACCGTCGAGGAATAGAAAAGCATGATCGATTTTATCCAATTTTCTGTTAGCGGATTGCTGATTGGAGGGCTGTATGCATTGGTCGCCGCCTCGGTTGTCTTGGTTTTTAAATCAACTCAGATGGTCAGTATCGCCCATGGCCAGTTTTTAGCATTCGGAGCATTATTTTTCTGGATATTTATCGAATTAGGCTGCCCGATATGGCTTAGTTTGGCACTGACTTTTGTGTTGGTCGGCATGATGGGCTTCATTGTCCAGCATTTTACCATCCGACCGCTGATCGGCCGGCATCTTTTCACCGCATTCATTATGACTTTTGCGATATTTATGTTCCTTGACGGAATTTTTCAACTCTTCCTCGGAGGCCAAAGTCGTACCCTGCCCGCATTAATCGCTAACGATGTACTACGTTTGGGAGGGGTGGCCGTATCCAAGACATTGGTTGTCAGCTTTTTGGCTTCACTGGCGGCCTTTCTGGCTATAGCGACCCTGTTTGCCAAAAGAACGATTTTCGGGTTGGGAATGCGGGCCGTGGCGGAGGACCATCGCCTGGCCCAGAGCACGGGAATAAGCGTCAAAAATGTTTTTGTATTTATCTGGATCGTTTCAGCTTTGGTGGCGGCTATGGCCGGAATTGCGATAGTCAATGTAATGGATATTCAATACCCGCTGCCCTATATCGGCGTCAAAGGCCTCATTGTCGCCATGTTCGGGGGTATGGAATCAATCGGCGGAGCACTATTGGCCGGGCTGATATTGGGGGTTCTCGAGAATATCAGCGCCGGATATCTCGATCCGATTTTGGGAGGCGGGGTCAGAGAGGTCGCCGCCTATGTCGTTTTATTGGTGATCCTGATGGTTAAGCCCTACGGCCTGTTTGGCTTGCCAAGAATAGAAAGAGTATAGGGCAGGAATATGCGCGAATCCGGTATATTTGATGAAAGCTATGAAAAAGATATGGCAATTGTCAGAACCCGGAGGCACTGGGCGGCCCTGATCGGGACCATCGCCTTCCTTCTTCTTATTCCCCTGATCGTCTCCAATTATTATGTAAACTTTTTAAGCAATATATTTATAACAGTCATAGCCGCTCTCGGACTGCAAATCGTTACAGGATATTGCGGGCAAATATCCCTGGGCCAGCCGGCTTTCATCGCCGTGGGCGCTTTCACTTCAGCCATACTGACCGCCCATTTCCATCTTTCATTCTGGCTGGCCCTCCCTTTGTCCGGGGTCGCCGCCGGGCTGGTGGGCCTAATCGGCGGGGCGCCATCCCTGCGGATAAAAGGATTCTACCTGGCCATGGCCACGGTGGCCATTTTCTATCTCATTGTATGGCTGATCACCCACTTGAAAATCACGGGTGGTACGGGCGGTTTGACCGTGCCGCCGCCACAAATCGGAAACATGGTTTTCGATACGGATAAGCGGATGTATTACATCGTCATGATTGTCACCCTGATCATGACCTTCTATGCCAGGAACCTGGTCAGGACCAGAGTGGGACGGGCCTTCATCGCCATCCGGGATAACGACATCGCCGCGGAGGTCATGGGGATTAACCTCTACTATTATAAGCTGTTGGCTTTTTTCATCTCATGCTTTTACGCGGGCGTGGCCGGTTCTCTGATGGCGCACTGGTATCTGATGGTCCATTCCGATCAGTACACGATCGTCCAGGCCGTCTTTTACATCGGTATGATTATCATTGGGGGCATGGGGAGCATACCCGGTACGTACTTCGGCGTCATTCTGGTCCGGTTGATTGACGAAGTAGTGCTTTTCTGTTGCCCGCTGCTTTCTTCCACCTTTCCATGGGTCGGGCGAGCCCCCGCGGCATCACTGGGCGTCTCTGCCTTTGGTTTGGTACTCATCCTTTTTATTCTATATGAACCGAATGGCCTGGCCTACAGATGGGAGGTCATAAAGGCGTCTTATCGAATTTATCCGTTTAAGAATTGAATTATGGAACCAAGACAAATACCCGGTGAGGTGATACAGGCTAAACGAAAGGGTGGAAATTAGGGCGGAAGGTCGATAAACAATTTCAAAAAATGGAGGCTGATCAATGACTTTATTAAAAAAAGCAATTATGGTTAGCACTGCGATTTTTCTCCTGCTGACATTTTTTGTCTTGATTCCTGACATATCCTCAGGAGAAGACAAGGAGGTGGCATATTTAAGTCTGGGAGATTATACGGGGCCGACGGCCAGCGTGGTATCCTTTGTGGATATGGCGATTGAGGATTATGCGAAATTTGTAAATGATAAGGGCGGAGTAAATGGTGTCAAAATCAAGTTTATCGGCGTGGATACAAGATATGACATCGCGCGGGCGGTAGCCGCCTATAAAAAATATGCCCTGACCCCGAGACTATTGGGAATGAACAGCAATAATTCCAATGTAGCGAGAATTCTTGAGCCGATGATTAAAAGAAACCCCATGCCGGTATTAGTGCCGGCCGAAGGAACGTTTGCCGTCAACATTGGATACAATTTCCTGCCGGGCCAATGCTATCAGAATTTTTTCGGAGCGGCAGTGGATTGGATTGTCAATGACTGGAAGACGAAGGGCAAGAATGGAATGCCGACCGTGGGGGCCATCAGTTGGGATAGTCCGGCGGCTCGGGACTACCTGCGGGGCGGGCTGGAATATGCTAAGAAAATCGGCATCAACCTTTTGGAGCCCGAGAGCCTGCCTCCCGGGACATTGGATCATACTACGTACCTCACCCGTTTGAAAAGCGCCGACTACATCTATATAACCGGCTTGGTCGAACCCGGTCAGACCAATATAATTCGTGACGCCCACCGTTTGGGAATAACAACAAAAACACAGTTCATTTGCGATTTCCTGGGTCCAATCATGGGCTTGGGCCTTAAAACCCATGCCCAGGCTCTGCAAGGAGCTCTGATACAGACGATCTCCCTGGCCGGAACGGATTTTTTCGCCCACCCGTTAGTCAAGGAAATCTGGACAAAATATCGCAAGAAGCCGGTAAACGAGGCGGTTCGGCCATATGGCCTGGGACTGGCGATTGCCTTGAATTATGAAGCCGCGTTGAAAATCGCCCTAAGGGATGTGGGTTACGACAAAATTAATGGGGAGACGATGTATAGGGCCTATCAAAAACTGGAGGGTAAAGAAACCACGCAAGGCCTCCAAGGACCATGCGCTTACAGTCTCAACTCCCGGTTGGGCAGCCGGGAAATCAGATGGAACCAGGTCAAAGGTGAAGCCATCGTCCCGGTTTCAGGATGGATAAAAGCGCCGGACGCGGTCTCCATGTATAAATGGTGAATTGGGAATACAAATGAGGAGGTAATGAAATGGGTATAAAAATACGGTCGGCCGAATTATTTCTATCGATTTTCATCGCAGTATCGATTTTAATCGGTCTATCATGGTCTTACGCCGCCGAGTTAGTCGTTACGCCGGATAAGACTGTTCTTTCGCCCATGCTGTTAAAGCAACCGCTTATGCTGAGTGGTTCCGGCTGGAAGCCAAACGAAATGGTAATCGTAAATCTTATTCCTCCTCAAGGGGTAAACATAAAAGGGGTGGACCAGGGTGAAGATGTAGGAATCGCATTGGGAAACGCCAATGCGGAAGGATTGTTCAAGGTGCCGATCGGGGCAATGCCTATATTGATGACTTTTTTTCAAGTGGACTGGGATAGTGCGACCATGAAGCCGAATTTTAAAAAGGCGACCCCCCTGCCTCCAGGGGCTTATGATTTGGAGGCCGTAGGCTTCGAATCCAACATAAAAGCGAAGACGACTTTGACCCTGGTGCCACCTCCGGATAAAAAATGAAACGGGTGTGAATAATTCCAATTTCTGCAGGAGGAGCCAGGTCTGAAATGGAAGCACGGTAGATAAGGCTTTGGATGAAGATTAAAAAAGTAAGCCATCCCAGGCCTGGTTCTGCAATTGGAGTAATGAAATAATTATGTTAGAACTAAATAACATTGAAGTGATTTACAACAATGTAATTCTAATCCTAAAAGGTGTTTCTTTAGAAGTGCCGGATGGATATATTGTTGCGCTTCTTGGATCGAACGGGGCAGGAAAATCAACGACCCTAAAAGCAATATCAGGTTTGCTATATACCGAACTTGGAGATGTGACAGATGGCAGCATTGAATTCAATGGAAAAAAAATTCATCATCAACTGCCCGAAGATATAGTAAAACTGGGAATTGTACAAATTATGGAAGGCAGGCCTTCATTCGATCAGTTGACCGTAGAAGAAAATCTTAAGGTAGGTGCTTATTCAAGAAAAAATACCGAGAATTTTAATGTGAGTAAGGACATTGAAGAAATATATAATTATTTCCCCAGGCTCGAGCAAATGAGAAAACGTGTTTCCGGATACCTTTCGGGTGGGGAAAAGCAGATGCTGGTCATCAGTCGGGGCTTTATGGCCTATCCGAAGGTAATGCTGATGGACGAGCCCTCGATGGGACTCAGCCCGTTAATGGTAAAGGAGATATTTAGAATTATAAAGCGAATCAATGAGGAACGCGGAACTTCAATATTACTGGTTGAACAAAATGCAACAACGGCACTGTCAGTTTCTAATCACGCTTATGTTATGGAAATCGGAAAAATTGTCCTGGACGGACCAGCGGATGAAATTAGAAAAAATGAGGATATTAAAGAATTTTATTTAGGACTGAGTGAAGTGGGCAAACGGAAAAGTTACCGAGATGTAAAACACTATCGGCGACGAAAAAGATGGTTGTCGTAATAATTGAAGAATGAATTGTGGAGACAAGGAATGAAAACCAGGAGTAGAAGGCTTTTGGAGTCTTCTAAAAAAGCAGGATATCTTGGAAAAAAAATATATCGGCAAGCATTGGAAGCGCAAGCGGAAGGTAGGCCCACCGCTTGGGCCATGGCCAGCTTCAGTCCCGCTGACTTGATATTGAAAGCGTTGGATGTTGAAATTGTTTATCCTGAAAACTGGGGGGCCTTATGTGCATCGAGAAGGCTAGCCGAGGAGTATCTGAACAATTCAGATTCAGACGGGTTTCCAACCAGTATCTGCGGATATGCTCGTAATACGATCGGGTATACAAAAAAGTTGGCTGAAAATAACTTTATTATCCCAAACGATGCGCCGGCCGGGGGTATGGCAAAACCCGTTGTTTTACTTGGGTCGGGCGTAATATGCGACACAAGATTCAAATGGTTTCAAGCCTTGCGGAAATATATGGACGTACCGATTTATGTCCTTGAATCGCCCCAGCCAGGAGTAAAAGAGTCACTGATAGGTGGTGTAAAAAAGCAGAATGTCAAATATATGGCCGATGACTGCAAAAAATTCCTGGGATTTATAGAAAATCTTCTAGGCAAGAAAATGGATTGGGATAAGCTGGAAGAGCTGACAGACCGGTTTGAGCGAAGCCTAAGACTGATCAATAAAATTGACAAGCTCCGCCAGGCGGTTCCATCTCCGATGGTAGGACAGGATTTCTGGACCTGCATGATCGGCCTGTTTATGGCCTATGATATAGAAGCATTGGAAATGTTTGAGGAATTATACAATGAAGTTAAGTATAGGGTCGATCATAAAATAGAAGCGATTGTCAATGAAAAGTACCGGGTTATCTTTGGCGAGATACCGCCATGGCATAGCCTGGACTTTTTTGATGATATAGCGGACGAGTTCGGAATTGCAATCGTAATGGAAAGTTATGCCTATCACTATAATTCTCCACCGCTTGAGGAAGACCTGGAAAAGGCCACCGACCCTATCGAGCGCGTTTGTTATTGGACTTATAATCACTTTACGCAAAATCATGCTGCCAGCGCATATCATATGGACGTCCAACCGGGATACCTGGTACAGCCATATATCAATTGGGCCGAAGAGTATAAAGCGGATGGGGCGATATTTCATCCTTTGATGTCGTGCCGACCGGTTGGCTATACGATGATTCATACGAGTAATTTATTAAATAAATTAGTAAATGTTCCTTCAATAATGGTTGAAGGTGATATGGTAGATTTAAGGGTTTTTAATAAACAGGAAGCCAAAGACAGAGTGGCTGCATTTTTGGAAACTATGGATTTCTACCGAGATATAAGAGCAGAAAAACGTATAACTAAGTAAAAAATAGATTCTTTGTATCAATTAGTGAGCAGCTTATAAGAGGTGGACAAATCATGTATAGTGACAAGGTATTGACAGGAATAAAAAGGGCGGAATACATATACTTAAATAGAAGCGAGGAAATATTCAAAATCAAACAACAAGGAAAAAAGGTAATAGCCTACTTTTGTTGTTACCCTCCATTGGAGCTTTTGACTTCATCAGGTCTGGTCCCTGTAAGAATACTAGGAGATATAAAGGAACCAATTACGGAAGGTGGCAAACATTTGCCTCCCATTATGTGTAACTACATTCGAAGCTGCTTGGATTGCAAACAAAAAAATAACTATGACTATTCTGACGGTGTTATAGGATGCCACTCTTGCGACGGAATTGAAAGAACGAGCCATATATGGTCAAATCTTGCGAAACCGGAAAGTTTTTCATTTTTTCTGGACATTCCACACACATTGAATAAAAATGCGGTGGATTTCTTTGTTCTACAGTTAAAATATATGAAAAATGCGCTTGAGCAATTTACAGGGACCAAAATATCTTCCGAGAAATTATTAAAAGAAATTGAACTTCATAATAAAACTAGAAAACTGGTAAGAGTTCTATATGATATGCGAAAACTCGATCCCCCGAAAATTAGTGGATCTGATTTATTAAAGGTCCTGGTAGCGGTAATGACAGTGCCGGTGGAAGAAGGAAATGCCCTTCTTATAGAAGTTATCAAGGAAGTCAATAATTTGAATACTGCTAAAATAGGGAAAAAGCCAAGGCTACTGATATGGGGATCGATAATTGATAACTTCGAGATGATTCAATTGATTGAAAGTAGTGGAGCTGACGTCGTTATCGATGATTCAGCTATTGGAACCAGGTCATACTGGCATGATGTAAAATTAGATGATGATCCTATTAATGCGATAGCGGATCGGTATCTTGTTAAAGTAGAATGCCCGTGTTCATTTAAAGAAGCAAAAAAAACATTTAATGCTGATAATGAAAACCGTTTCGGATATATAAATGAATTAATCAAAGATTGGAAGGTTGATGGAGCTGTATTGTATATTATTAGAAATTGTGACCCTCACGGTTTCGAAATCCCTGCAATAAAAAGTTACTTTGAATCACGAGGTATTCGGACCATAATTTTAGAGCATGATTATACAAATAGTTCCATCCCACCTTTGAAAACAAGAATGGATGCATTTATTGAAATGTTTGAATAGGAAGTTAATTAATAATATACATTGATTGTTTTGTAAATGACTTTATACGGTTAATGGGTAATGGGGGTAAGGATGGTTAATGTAAGCAGGAAAACGTTACAAGTAGCGAAACGAGCCGGATATTTCGGTAAAAAGATGTATATGCAGGCATTGAAGGCCAAGGAAGAAGGAAAACCGATCGCTTGGTCGATGGTCACATACAGTCCCGCGGACCTGATATTGAAAGCATTGGATGTTGAAATTCTATATCCGGAAAATTATGGAGCTTTTTGTGCCAGTAGACTTATGGCGGAGCAGTACTTGAAACATTCGGACGCCGAGGGGTTTCCGACCAGTCTTTGCGGCTACGCCAGGAATGGGATAGGATATACCAAAGTATTTTCGGATAACAATTTTATCATCCCCGAAAATGCACCCGGCGGAGGTATGGCGAAACCAATTGTTCTGGTGGGTTCAGGAATATTATGTGATACCAGATATAAATGGTTTCAAGCGTTGAGAAAATATCTGGACGTGCCTTTGTTCATTCTAGAAAATCCTCAACCTGGTGTGGAAGAATCATTTCTAAAGGGTGCTAAGAAATATAATATCGAGTTCATGGCTAATGAATGCAGAAAATTTATAATGTTTATGGAAGAACTGCTTGGCAGAAAAATGGACCTGGACAGATTGGAAGAACTGGCGTCAACCTTTGAAAAGACCCTCCGCCTAGCCCATAAAATTGATCTCGTACGAACGGCCGTGCCGTCTCCAATGCTCGGGCAGGACTTTTACTCATGTATGCTGCCCAGTTTTTACATGGCTTCAGACCCGGAAGCCCCCGCTTTTTTTGAGGAACTTTACAAGGAAGTCAAATACAGAGCAGATAATAAAATTGGGGCCATTCCAAATGAAAAATACAGGGTCATTTTCGCCGAAATACCACCTTGGCACACGATGAATTTTTTTGACGATTTGGCTGATGAATTTGGTATAGCCGTTGTAATGGAAGGATATGCTTACCATTTTAACACACCCCCGAACGAAGAAGATTTAGGAAATTCAAAAGATATTATCGAGCGCATATGCAAATGGTCATACCAGCATTTCACCGCCAATATGAATAAAGAGGCCCGAGATATGGGAGTTGCGCCGGCAGTGCCCCAGATATATATGAATTGGGCTAAAGATTACAAAATCGATGGCGCCATTTTTCATACCCTCTTGAGCTGCCGCCCGGCGGGATACACCATGCTCCATGCGGGGAATTTACTAAGAGAAAGAATGAAAATACCGTCTGTATTTATTGAAGGGGATATGGTTGATCTTAGGGTTTTCGATGTAAAGGCGGCAAAAGATCGTATCGCCGCATTTAGAGAAACGATGGATTATTATAGGGAATTACGGGAAAACATAAAGCAGGAATAGATATTTACGAAAATTTATATGTGATATATTTAGTTCAGTTTGACATCTTATTTATGGAGACAGGCATTTGCTTACAGCAGGCATAGACATCGGATCAGCCATAACAAAGATTGTTATAAGAGATCGGCATATATCAATCAAACAAGTGATAATGAAAACTTCCGCGGCACACCGGAGATTCGCGAACACCCTGATGGAGCAAATATTGGATGATGCTGGATTAAAGCTAAACGATATAGATTATATTGTAGCCACCGGGTACGGGCGAGTAAATGTTCCTTTCGCCGATAAGCAAATTACGGAAATAAAATGCCACATGAAAGGTGTGACCAGCCTGTTTCCGGAAGCGCGAACCATTATCGACGTTGGCGGCCAGGATGCAAAAGGTATTAAAACTAAAAACGGTCGAATCGAGAACTTTATTATGAATAATCGATGCGCTGCCGGAACAGGACGATTTCTCGAGATCATGGCCGACGTGCTGGGAGTGGATATAAAAGAGATCGGGCCCGAATCCCTAAAATCCGATGAACACATCAAAATCAGCAGTACTTGTAGCATCTTCGCCCAGCAGGAGGTTATAAGATATTTATCGGAAGGTATCAACTTCAGAAATATCTTAAACGGCCTGCATGATTCCGTCGCTTATAGAATTTCCAACATGGTTCGAACATTGGGTATTGAGAGAGAAATCGTCCTCACCGGAGGCGGCGCGAAGAACGTGGGGTTGATCAGGGCATTTGAAGACAGGTTGGGAGAGCCGATGCTTATCCCTGATGAGCCTCTGATTACCGGGGCCCTTGGTGCTGCCGTCTTGGCCCGAGAAGAATTGATAAAGGGTAATGTTGCAGATAAAAACAACCGAAAATTAATCGAATCGAAGTTTTTTACTACAGATAGCAATTATGAATAGTAACAAAAATGATATACACGCCTTGAAGAATAGTATAACCGCTGGAATCGATATTGGATTTGTTTTTTCTAAAGCGGCGATTGTAAAAGGTTCGGACTTATTGTATTCCTGTTATATATCTTCGGGTAATAATTATAAAAAAAGTGCAAAACACGTTTTGGAACAGGCGATCGAAGGTGCCGGAGTCGCCTTTGATGAAATAGATTCAATTGTCAGTACAGGATGCGGCAGTACTTTGGTTCCATACGATCATATCAGAATATCCGATATTAACTGTCAGGCTCGGGGTATAAATAGATTATTTGAAAATGCCCATACCTTGATTGAAATTGGAGGGCAAGCGGCCAAGGTTATAAATATAGATACTCAGGGAAGGGTTATAGGTTTTAATATCAGCGAAAAATGCGCGACCGGGAGCGGCAGCATATTAAATATTCTTATGAAAATATTTGGTATTCAATTCGAACAGCTATGCATTCTATCAGCTCAATCGCAAAAGCCCTCCAATTTTACTACAAGTTGTACTGTTTTTCTTGAAACAGAAATCATTTCACGTATTGCTGAAGGTGAAGAAGTCGCTGATATCATTTCCGGCATTTACAAAACGATAAGTGATAAAATTGGGAATATGAACAGCGGCCTTAACCTTGTCGAAGACTGTGTGTTCACCGGAGGAGGGGCCAAGGATATTAATTTGAAAGATGTTTTGGAAAAAAAGATGGGAGTTAAATTATATATTCCAAAAGAACCGCTTACCACTTGTGCCTTTGGAGCGGCTCTATTGGCTCAAAAAAATATCATGGAGGTTAAATGCACTTGATCGACAAAAACAATAATTTCTATAACAATAAAAACAATTAATTATTAAGGAGGCCAATATGGCTGAGGAAAAAGCCGTTCAATTACCAGAATGGTCAACTGCCGTTAGTGATGTAGGATTTAACAAGATTAACATCAGAGGGTACCCTTTGGTCGATCTGATCAAGAACGCTTCTTTTTCTGAAGTGGTTTATCTTACCATACGAGGTGAACTACCCAGCCGGAATCAAGCCCGGGTAATGGATGCCGTTCTATGTGGCATCGTCGACCACGGGTTTTTCACCCCCACCTCGGTGGCCGCCCGAATTATCGCATCTGCCACGCCCGAGAGCATCATCGCCGGAATCGCAGGCGGGTTGTTGACCGTGGGCTCCCTTACGGTTTCACCTCAGGATACCGCCGAGCTTATTCTGGGTGCTTATGAAGTAATGAAAAGCCAAGGTCTATCCATTGAGGAAACCGGGAAAATAGTGGCCCGTGAAATGGTTGATCAGAAGCAAAAGGTTCCCGGGCTTGGGCACCCGCTTCACCCGAACGGCGATCCACGAGCCGCTGCCTTGAAAGAGGTCGCTAAAGAAAACGACATTTGGGGAGAAAAGGCACAACTTTATGAGGAAATACATCGATCTTTTCTAAAGCTTATCAAAAAATCGCTCCCGATCAATATTGACGGCATGATGGGATGCGTATTGACCGAGTTGGGATTTCAGCCCAAGGAGATGGCCGGCATCGCCGCCATGTCATTTTTACCAGGGATTATCGCCCATACGGTCGAAGAGACACAGAAATTGAACCTTAGGGTGGTTTTCGGTACCTACACAGGCGCTCCTGAACGGAAGCTGGCGGTCGACTGACCGGTTCATTTGCATCCAACATCTAAGGAAGGGATTCAAGCGATGAAATATTTTGATGACTATCAAATCGGCGACCAGGAAATCAGCAGGGCGAGGACCGTGACGGAAACGGATATTGTTTTATTCGCCGCCTTTAGCGGGGACTGGTACCCCCTGCACACGGACGCCGAATTCGCAAAGAACACCCCATTCGGCGAACGCATCGCTCATGGTTTCCTCGTCTTGACCATCGCCTCCGGACTGATGCCTTTGACCGAAATGGCCATCGTCGCATTTTACGGGATGGATAAAGTCCGGTTTACCGGCGCTACCAAGATTGGAGACACGATTCACGTCGAGATGGAAGTGTTGGACAAAAAGGAGCATGACGGAGGTATGGGTCTGATTGCATTCAAGCAATCCATTAAAAATCAACGAGGTGAGGAGGTCGCCCTCTCCACGATTAAAGTGCTTTTATCCAAAAATGTCAAGGATGGAGTAAAGTAGGCTGCCGGGCGGGGAAAAAATTATAACATTGAGGCCGATGATAATCAGGGGGCCTGAAAGCCCCCTGATAAGTCTTGAAGGGGCCATCAGGTCTTGTTTCTTTTTCGTTTGAAACCCTTTTCCATGGTATGAATGACCATTCACATGATTCTCCAACTGCAAAATCCGGATATAAGCCGCGCTCAAAGCCCATGATTCCGGCCGAACCGTAGTCCCTGGCCGGACGCACGGCCGAGCGCCTGGGCCCCCGGGTCCAAGACCGGGGCGATGATCTGCCCTAGGGCCGGTTGATCCGTCCCCAAGGCCTTTTCAAGGCCCAGGCGCTCAAGTGAAGACGCCCCCCCGCTCTGACCTTTTGCCAGGCTCATGTCTTCAGTTGGACCCAGGGCCGACAAGGCGCTTTGTGTTACTGCATTTCCGGCATGACGGCTTGCACAACGGAAGGTCCCTTGCCTGGACGAGCCATTTTTTTGTGGTATGGTCTCTTTTTCCTGCGTCATCTGTTATATTCAATGAAATAAGGGCATGCTGCCGCCTTCTCCCGCGGGAAGCGGTTTTCAAATCCAGGCCCGACTTGTAATCTGGGAGAATACGATGAAGCCATGGAAACCGGCCGGCGCCGGTATGGGAACAAGCATGAGCAATCGGTGGTTCGGTGCGGCGCTTGCGGTTCTCATGGTTTGGATGTGCCCGACGGTCTTCGGGGCCGTTCCGGCCCGGGCCGGGGACAAGGCGGCCGACCGGGCGGGTCTGATTGAATCCATTAAGGAGCGGGGCGGCGTCCGTGTCATCGTCCGCCTGGACGTTCCGAACGTCGGGACTCTGACCCGGGCTTCGACAAAACACAAGGGGATATCCCCGGGGCGGACGGCGAGTATCGAGGCCCGGGAGGCGGACGCGGTCCTGCTTTCGAGCATTACCGCCGCAACCGACCATCTCCTGGCCCGAATGCCGGTCGGCAACGTTTCGGTTACCGCCCGTTTCAACTACCTGCCACTCATCGGGCTCTTCGTGGACGGGGACGGGCTGCGGGCCCTGGAAGCGTTGCCCGAGGTCTTGTCCGTGGTCGAGGACATGCCCGTGCGCGTGCCGGATACCCGGAGCGAAACCGGACCGTCCGCTCCCCGGGACACCACCTACAATGCCCTGATCGGCGCGGACCAGGCCTGGAGCCAGGGCTACACCGGCCGGGGATGGTACGTGGCCGTCCTGGACACGGGCATCCGCTCCACCCACGAGATGTTTGCCGGCAAGACCATTGTCGAGCACTGTTTCAGCACCAATAACGACGGATGGGGCTCCTATTCCGCCTGTCCCAACGGCCAGGAGGAGCAGGACGGACCCGGTTCGGCCGGAATTGTGGATTCGAGATTCGACCACGGCACCCACGTGGCCGGAATCGCGACCGGCAAGGCCGAGACGGAAAAAGGCGTGGCCATCGAGGCGAACATTGTGTTCGTCCAGGTCTTTTCCTGGTTTCCGGACTATGGCGAGTTGTTGAGTTGGTATTCCGACCAGCTCAAGGGGCTGGAGTGGGTATACGGCCGGCGGCACGACTACCCCATCGCCTCGGCCAACATGAGTCTGGGCGGCGGGAGTTACAGCGCCTACTGCGAGGGCGACATCCGAGAGGAAGCGATCGATCTGCTCACCGCCGCCGGGATCGCCGTGACCATTTCCACGGGCAATGACGCCTACTGCGCTTCTCTTAGCGCCCCGGCCTGCGTGGAATCGGCCGTGGCCGTGGGCGGTTCGGATACGAATGACAACATGTACCGGTACAGCAACTGGCTGGCCGGCGGTCACGTGGACCTGCTGGCGCCGGGAGTCAGGGTCAAGTCGGCCGGGGCGGACAACGACGCGAGCTACCGGTTCAAAAACGGCACATCCATGGCCGCGCCCCACGTGGCCGGGGCCTGGGCCATTTTGAAGCAGAAACGACCGGATGCCGGCGTGAGCGAACTTCTGGCCGCGCTCCAGTCCACGGCCCGCCCGGTCAACATCGAGGCGTACTACTGCACCGGGGCGGGCACGGTGGATCGCCGCATCCAGATCGACGCGGCCCTGATCGATTTGAACCGCCCCCCCGCGGCCGGCGCCGGAAACGATCAGACCGTGGTCGAGGGCGCGACTATTACTCTGAACGGGGCCGGTTCGAGCGACCCGGACCCGGGCGACAGCCTGGCCTATGCCTGGGTCCAGACCGGCGGCTCGCCCGCCGTGATCCTGTCCGATCCCGCCGCGATCGCTCCGACCTTTGTCTGCGCCCTGGACCCGGGCGCCGCATCCGCCACCCTGGACTTCCGGCTCACGGTCCAAGACCCGGCCGGAGCCCAGGCGGCGGACGACGTGTCCGTGACCGTGAACTCGAACCAGATCACGGGGTTTCCGCCCGGAACCGTGGCCACGACCACGTCCACGGGAAAGAGCGTCGGCGTTCAGCCGGGCGCCGGGGACCTGGTGGCCCTGGCCAGCGTCGACCCGAACGATCTGCCCGCCGGTTCCGACAAGCCCGCCTATCTGCCCTTCGGCCTGATCCGGATGGACGTAAAGACCCCGACGCCCGGCGCCACTATCGACGTCACGGTCTATCTTTCGTCCGTCGCGCCCGTGGGCATGGGCTGGATCATGTACAGCCCGGCCCTGGGCTGGTACGATTTTTCCGACCACGCCGTGTTCAGCCTGGACCGCAGATCGGTCGTCCTGACCCTGACCGACGGCGGACCGGGCGACCACGACGGTCTGGCCGACGGAATCATCCATGATCCGTCCGGACCGGGCAGTCTGCCCGGAACCGTCGCCGCCGGCTCACCGCCTCAACCGGCCGGCGGGGAAGGCGGCTGCTTCCTCTCCCATACCGACGTCCCGTAAACCCGCCGGCCGGGACGATTACCGGTCTTCGTCCGGCATGGCGCGCCATGCCCGCCATGCACGGAAAATGCCCGCAAACGCTCCGACCGATACATCGCTGCCGGGGTAGTGCCTGGCGACCAGAACCCGCGATACCCCCGCCCAAAACGGCCAAGGCAAAAAACCGCCCGCGGGCTCCGAGCCAAAGTATGGGCCGGGTGGTTATGGTGGAAAAAATGCGTACCGTATGCCCCGAGGGAAAGGGATGCATGTCATCCTGCAAACAGCCGGGAATTGTACCAATCATGGTTCGCTATCAGACTGGCCGCTTGACCCGCGGCATACCGGGCGCTTCCTTGCAATTCCCGGGCGACGGCTTCCACCGGCCTGCCCGCCAGGAGAAAAAGAATCGCCGCGGTTATCGCCGGGACCATTGCGGCCGGACCGGCCGCGATCAATAGCATGCATTCCATCCCGATACTCCCGGTTGGACCGAACATTGCGGACATCTATCGTAATTGATGTAAAAGAGGTACGATGTAATGGGCGTTCCCCAAATGAAAGGCGTTTTTGATTCGGGATTTGGCGATGGCCATACCGGTTCCGGTCGGTATGAGGTATTAACCCGGTGAGAAATCCGGTTCAACCGGTTGGGAATTACGGTTCCCACCAAATCGGATTAGGTGGTTAGTTTATTGAACCGCCTGATAAATATCATTAAATATCAGTGCCGGGATCACCCGGACAAGGTCGTTCTCTACTATCCTCCTTAATATAACCCGGGGTGTTTCACCAATATTCGGCGACGCAGTACAAGCCGACTGCACCATATCCGGGGTATAAACCGGGCCGTCGCCGGGAGATTCAGGCAATGATATTGATATAGGCCTGAAATCATCTGACGCATGTCTCCCGCCCCATACCGGCGGCTTCTGTATTGATTGACATTCAGGATCAGGTGAAATAGACTTGATCCATACTCAGGTCTTGCCCGAATTGTCGTTCCCATCCAGCCTCGCCCCGTGACGACGGAAGGTAAGTATTGGAAAGATATTCCCCGCCATTTCGCGGTTGTTGGCCGGCCCTCGGGGGCTGAAATCACAGGCCGTTGTTTCTGTTTTTCGGCGAGAATCCAACCGGGTAAAGACAGTAAATATAAATGTCATGTCCGCCCCAATAGAATGAAGTGTTTTAACAAACCGGTCGGGCCGGGAAAGGAGGATATCCATGAAAAAAGTCTTGGCCTTTTTGGGGTGTATTCTGCTCGCAATTTCGCTGAATGTGGTACCGGTTCTTGCCGACCTGGTCGCCAGGCATTCCCTGGGTGAACAAAAGGTCCTGGTCATCATGGCGAAGTTTCCGGACGTTCGCCCCTCGGTCCCGGTCGACCGGATGCGGGCCAAGTATTTCGACAAACTGGACCGCTACGTCCGGGCCGCGTCGTACGATCAGGCCCGGGTCAGCGGCGAGATGACGGACTGGTATACCCTGCCCCATCCGGTCGCCCATTACAAACTCTCCCGGCACAACCTGTCCGTGGACAACGACCGGGTAACCAACCTGATTCAGGACGCGGTGGACCTGGCCGATCGCGATCACGACATCGGACGGTACGCCATGATTTTCATATCCCTGGGAGCCAGACTCCAGGACTACGGCATGATGGGGCTTTGCGGGTACCCGGGCATGCTGGGCTGGAGCCGGCAACTACCCATCAAGGCCCGGCACAGCGGGGCGGAAATCCCGGGCGGCGTGGCCATTTACTGCGAACCGGCGCATTTGGGGGGGGTCTTCCACGACATGGCCCATATCCTGGGAGGGGTCCAGGATGGCCGCCGGGTGCTGCCCTGTCTGTACGATCACGATCTCCAGGCCAAACCGGGCCGTTTCAGGAACCACTATCAGTTCTACCTGATCAACGTGGGCTACTTCGACCCCATGTCCTGCCATTTTTACGGATTGAAAAACCCGCCGCCCGGGCTTTGCGCCTGGTCCAGGATGCGGCTCGAGTGGATGAAGCCGCGAAGCGTGAAAGAAGTCCCTCGAGGGCAAACGATGCCGATACGGCTGTTGCCCCTGGCCGGCAATCCGTCCGGCGTGCAGGCGGTCAAGCTGCCGGTGGACCGGAGCACCTATTTCCTGATCGAAAACCGCCAGCCCATGGGATCGGACCTGAACCTGCCCTCGCACGGGGTCCTGATCTACCGGGCGGACGACCAAGTCGAGGAATGCCGTCACGGACGGGCCCCGGTCAAGCTCGAACCGGCCGACGATTCCGCGCCCGAACTCAAGGGAGCGCCGTTCACCATGGCCGGCCGGTCCACCTATCGGAACGACCGGCACGGCGTCCGGGTCAGGCTGTTGTCCCAACAGGGTCCGGCCTATCGGATCGAAGTGTCGAACGGGCGCTGAAAACCGGTGCAGCCGGGCGGATCAATCGACCGGGTCAAATCAGCCGGGACTCCCGCCCCTGCCGGTAGCGGTCCTCGATCAGGCGTTTGAGCCGCTTGCCCGTGGGGGTTCTGGGCAGTTCTGCCTCGAAGTCGACCGTGGCCGGGCGCTTGATCCCGGCCGGCCGGCTCCGGCAATAGGCGATCAGTTCATGTTCGCGCCGCGGGCCGGCATGGTCCCGGTTCTCGAGTTGGACCGCGGCCTTGACTTCCTCGCCGAACTCTTCGTGCGGCACGCCGATGACCGCCGCGTCCACCAACCTTGGGTTGCATGACCGGAACGTTTTCCGCCTCCTGGGAATAGATATTCACGCCCCCGGAAATGATCATGTTGCTTTTTCGGTCCGTCATTTACGGATAGCCCGCTTCATCCACGTACCCCGCATCCGGCCAATATCCATTGCAATGCGGTTGCGAGGAGACATGAAAAATGTCGACTGCAAAATTCGGGATAAAAAAACGCCCCGGGGCGAACCGAGGGGCGTTTCAGAAGCAATCCGATCCGGCCATCAGCCCTGGTTGTACTGATCGACCAGGACGAACTTGGTCACCTTGCCCGTGGCGGTTCTGGGCAGGGGCCCTTCCACCCAGATGAACTTTTTGGGAACCTTGAAACCGGCCAGGTTTTTTTTGCAGTACGCGGTCAGTTCCTCGTCGGTCGTCTGGACGCCCGGGGCCTTGATCAGCACCGCGGCGACCATCTCGCCCCAGGTGTCGTGGGGCAGGCCGATGACCGCGCAGTCGGCCACGGCCGGATGCTTGAGCAGCATGTCCTCGACTTCCACGGCGAAAACGTTCTGGCCCCCGGAAATGATCATGTCCTTGACCCGGCCGGCGATATACAGGTGCCCGTCCTCGTCGAAATATCCGATGTCGCCGGAATGGAACCAGCCGTCGACAAAGGTCTCCCGGGTTTTGGCCTCGTTCTTATAGTATCCCGCCGTGGCCGTGGGGGACTGCATGATGATCTCACCGCGTTCGCCTTGGGCGACGTCGCGGCCTTCGGGGTCGATGATCCGGATTTCGGCGGTGAATATCTGCTGTCCCACGGAATCGGGTTTTGCCTCTTTGTCTTCCGGTTTGGCCAGAACCACGGCCCCGGTTTCCTGCAAGCCGTAATACTCGTACATATGGGGGCAGATTGCCTTTTTGACCTGCTCCCGGATGGCCGAAGGCAGGGGCGATCCGGCGAAGACCAGGGCCCGGAGCGAACCGAGGTCGTGTTCCTTGACCTGGGGCAGGGACAGGATCAGGGCGGCCATGGTCGGGACCCAGTTCGAGATGGTCACCTTTTCCGACTGGATCAACCCCAGGGTCTCCAGCGGATTGAACTGGTGGAGCACGTTGCGGGCCCCGGTGTACACGCCCATGAGAATCCAGGCGAAACCGACCCGGCCGAAGGCCGGGAACACGGTCAGGAGCACGTCGTCCCGGACCAGGTCCAGGGCGCCGGCAAAGATGGGAAGCTGGGCGTTGTTGTAGTGGGTCAGGAGATAGGCCTTGGGCAGACCGGTGGTGCCGGAAGTCAGGTTCAGGTACTGGTGGTCTTCCTCCGAGACCGTCACGGGCGGCTCCGCTTTCGAGGATTCGGCAACCAGTCGTTCATAGTCGTGGGCGAACCCGGGCCGGCCTTCTCCCAGGCCCACGAAATACTCGATTCGGGGCAGGGCCTCGCGGACCTGGCCGGCGATTTCCGAAAACCAGGGGTCGAAGATCAAGGCTTTGGCCTCGCAGTAATCCATCAGTTCGATCATCTCGGCCGGGGCCAGGCGGTAGTTCAAGGGGATGCCCAGCACGCCGATCTTGGCCAGGGCGAAATAGATTTCCGCGATTTCCACCCGGTTGGTGCACAGAAACGCGCAGGCGTCGCCTTTTTTCAGACCCAGGCCCAGGAGGCCGTTGGCCAGCCCGTTCACCCGCTGATTGGTCTGGCCGAAGGTGAAACGGCGGCCGGTGGACGTGCAGAAAAACGATTCGCGGTCGCGATAGCGTATGGCCGCCACTTTCAGAAAGTTGCCGACGGTCAGTGTTCCCGTTGCCTTTTGACCCATGATCAGTCTCCTTCCAATTCGGATAAATATGAAT
>Ga0180009_10000923_pt1 | contig 37419 bp, 42 predicted proteins | sample OS_PC_MetaG_FD_123537 | JGI IMG/M metagenome (GOLD analysis project Ga0180009, IMG submission 123537) | Groundwater microbial communities from the Aspo Hard Rock Laboratory (HRL) deep subsurface site, Sweden - OS_PC_MetaG | ecosystem: Environmental > Aquatic > Deep subsurface > Groundwater... | reverse complement strand
CACGAACCTATTATTTTGTCAATGCTTTGACACTTTATCTAGTGCCTTTAATTATCTTACTTACTAGGCTTTCACTCATCCCGTATTCATCGCCTAGCTTGCGCATTGTAATGCCGCCGGCGTTGTAACGCTCTTTGATTAAGTCTTTTAATTCTTGGGTAGTAGGCTTTTTAGTGGGGGGGTTCTTTATAAATTTGGTGACTTCACTAGCTGGAATACCTGTCTTTTTGCGCTTAATGTAGCCCCGTTTGATGTAGAAGTGGACGACCGATTTAACAACCCCTAAACGTATCCCGGCCTCCGCGTATGTTAGCATTTCATTTTTCATAGTTAGTTGATTGTATGACAAATAGAACGGGTTGTCAATCTAGTACCCGTTCAAATGTTAGGCCTATTTTTTTTAGGGCTTTGATGTGGCGATCTGTTAGCGTGGTTGTGCCGGTAATATCTGTTAAGATTTTCGCCTCTTTTACATCTAGGACGTAATTTTTAGGCGTCCCGTAGATGTAGCGTGTGTAGTATTTGATGTTCATAGTTTTTATTTGTTTAGTGATTTAGTTATTCCATTTAACGAAGATGTGAAACATGCCGCCGTTGCCGTGATGATTTGCCAATTCCGCGCCGTCCCAATTCGTAAAGCTAAAATTTTTTAGTTTTTGTTGTAGCTCTTTATTATCCCACCAAGTTGTGTTTGGGTTGTATAACCTCCAAAATCCTTTTAGTGAACCTTTTTCAATGTACTTAGCGCGGCAGATTATCCCGCGAGCTTTTAGATGAGCGACCATTTGTTTGTTGTGAGTTTTCATAGTGTTTAGTGGTTAGTGATTTAGAAACGATCGGCGAAAGTCGCGACGTTTTTAGCAGGTTCAAAAGTGGATATTTTTTTCCATGTCATGCCGAATAGTGCATGTAACACGCGCTCTGGTTCTTTAGTGCCGCGCTTGAAAACATCAATATTTTTGGAGGACATGTAACTAATCATTTTTTTCATGTCATCCCCGTGGGCAAATAAGTCTATTGTTACACAGGTTAATTGATGGTTGCCTGTAATTGATTGGCAATCCGGGTCATTGGTCATAAATTCGTCAATGTGTTTTTTTGATAGTTTGTTTATATAGCGTTTCATAGTTTTTATTGGTTAATGATATTTGATTTAACTTGTTCGGCTTGATAGCGGCCGCGATTTGTGAGGAATGTTTGCCATGCCGTGTTAGTTGGCGACCATCTGAACCCGTGGCTTTTTAATTCCTTTCTAACCTCCGGGGCTGGAATTCCCTCAAAGATGAATTGCAAACGGTTTTCTTCTTTATTTTCCCGGATGATGAAACCATCACACACTATATCTGGGCGAGCCTCCGTTGCCTCCATCTTTTCAAGGTGAGCTATTCGCTGTTTGACCGTGCGAATGTTTGCGCCGAGGTTTGTTAGAACGTAGGCCGGGAGCTGATCTGTTTTGTTCTTGCGCGCCGTCTTATTGAACTCTTTGAACTTCTCACGTTCGCCCTCTAGCTTGGCCAATTTTTCTTTTAGTTTAATTATTGCGTCCGGGTCATCGCTTGAAATGCCAGCCTTGCCGACGCTTGCCGCTTTTTCTTCGTAGTAGGCCGCTTTGTTTTGGGCTTCGAATGATTTATCAATTTTAGCGCAGGCTCGACCGCGATAGGCTCTATCACCGCGCTCGCTATGATGGCCGACCAAAATTGGTTGACCGAATGGGATTTGGCTTAGTGCGTCCATCCCGGATTTGTGCAGGCTATCTGCATGTGAGGCATTTTTGGCCGCTAGTGTTTCGTAGCGTTTCCGTCTTGCTTCTTGCTTGGCTTCGTATGTGTTCATAAGGCGTGTTTGTTTTGTGAGGTTATTCCCTCTTACATATACACTATACCCCATCTGTTCTACTCTGTCAAGTCCCTATTGTGTCAACCAACTAACAAAAAAACATCCACAGCAACCCTTGACGTGTTAGAACTTATGAGATATAATACAAATGTACTTCGACAACCAAAGACTAGGCCAGAAAAAATAGAAAATATGACAGATGAAAAAAAAGTCGTTGCGGTGAAAGAGCCGGCAACGCAAGGGGTAATGACCCCAGAAGCACTTATGTCGCAAGCAATTAGCGAAAAAGTGCCGGTAGATGTTTTAGAACGTCTTATGGCTATGCGCAAAGAATTGAAAGACGAACAAGCGCGCGAAATGTTCGCGCAGGATATGGCAGACTTTCAATCAAATTGCCCGGTTATTACTAAGGGTAAGGGCGTATTAAATAAAGACAAATCAAGCGTCAGATATAAATATGCACCACTTGAAGAAATTATTGAACAGACCAGAGAGGTGAGGAAAGCCCACGGCTTTTCCCATAGCTTTGACACTTTAGTATCAACCGAAGAAAAAAATAATGAGGTTTCAGTTATTTGCACGGTCAAGCACAGGCTAGGACATACGGAACAATCAACATTCAAAGTGCCAACAGACCCACAGGCGTTTATGAACGCGCCTCAAAAGTTTGCTAGTGCTATGACCTATGCCAAGCGTTACGCATTTATTAACGCTATGGGTATCACTCTTGGCGGAGAAGATGACGACGCACGAACCGCGCCTAAAAATAATAAATATACGGTTGTGCAAATGGCAGAGATCGAAAAGCTAGGAAAAGAAGCCGGGCTTACTCAATCAGAAGTTACACAGGGCGTCCGCAAACATTTCGGCGTATCAATAACTCAATTAACCGCAACGCAAGCCGATGGTGTTATAACCATGCTTAAAAAATCAATAGCGGAAAAAGAAACTAAAGCCGTATGAAAATATTAAAATTCAAAGATGAGCAAGAGTGGCTAGACGCTAGGCGTGGAAAAATCACAGGCTCTAAACTTAAAGATATTGTTATACAAAAAGGTAAAAAAGAAAAAGTTGGTTTCTATGAACTCATAGCAGATCGACTGGGTTTACCTCCGGGCGATGAAAATGCGATGGAGCGCGGGCATGAATTAGAGCCAGAGGCTATTGAACGCTTCGAGGAATCAACGGGCAAAAAGGTAAACACGGACTTGGTAATTTGGGAACATGCCAAATATCCAAATATCGCTTTATCGCCCGATGGCTTTATAGGAAAAACCGAGGCGGTAGAAGTTAAATGTTTATCAAGCGCGCGACATATCCAAGCCGTGATTGAAAACGAAGTGCCGGCCGAATATAAATATCAAGTAATTCAATACTTCATTGTGAACGAAAAATTGAAAACTTTATACTTTGTATTCTATGACCCGCGATTAAAGATAAAAGATTTTCACGTTATCACAATTAACCGCACATCATTGCAAGATGAAATCGAGGAAATAACCTTATATCAGATCGCCAAACTAGAAAAAATAAATGCGATTGTAGCAGAATTAACGCAGTTTTAGTTGTATAGAGATTTATTCGTAATGACTAAAATATGCACAAAATAACAAGAGAACAACAAATAAATAATTTGTTGGAGTTGCGGAAACGCAAATACACAAAGCTAGGTCAATTACGAGCTATCAAGCAAGTAATTTTCCTAGTGCAACAACAGAAAGTAAAAGAGTTAAAAGACCTCCAAATAATTGAAGAGGATATTAAAAATTTAAGCGAATAAGGCCAAGTCTTTGATTGTTCAGTACAAAAAAACTAAAACAAAATTAACTATACATAAATATGACTAGAGATAATAAGGGCAAATTCGCCCGTTCACAGGCAAAAAATACGGTGGCCGTGCTAATTACAGCGTTTCTAATGTTTGGCATTGCCAAGTTTGCACTAGCAAACATGCCGCCGGCACAAACGCGACCACAATTAAGAAACACTTGTACAGCCACTAAATGGATTGATTTAATGGTTGAACCAGAAGTGTGTATCAAAAATGCCAATACAGAATATTGCGCATTGGATGAGGCCGGATTGATAACGCTTATTCAAAAGGACGTACAGCCCGAACAAATAGAGAAACCCAAAGCCCCGGCAAAAAAAACAATACCACTAAGTTATAAACTTAAAGGATGGGACGAAGAAATAGCGCAGATCGTCCGGGACGAAGCGGAAAAAGCAGGTTACAGCGATGTGGATTTAGTTTATAAGCTAATTGATTGTGAGAGTATGTGGGACTCACAGGCGCGCAATTCAAAAGGCAATACACCATCTTGGAGTAGTGATTGGGGAATCCTGCAATATAACGATTATTGGCAACGCAAAAATATAACAAAGGAGTGTATGCTGGACGCAAGGTGTTCAATTAAAAAAGGAATTGAGGACTTAAAAGCCGGCAAGGCAGGCCAATGGGCTTGTTATAAGCAAGTAAAATAATTATGCCAACATTAGAAAGACCATTACATAAAACGTGCCTTTGTGTGGATTGTAAAAAAAGAAAGTTATTAAAAGACTTTTCTAAAAGAACGACACTAGCCGGGACAAAAACAATAGGAAGTGTTTGCAAAAAGTGCATGATGATCAGAACTTATGCATGGCGGGACGCAAACAGAGATAAATTTAACGCTTATCAAAGGAAATATTGGAAAGCTAAGCGCGCTAATTCACTAAAGTAAAAAGTATGAAATCAATTATATGCCCGAAATGTAAAGAGCGAATAATGCCGCAGGCACAAGGTTCAACAAATGAGGACGGCGAATGGGAACAGGAATTTATGGAGTGCCCTTTGTGTGGACATATCCTAAAAGCAAGGGATCTACAGCCGGATGTAAAAGTATGAGGCAAGATAGAGAGTGCGAAAATTGCGGATGTTACGAATCAGCCCGCGCGGTAGTAGAACATCACTTATACCAACGATCAATACGCCCGGACTTGATAAAAGACCCAAACAACATAATAGATATTTGCTCGCTATGTCACGACTTAGCGCATAGGAGCAGAAATTTTGAACTATATTTAATCAAAACATTCTATGGGAACACAAAAAGAGCTAGAGCCGCTAGAGCGTCCGATGAAGTGGACGCCGGACGAAGATATGCAGATTTTTGATGAGGTGCGGAGGATACAAGAAACGATCAGACAGCACGGAGGCACAATGCCATATGAACGAAACAATAAAGCACTTGGCCTCATGGGAAATCACTATGCAAAGATGATGGAAAAAGCCGGAAAAGCAAAGGCTATGCGGGATGAATTATTTGCCGGATACTTACGGGATGGCGGGATGACAATAGGCCGGGCAGAGGGCATGGCAAAGGGTTCAGAGTTTGGCCAAAAACGCTCTTACTATGAGGCCGTAGCCATTGGATACCTCGAAATGATACAAGCCCTTAAAAAAGTAAATGATTTTCATAATAATGTAGCTAACAATAAATGCTAATATGGCCTATACAGAAAAATGCCAACATTGCGGACATGAAATAAGAGCATACATTCATAAACTTAATCAGCCGCTAGTATCCGCGCTTAGACAGCTTGTTGATCGTCACGAGGAATTGCGCCGGTCGATAAATTTACAAAAAGATTTGACCCTTACAAAAAACCAATATAATAATTTTCAGAAATTAACTTATTTTGGACTTATAGGACATACGACAAATGGCTGGTATCCTACACAGCATGGAATTGATTTTGTATACGGTAGGCAAAGTGCTTGGAATAGAGTAGCAACATTCCGAGGAAAAACAGTAGGTTTTGATCATCCGGTTTGGCTACATTCAAAGGTTAGACCCCGTGCGGTACTTATTCGCGAGGTTGACGAAGTGAGTTATAAACAGGCTTTGGACTATACCAACCAATAACATGCCTATGATTTTATTCTTTATTTGCGAAAATAGCAGAGAGGCCGAACAAAAAGCGTTAGGCTTACGGCTTAATGGCTATAATACGCAGATCAAAGAGGTGAAAAAAACACCTCATGGAGAGGAAAGAATATACAAGGTATTTGCAGAACGCATGGACAGATGGGAAATAGCGCGAGAAAAAAAAGCCTAGAAGAAAAGATAGACACATATTTTAACTCACTAAAATAAATTGTATGGAAGATAGATTTGAAACAAATTTTTGGCTAATGATAATTGCAATTTGCGTATTCATTTCTACATTTTGGCTAATGATAATTGCACTAAGTTCAACACCAACTCACTAAAATAAATTGTGAGGCTTAACCCCTCAACCCTTGCGCATAGGGTAGTGGCAAGGTTGCTCATAACAGCCTCCACCTAAGTGAGTTCAGAGCCTTGTGCGTGAGTGTTGTGCGGTTAATTATTAAGAAGATTTAATTTATGAAAGAAGACGAAATAAAAGAAATAATAGAAGCCTGTGCTGCTATTGAACACGAAAGATGGGCTAAATGGTATTTATGGCAAAGAGATAATTCAACACATGAGAATCTTGCTAGGTGGGATAGGCAAGCTAAAACACCTTACGCCGAATTAACAGAAGAAGAGAAAGAGAAAGATAGAGAGCAGGTTTATCCGTATGTTGACATAATTAAAATGTATGGAAACAATTCATGGGATTTAATTATTAAGAGAAAAATATGAAAGCAGAACCTAAATATAAAATCGGCGACAAAATCACACTAAGAGACACCTCTTACGGCATTTTGAATGAGTATAAGATTATGGCGTATGCGGATGGTTATTACATGTTGCGTTATCCAAGAGCTATGCCATTCGTAATGTCAGAGAAACATATTGATATAGGTATGAAATATGTATAGTTTAGGTATAGTTATACCTATTGGAAAATCAACATCCACTCATAAGCCGTTGGAATATACGGGATATATCGTATGGGTGGGCGTGGGTCTTTCAACAAGGAGAGCAACATGTACGGACAGAATGTTACCGAGCGTTACTTGGGCGAGAAGATTGTTACCGTGAACTGTACGGAAGCGTCACTCAAGCGCAAGCAAGAAAATGACGAAGTGGTCACGGTGCAATACGTTGGTGTACTCTTCACAGTCAAGGCGAGAGCGTTGACGGAAAACAGGGAGGACTGATGATCAAGTGTGTAGTCGGCTGTAAAAACTTCCGTGGTGTGGTTCACATGACCTTTGCGTCTTACCTCAAAGAACTTGCGAAAGACGGCGGAAGCAGATACATGGATGTGTATTGCAACCACGGCATTGAACGCTTCCGCATAAAATATATGCGAGAAGTGGAGGCTTACAATGGGTAAGTGGGAAAACTTCAAGGACTGGCAAGAGCGTATGCTCAACAAAGGAAAGGAGAAACCCCGTGTCTATCGCTTGGAAAGCTCTCACGCTTCTACTCGCCGTTCTCGGCGTGCTGGCATACGAGTTCATAAGACGGAGGCTTAGATGAAAGATGAGAATCATGCACGTTGCTTCATCTGTACTCGCCCTGCTACTCACCGCGATGGCGTTAACATCTGCGATTCGCTGGATTGTGCAATCATCTGGAAACAACAAGTCGTAGAGGAGATAATCAGCAAACGCCGGAGAGTCCGGCTGATCCAAGAAAGGGTCAAAGATGAAAACACACCTTATCGGTAGGCCAAGCACATTTGTCGTCTTGCTATCCGCTAACGGCAAGCCCCTCCGGTTCTCAATGGAAATGCTCGAAACGCTACGGCGTATGCAAGAGCAATCCAACAAGAGCGCAACAGATGATGGCGTTCTCACAGTTGATTGTTATGTTCAATTCCAACGCAAGCGTTTGCCGGTAACGGACATTGAACTTTACTCACGAGATGTGTTCATTCTCAACACCTCATGCGCATAGCCAACGAGGAGCGTTCCCCCCACGCACTTGTTGCCCAGTTTTGCCGTTCTGGACTCAAAAACGGCACTAACTTTTAATAACAATATATGAAACAACAAATAACAATTACAAAATCTTGGTACGACGCTTTGCTTGAAGAGATAAAAAGTTTGCAAGGTGCGGGTGATGGATACGGAGCTAATCAAGCTATCGCTCAACTTGTGAGACATGTCGAGTCGCTTGATGTTTATTTTAAGGAAGAGGAATAACAATATGCTTTTTGCCTAGTACATGGCCTTGATTCGCTCTTTTACATAAACATCTTACCCCGGCCAAACAACGGGAGTAAATTTTTTTCAAGGTCATTTACTAAGCAAAAACTAATTCACTAAAAAATAGTAGTATGAGTGAAACAGACATACAGCGAACGATTTTAGAGGGACTTTGGTATAACCGCGTTATTGCGTGGCGTTATCAAAATATCCCCGTGCCAATAAGACAGGGCGGCCGCATTACCGGCCTCCGGCGTGTCGATCAAAATAACATAGGCCTCCCGGACATAATGGCTATCTATAAGGGCATGTTCTATGGGATAGAAGTTAAAACCCGCATAGGCCGGCAGAGCAAAGATCAAAAAGAGTGGGAGCGAAAGATTAACGAGGCCGGAGGCAAATATATCCTTGCCCGGTCATGGGAGGATGTAAAGGAGGGAATGAAGCTATGTTGAAATACGAAACATCGTTTGGAGAGTGGGTACTATATTTTATTATAGGGCTTGCTTTAATAGTAATTTTTTTAGATATATGCATAAGGTAACAATAGTGGGCGAGGGGAAATTTACGGGGATAACTAACCAAAACAGCAAAAATGCTTTATAGTTAATATATATGACAACAATTAAAAGAAAATGCACTAAGTGCAATAAAGAGTATGCGATAGATTTGGATATTGATTTGAATATAGTCAAGCCAAAAGACTTGCAAAGAGTTCAAGAGGAATCAATGCAAGAGGCAGAAAAGAGATTAAGCGCAGAGATCGCCAAGTGCGATTGTCAAAATGTTACGGTAGCTAATGCAGAAATGGAAATGACAAAGGATAGTAAAGGCGAAGTAAAAGCTAAGTTATTTACTAGATAATATGGCGACAGTTAAGCAAAAAAAGGCAGTTAAGAAGTTAGTGGAAAATGGTGGAAACGTAAGTAAGGCAATGGAGGCCGCCGGATATACCAAAGCTACAGCAAAGACGCCGCAAAAATTAACAGAGTCAAAAGGCTATGCAGAGATTTTGGGTGAACACTTGCCGGATAAGTTATTGGCAAAGAAACATAAGGAGTTATTAGAGGCGACCGAAATTGGCCATATGGTATTCCCGCAATCTATGTCAGACGCGGCGATTAAAGAACTATTGGCGACCGTGAACTGTACGTCAAAGAAAATACAGCGTGGTGATGTGGCTGTTCATTGTTGGTTTTGGGCGCGGAATAACAAAGCAATTAAAGATGGGCTGGATTTAGCTTATAAGATTAAAGGTTCATACGCCCCGGAAAAGAAAGAACTTAGCGGCGGACTTAATTTAACGCAATTATGCGATAGTTTAGATGACTAAAAGCAACATCACAAAAGAAGATATAGAGTTATTTAAGAGCTTTAGAGCAAGCCCGCTTGTATTTGTTGAGAAGATGTGGGGCTTAAAACCGCAACCGATAAAGCCAGACCAATTTGTTGAGGTCAACAAAATGGTTGACGCGGGTAAGTGGAATGAAATCAAGGCAGAGCATTTTGAGCCTTTTATTAAGGGCAAACATATCACTTGGCAACAATGGATGATATTAAAAGCCGTAGAATTAGCGCGCGCTGGTAAAGCCAAGTCTAAAATTAGCATTGTATCCGGGCATGGCACGGGTAAGTCATGTTCTATTGCATGGCTTTTATTGTGGTTTTTGTTTTGTTTTAAGGACGCACAGATACCTTGTACCGCCCCAACGAGTAGCCAAATGCACGATATTTTGTGGAAAGAGGTTGCGATCTGGTTGCCTCGTATGCCTAAAGGAATTGCAGATAAATACTCATGGACTACGGAATATGTGAGGATTAAAGAAAGCCCGGAAACGTGGTTTGCCCGTGCGCGTACAGCCTCAAAGGAAAATAGCGAGGCTTTGGCCGGAGTCCATGCGGATCATGTCATGGTGCTAGTTGATGAGGCCTCCGGCGTATATGACGAGATTTTTAATACAGCAGAGGGTTCGATGACCGGGGAAAATGTTTTAGTTATTCTTATATCGAATGGGACGCGCTTAGTTGGTTACTTCTATGACACGCACCACGCAGACGCGCACAATTGGCAAAATATGAGCCTTGACGCGGATAAAAGCCCTATTGTGGTAAGAAAGTATGTTGACCGCATTATAGAGCGACACGGGCGAGATTCGGACGAATATAGTATCCGTGTGGCCGGAGGCTTTGGCCGTGAGGAGGGAGTGGACGATCAAGGCTATGTACCTCTATTGGTTGAGGCGGATTTACGCGAAGCGGGGACTAAAGAACTAAAGGGACGCGTAAAACTAGGCATTGACCCGGCCGGAGATGGTGGAGATATGGCGGCCGAGGTTGCGCGCGACCCGTACATAGCTAAACTAACAGCATTAGAAAAGACCTCTACACCTAAGACAATCGCCAATTCAGCAGTAGAAACAATCCGGGCTTATGAGATAGCCGGAAGTGATGTAGCTGTTGATAACTTTGGAATTGGCGCGAATGTTACGCAAGAAATAGCCTTATCAGCTAAACCCGGCGAAGATCCGATTAGGGCGCAAGGCGTGAATGTTGGATATAGCGCGCATGATGATGAGAGGTTTTTTAATCTAAGAGCCGAGTTGGCTTGGCGTATGCGCGAATGGATTAAGGCGGGTGGGGAGATTGTAGACCTTGATAAATGGCGGGAGGAATTACTATCTCTAAGATATAGGCGCACAGCCGGGAAAATCAGTAAGATTCAACTAATGGATAAACGAACGATGAAGAAATTAACTCTTAATCATGGCAAATCACCTAACAAGGCAGACGCGCTAATGCTTACGTTCTACACGCCGGACACAACCGCCGCGCCATACAAACAGCCGGAGTGGGAGAGTTTAAGCGAATATGAGGGATAATATGAAATTAAAAATACGATTTTTCATTTATGGAGCTTTAGTGTTTGGAGTAGTGCTAGAGCAAGAGGGAATAAAGAGAGGTAGTGGTACATTGGCGGGGAAGTCTATTGATGATGAGCATTATAGCGTTGTATCCGGCGATCATGTTGCGCTTAGTGATTTTGGCCGGATGTTAAAAATAAGGGGAAACGAAGCTAGAGGCGATGATTATTGTTTTTGGCATGTGTATCACGACGGAGCGATGGGGTTGGATTTTGCGCCTAGTGAAGAAAGAGCAAAAAAATCAGTAGCTAATCTTGCCGATTTGATTAAGCTCATGGGTGGGGAGGTTGATATAACAGATTTTGGAAGAGCTTTTTATAGAACCAATGAATATAAACTTTGGCCAAAGTTTAAGTAATGTAATTTATTTAGATTGATATGCAAGACTACAACGCAGACGAACTAAAGCAAGCAATGAATGAGGGTCTACCGCAATTGACACCATTTGCAGATAAAGCGATGGAGATTAAGCAAGCCGTCAATAGTTCTATACCAAAACCGCCTTTAGCTATGCGCCTTGATTATGAGCCGGAAACCGGGACGGCAAGGGTTGAGATTGTGTTTGATTTAGCAGAACCTAACGACTTAAAGGCTATCGGCGATATTTTACGGGATACGATGATTAAAGTAATATCTAATAAATTAAATGATTTAACGCATATGATACCAAGCAAAAAACAGATTGTGGATAAACAACAAGCCTTACTTAAACAGCGAGATCAGTTTATAATGGAGAAAACCCCCCGCCTGCATAGACTACTAATGGAGGCTTTTCCGCATTTGAAAGATTATTTCAAGTATTCAATATCAAATGTTGAGGGCGAACCCGGCAAGTTTATTCTATTGCGTGAAAAAAAAGGGAAGCTAAAAGAAATAGCAAAAAACTTTTAACCATAAACAAATCTCGCTAGATGTTTTATGGATACAACCAAATTGGTTTTACAACTACGCCAAGAATATAAGAATGGAATTGATTATAAGCAAGGCCGGGTTAAAGATTGGCAAGCAACAGAAGATCAATACTTCGGGAGAGTGAAAAAGACTCTTAAAGGACGTTTCAACGTCCCAATGCCCGTCATGTCGGGGTTCATTGATACCCTACTATCAAAGATTGATGACGCGCCGGTTATTAAATTCCGCCCGGTAGAAGAAGCGGACTTTAGACCAACAAAGAAATTGCAAGCATTTTATGATGTTGTAAGCAAATCAGAGGATAATGACTTTGACTCAAAGGACTTAGACGGAAAGAAACTAGCCTCATTCTATGGCCGGGCACTCTTTAAGACGTTTGCGGAGAGTGACCCAAAGTTCAAATTCAACCTACACGTCACAGACCCTTATGATTTTTATGTAGATCCGTTAGGCGGCGGAGATTTAGAGAACGCACGATATTGTGGAGAAGATAATATATTCAAAAGCAAGAGCGAACTAATAGCCGGAGCAAATGCCGGATTATACAATTCAAAGAACGTAATGTTATTGGTAAATGGTTTAGTTGAGAATACGATTTTAGATAATGACAATACCCAGCAGAATAAAGCAAACAGGCTATCAGCTATTGGCTTGACTAGTCGTATGCACAATTTCATGGGTGAGGGGATGGTTAGGTTGATCGAATCCGGCACAGTTTTTGAGGGTGAACGCTATTATGTTTTATGGGACTACAACACGGGATTAACTGTACGCGCCGAACCTTTAGAAAAGGTATTTGAAAGTAAACTTTGGTGGTGGACTTCATGGGCTACACATCGCGACGCGTTCAATTTTTGGAGCAAATCGCCGGCGGATGATATTAGACCGGTAGCCGAAGTAATCAAAATCCTTGCAAATCAAGAGCTAGACAATCGCCAGAAGCGTAATTTTGGCCAGAGAGCTTATGACCCGGATATGTTTCCGAATGGTGCAGAGCTTGAATATAGGCCAAATGGTTTAGTATCAGTAAAAGCCGGAGAAACTAAGACCCGCGCAATCGCAAGCGGTATATACGAATTTCAGACGCCAGAACTTAACGGAACGATCAACCTTGTTGATTGGTTAGATGGCATTATTGGCCAGAAATCCGGCGTTACGGCGGCCGCACAGGGATCGTCCGATGACAAAAAGGTTGGTATCTATCAAGGTAACATGCAACAAGTAGCAGACCGCTTAGGCTTATATAATAAGGCTTATGCCAAATGCCATGCGGCCATAGGTAGACGTTTTGTGTGGGGATGTTACGAACACTTGAATAAAGCACAGGCCGTTAAAATGATCGGTGAGGGTGGCGTCACATGGGACGAGATACGCAAAAGCGATATTAACCCGGATGTTGATATATTTGTTGAGTCTAGTTCTAATGAATTACGCATGTCAGAGCTTAAAAATGAACGTAGACAGGGAGCAATCGCACAGATATTAGCAGACCCAGAGATTAAAAAGAGTGTCAATCAAAATTGGTTAGCGGAGCAATTGCTACTTGCCGGCATGTTTGATGATGAAGATGTACGCGTTGCCTTAGATACAGAGAATGACGGCAATAGGGAGGTACTAGCCCGTGCAAGTGAGGCTATCCAAGAAATTATCAAGGGCAAAGAACCCAAGTTATTCAGAGGCGCGACAACCGCATATCAACAAAAGATACTCGACTTCGCGACAGATAACACGGATGATGACTTAGAGCTATTTACTAAATTAACGGACTTCGCCAAAGCACATGATAAATTGGTTATGGAGAATATGAGCCGCAAAGCTATGCAGGTTAGAAATAGAGAGGGATTAGGCACACCAGAAGAAGCACCAATGCCAGCCATGCCGGGAGCAATTCCGGGTATGCCAGAGCCAAGCGCGCCGCCAATGCCAGCACAACCGATGACACCGACACAAATTTAATATGAAACCACAAGACGTCTTAAAAAAACTTCAAAACCTCAATCGTGGAGAATATGATGAGGCCTCGTTGATGATGATTGACGCATGGGCTAAGAGCATTGAGGAACTAGAGGCCAAAAGTGCAATAGCTAAATTGGATGTTATCCAAAATATGATATCCGGGTACGCTGGGAGTATCACAGGAATTGACGAGATCTTGTTATTTAAGCGGGATTTAGAACCTTTAGAACGGCTTAACCTACTAGACCGTAGAGAATTATTCCAAAATTTTATTAACTCTTTTGATGTGGATAAACAGTTAAATGATTTAACGACAGAAATTAACAACAATCTATGATAGATAAAATCAAAGCGTTGTTTTATACGCGAAAAATGCTTAACATACAGCAATTTGCTAGAAACCATAGAGGATATTTAGTAATAGTTTGCGACCCAAAAGATGACACAATGTTCATGTCTTACCGTGGTAGGCAAGTTAGTGCTAAAATAAAATCAGAGGATGGTAGAAATCATAAGGTAGTTAAGGGAGTATTGAAACATTCTATCTTTGAAAGGGAGATCGATAGATTCATAGGCGGTATCATGCAGGGAATGAAATTATCGCTAGAACATGGTAACCAATTTTATCAATTTATTGACGGTGCGTTATTTAATATTTCTAAGTCATTAAAGAAGAAAAAATGATATGTCAAAAAAGACTACGACCCAAGAGGTCAAAAAACCAATAGCCGAAAAAGAGGTTATAACTAAAACAGAAGCTACGCCGGAAAAGAGAACAGCTAGTCATTCAGAGTTATTAACCACAAAAGGCCGTTTTTCGTTATATGCAGAAAAAGATGTGTTTGTTGTAAAGGATGTTTTAGGCCGTGTGCTTTGTTCATGTGAGAATGAAGACGCCGGAATGAAGAAACTTCGAGGATTCGCAAGATAGAACCTTACAACTTACAAATCTCGCAACCTTTGGGGGCTATTCGTAGGCCTCTAATGAGGGTTTTTCCGCGAGATTTACCCGAATTAGATGTTTACGAATAACCCCCATAAGGGGGTTTTTCAATACGCCAAACGTGGGCTATATCACGTTTCTAAGTAATCCCTAGCTTTTAATAGGGTATGCGGGGAAGCCTCGCATTAAATAATCACTTTATGTCAGATGACATTCAAGGGAGCGAAGACCCCTTAATAAAAGAAGTCTTGGAAGAAATTGCCGCAGAAGAAAACGGCAATAAAGCAACGCCGGCCGAAACGCCAGCCGAGCCGATAGAACCGGTGAAAACCGAGGAAATCAAAACGGAGGAAGCGGTAGAGGATAAAACCGATGACACCGAACCTCCGGCGAAACCTAACAGGGAGGTTAAATACGTCCCAGTAGGCAAGCACAATGAAGAACGCCATAAGCGACAAGAGGCCGAGAAATTGGCCGCAGATCGTGAGATACGGATAAAGGAGCTAGAGGCGCAATTCAACAACAGTAAGCCAAGTGAGGATAATAAAGACGATATTGCCGAGGCCGCAAAGCTACTCGCAGAGCGCAACGGCATGGACGCGGATTTGACCACGGACTTTGTTAAGTCAATTGTGGATATAGCCGCAAAGCGCAACGTCTTGCCGGATGAAATTAAGCAAAAACTTGATAACTTCGAGCAAATGACAGAGCGCGCAAGGTTAGCGGAAAATGAAACAAACCAAGAAAAAGGATTTGAAAAAGAATTTGCCGCAATCGTTACAGAATTTCCGCACTTAGCAGATCAGAAAGACGCATTAAAACAGATTGTGTTTTCTGAAGATAATATAAATACCCCACTTCGCCCGTTGGCATTGGAGTACATGCACGATAATCCATCTCCACAGGATGGGAAAAAATCAGCCGAAACGCCCACACAAGGCGGCAGTAGAACCGAGGCAGTAGATTTTTCTAGTATGACCGAGGAACAATTTGCCGGATTGAGTGAGGAACAAATGGTTTTGTATGATCAATGGTCAGCGAAAAATGGCAAGAGCAGATAAAAAAGCATGGGGTTAAAATCTGTTAAACAAATATATGAGCAATACACTTACCCCAATGTCTCCTACTTTTTGGAGCAAAATCATGGGACGTAAACTTTATAAGAAAGTTGTTTATAAGGCTTTGGCCTCCACAGAGGAACAAGCAACATTAAGCATAGGTACTAAAGTTGACCGTCCTTACCGCAGTGATTTAGTTGTAGAAAATTACACTAAAGGCACAGCCGCAACAGCACAGGATTTAACAGCAACAACAGATAAGCTAGAAATCAACAAACAAAAGACAATTCTTATGTACGTTGATGACGTTGATAAGATTCAGAATAAATGGAGTGCCGCTAAACTCTGGGCGGAAGAAGCCGCAGAACGCTTGGCAGTTGCAATCGACGCAGAATTTCTTTACGAAGTTACAAATGCGGGCGATACAATTGACGACGGCGACTTAGGCGGAACAGCCGGAAACCCGATAGCCGTATCAGTTTCCAATATTTCTAACATTATTGCTAAAATCAACCGTAAGTTAGATCAGAATAATGTTGATATGGAACGCGCAAACCGTTTCATGGTTCTTTCACCTCAATTCTATGATTTTTTGTGGTCTTATATCGCAGGTAAAGAAACTCTATTGGGTGACAAAACCGGTGAATTTGGCAACATGGGACGTTACGGAGGTTTAGAACTCTTTATGAGTAACAACCTCACAGCGTCAGCAGTATGGACACCGGCAGATAATCCCGCAGATGAAGCAACAATCACAATCTCCGGCGTTGTTTTCACATTTCAATCTGTTATCGGCACAACCGCAGGTAATGTCTTACAGACAACCTCAACAGCCGTAACACTTGATAACTTGGTTGATCTAATCAACAACCCAACATCTTCAACCGCAAACCATGTAGCCTTTACCGGCGCAGATCTGAGGACTGTTCAACAGATGGTTGCAGTTGATGGCGCGACTTACGTTACTGTTTATCACAAGGGTCAATCTTATCTAACAGTTGCTAGTTCAGAGGCCTTAGATTTGTGGTCAAATGAAACCCAACATTGTTTAGCAGGTGTTAAAAAAGCTATCGACCTTGTTATTCAGCTTAACCCGGACGTTGAAATGGCCTCTACCGTTTCTGCAGGAAAGCGCGGTATGAATATCATGCCAATGACAATCTTTGGCGTTAAGACCTTTAATCAAGGTACAAACGAAATCTTAGACGTTCAGCTTGACTCGTCCGGCTACTAATCTTTGATTGGATAATTCACTTAACCAACAACGATTATGGACAAAGACAATAAAGTAATTGCTATTTCCCTCGTAGTTGTATTGTTGATGGGTGCGGCATTAGTGCGTTTCGGCGCATTTGCCGGCTCATTAACTTCACCAACTGTAGTGATCGAAAATGTAGAAACTCTTAATCTAAGCGGCATTGACGCCGGAGCAGATGGAGTTTTGGGCGGACTCGTTCACAATATCCAAGAAACTTTTGACGCTGGTATTGCAGTAGGTGGTACAGAGGTTATCAGTTCGTCCCGTGGGCTATCAGCCTCAACGGCAAACGTAACAGGCAATCTTTCACAAGGTGAAGCAAACACAACTGGATATGTTTATTTCGGCACAACCGATGGTTGCGGCGCGATGACATTTTCAGCAAGTGGAACGACACCAACACTAACACCAACATCAACATCATTCTGCAATTAGTTTGAGAGTTCGTGTTTTTCCTTACCCTCTTTATAGAGGGTGAGATAAAAATATGAATATAAAACAACTCGCCATAGGATTGATCGCAGGCATTGCCCTAATGTCAGTTTTTCAATTCTTTAATACTAAAAACAGCCCGGAAATGCTGGGAGCTGTACCATCCAATGGGGGATTGATAGGCATATATAACGCCTCTGATTTAACCTTGCGCGACGGGTACGGTTCGGCATTGGCTACAGACCAACACGGCCGTTTAATTACAACCTCAACATCACCATAATATGAAAATACCAAAGTTCAATAGCGATATATTGTTTGCAGGGTTCGGGCTTCTTGCACTCATTGGCGGATTTTTAATCAGCCGCGCTTTAATTAGTAGCCCGGTTATTGGAGCAACCCCGGCAAGTGGGAATCTACCCGGCATTTATAATGCGACCACAACGGATCTAACCTTGCGTGATGGTTACGGTTCAGCTCTTGCGACAGACGTTGCAGGCAGGCTTATTTTAAGCCCCTCATCTAGCGGTGAGTTTGATACATTAACGGTAGGCACTTTTACAGCCACAACAGCAACAATCACAGGCGTATCAGCAGGTGATATTTTGCCAAGTGCAAATAACACTTATGATATAGGTTCAGGTGCATTATCTTGGAAAGACGTTTACGCAAGCGGAACGGCAAGGTTTGGTAGTATCGTTACCAATTCAGGAACAGTAGGCGCAAGTATTACAAATATCGGTGGAGTTGTAACAACAATCTCGGATAGTACGGCTGGTGCTTATGGTCTTAAAACTACGGGAGCAGTAAGAATTGATGGCGTAACTTTAACGGCAGATGTTCAACCCATAACTAATAACACCAAAAATCTTGGTTCAGTCACAAGCGGCTGGAAAGACGTTTACGCTAGTGGAACATTTCACGGTGCAGATGTAGATTTATCGGGTACTCTAGATGTTGGTGGTAATACAAGTCTAGGCGGGACGCTGGGTGTTGACGGTAATGTAATTATGGACGGTTCAAGCAATAGAGCTAATGACAATAAGGTTATTGGCTACGGTTCGGGATTAGATTATTGGGGTACTTATGTTTCAGCCGATACAGAGTTTAATTTTTCAAGCACAAATGTTGATGGAAGTGGCACAGACGGTACGCTTTGGAGCATTGTAGATGGTACTGATACGGTTGCTTTTCCGGGTACAATTCAAACAGGTCAATTTACATTTGAAGACCAAGACGAGGCATCATTTTTAACTTGGGCAGATATGGGGTGCGTAGGCACAACAGCAGGCGAACAATGTTCTTATATCGCAAAATTAGGCGGTGAATACATGATGAAGATGTACGGAGAGCATGACGGCTCTGGAAATGTTCAAAATCAATCAATCAACATGTACCCGGACACTCTAAAATTCGGTAAGCGTGATGTTACGAGCTATATGTATATTGGAACGACAGACGGTTGCGGAGCTTTGACATTTACAACATCAAGTACATATCCAACTCTAACACCTACTAGCACATCATTCTGCAACTAAATATGAAAAAACTACTCATTGCATTTTTAGCACTTACAACCATATTGTCATTGGGTAATTTTGCGGTTGCGCTTGGTGGAGTAGCGATGGTTCAGGGAGAAAAGCAGTTGGTTGTAAATGGTGATTTTGAGGATGGTACGAATGGATGGGCTTTAGGTTCAAATTGGAATATTACTGATGGAAAGTTGGTTCATTCAACAGGTAGTACAGCCTCAACACATGACTCATCACCTAAATTAACATTAGGAGAAACTTTCAAAATAACATATAAAGTTAGTAATCAAACTTCTGGTTCTGTTAAAATGTACATAGGTTCAACAGGTGTTGGTATAACGAGAACAACAAACGGAGTGTTTTCTGAAAATGTGGTTTGTTCTGGTAACACTTATATTTATATAATTCCAAGTACAGATTTTAATGGTAGTATAGATGACATCTTCATCACCGAATACGTTGGCGAAACACTCAATGCAGAAAAGCAATTACTTGCAGATGGCGACATGGAAGATCCGCAGACTTACGGGGCGGAGATTTTAGTAGATGGTGATATGGAAGATATTGCGGTTGGTTATAATTCCGTTAATGGTGCAATAATAACGAAAGATACAGGGGTGTTTTATTCTGGAACACGAAGCTTAAAGATTGAGAGCACGGGCACAGCTTATGCAGGGGGCTACAAATCATCGGGTAGTTATGTTGACGGTCATAAATATAAAATTACTGGCTGGGCTAGGGGCGATGGTACAAGTGGCATTGCATACATACAAAAAGCAACGGGTAGAGTTGCCGTCAGTACAGCCTCAACCGATTGGCAGTATTTTGAAGTAAGCTCTTTGTCTGTTGGTACGGCATTTTATTTATTTAATGTTAGTGCAGTAAGCAGTTCGGCAGTATATTTTGATGACGTATCAATTGTAGAAATTACGGGCGGTACAGATGATTGGAACGCATTTAATTCTTTAGTAGTTAAAGACTCAACAAATCCATATGATGGCAACCAAAACATAAAAATCACTAGGACAGGTTCAAGCGGTTGCGTTTATCAAACAATCACAGCAGGAACATACAGAGTTACAGGGTGGGCAAAGGGTGATGGAACTAATACACCAACAATTGCTATCACCACAGAGGCTTGCGCTATTCAAGGTTATCACTGGTCAGGAACAGCCTCAACCGAATGGCAACCTATTGATTTTGTAGCAGATTTTACAGGAACTAGCTTTGCTTTATACCCCGGCACAACCACAGGATACTCAACAGAATTTGACGATATTCAAATTACCGAATATAAAGGCGAGCTAAAAGACGGAACGAAACAGATTTTGGCAGACGGCGATATGGAAGATCCGCAGACGTATGGGAGTGAAGAACTTGCAGATGGTGATATGGAGGCGGTAGGTGTTGCTTCTTTTGGGGCAGACAATAGTGCTACTCTATCAAAAGAGGCAGGGGCTAGAACTGGTGGAAGTGGAACGCAAGTTTTAAGGGTTGAGAAGACGGACAGTTGGGGTGCGGCTAGAGAGCCAAGTGCAATAGAAAACACGGGAACATATTTAGTTTCAGGTTGGGCTAAAGGCGACGGCACAGCTTACCCAGCGATTGGACAAGGTTCAGTTGAGAGTATTTGGATTGGTACAAGTTCAACCGATTGGCAATACTTTGAAGAAGTATTTGAATCAAGTGCTACTTACGTCAGAATGACAAAAGGCAGTACAGCAGGGACGACATATGCAGAGTTTGATGACGTATCAGTTGTAGAAATTACGGGCGGTACAGATGCTTGGGGTGCAAACAATGCACTATTAACAAAAGAAACAACTGATCCTTATAGGGGCAATCAGTTTTTAAGAGTTACATATAATGGGGCAAACGCTTACGCTTTTCAAACACCATTCGTTGTAGGAAAAACTTATAGATTGACTGGAAAAGCTAGGGGCGATGGAACTCTTCCTCCGGCAATAATCAACTATATAACAACTGTTTGGCAAGGTACTAGCTCAACAGAATGGCAGGATATTGATGAAACTTTTGTGGCAAGCGGACAATCAAACCTAAAGCTCAGAACATCTGCGGCTGGATATACAGATTATGACGAGATATTCCTAACCCAAATTGACTAAATATGGATATACCAAAATCACTCATAGGCGTAGGTTCGGTAGCAGTTCTTGGAGCAGGAATGTTATTGGCGGTAACGCTTACTAAAGAACCTATGATTGGCGCAGAGCTTGAAATTGTAGAGCTTGTTAAGCCGGTGACAGTCGAAACATCAATCAAAGTTTTAGATAAAGACAAAAAACTTGTCACACCAACAGCCAAACAGTACGAGGAATTAAAGGCAAAACGACGCTCAAATATCGATTCTAACGGACATTTCGTAGGTACATGGCAAGAACTACAAGAATATATACAGCTAGTCAATGAGGGGGCAAAATCAAAGGATGAGCAACCAATAAATGGAGAATACAATAAGCCATTTTTTGAAAAAACAAACGAACAACTAACCCCTATAGAGGGGACGCTAACTATTAAAGAAACTAAATAATATGACAACAAAATATTGGTTAGATTCAACGACGGTAAAAGCAACCCTAGCGCAGATTTTTCCTGTACTTGTTTTGCTACTCAAAGCATTTGGTGTTGAAGTTTTGCCCGGAGAGGCAGATGTAATCATGCAAGGTATAGCCGGGCTTGTAGCTATGGGTGGTGCTATCTATGCAATATATGGTCGATCACAGGCCATGGGAGGCTTGCATTTTGGTAAACAAACCGAGTTTTTGCCAACGCCGGCAGAAGATTCTGAAGATGAACCAGAAGATGAACAAGAAGAAATAGTTGAATAATCTATGGGAGAGCAAACACTAAAATACATAGACAAAAAAACAGCCATCTCGATTGGCTTGATAACATTTTTTATCATACCAACAGTTACAGCTATTGTTTTTGCGCTCAATGTTAAAAATGACGCAGAGCATTGTAATGAAATGGCGGCAGAAAACAAATCTCGTATCATCAAACTAGAACTCAATCAAACACAAATACAAAATAATTTTGGCAAAATGGAAACAAAGCTCGATTATCTTATTCAGATTATAGAGGAACTAAAAAAAGGGATTGAGTAGGTCAATTATTTATAAAGTAAACTTAAAAATTACTTAAAATTCTTAACGGGCATAGCCCAAAAAATATATGATAGAAGAAGAAAAACAAGAAGTTGTTGAAACCCCAGAGGTTGAAACAGAAGAAACCCCGGAGATCGAAACCCCGGAGAGTGCGCCAGTTGAGGAAGTAGCCGAAGAAGTCATGGGTGAAGAAAAATTGCCGGAGGACACACCTGTTACCGAGTAATTTAGTTGGAATACCTTATTTCATTGCAGTACAGCTCATGGCAAGGATGTGGTGAAATAAGCATAATCCCCAGCCCTTGGTTGCGCGAGGGTCTAGGATTATGAAAAACATTATTTTTGCAGACGACAAAACAATCAAACAGCCAAAAGGTGCATTGATTGTAGAGAAACCACAGGAACAAGATCATATCCTTGGCGGAGAAGCCGGAGAAGATTTTGATATTCTAATGGAAAATGGCCAATGGCTTGATGAGAGGCCAGAGCCGGAGCTACAAAGAAATAACAAAGGCGACACGTTCATGTGTGTTACATACTCATTGAATAATATCCATGAGTATATTTATAAGAAACGCTATGATGAGATAATCAATTTTAGTGATATTTTTGTTGGTGTGGGTTCGGGTACAATTCGGGGACGTGGCAATAGCAAGCGCACAGTTGCAGAGTGGAAAAGAACACATGGCTGGGTTAAAGAGGGCGACTATCCTTATTTAGATGACATGACACTTGATGAGGTTTATAAACCCCTAACAAGCGCATTACTAAAGAAAGGCTTGGAGGGCTTGGATTTAGCAACAACCCGCTATAAATGGGTAGGAGATAACAGCGCAACGGCGATCAAAGCCGGGCTAAAACATTCGCCGGTTCAAGTTGATGTTCAGCAATACAATATTAAAAATGGTATTGTTTATTGGAATAGTGTTAGTCAAGCGTACATACATGAGGTTGCTATTGTGGGTTATGTAGATGGCAAATATTGGATTATCGAAGATAGCGAAAATGAACAATATCTAAAGTACGCATGGAATTACCCTTTTGGTAGCCCCATGATTCATTGCATTAAAAAAACTATGAAAATTGAGATACTCAAAAAAAAAGGTCATTCCGCACTATGTGTGAAGACCTACGACGAGCCATCCTTGATAGCTTTTTCTGGGGGGGACATAACGGCCGAAACGCTTTTTAAGAGTGTGTACGGCATAAGAGGTTGGAATGAAGTGCCAATAAAAGAAGTAGACGAGTGGCCATTCCCAATAAAACATATCTTTAATTCTAACCCATATCGCGGAAACTAATATGACTGGTACAGAAATTATAACAATGTTTCGCAATTTGATTGATGACTCACTCGATAGCGATTTTGAGTTGCAACTATTAAATGGCGCGCGCCGCAAAGTAGAGGGCGAGCGTGATTGGGAGTTTTTGAAAAAAGAGGATAGTTCAAAATCAGCTACAAATTCAGCGATAGATTTACCAAGTGACTATATGCGGACACTCGCGCTATACGTCAACAATGAGAAATACATGCAGATACCGTTTGAACAAAAGCGGTTATTTGTTAATTCGTCAATGCGTTGGTATTTGGATATGGCTAACAGTCAATACTATATTCTAGGCGCAAATCTATCGGGAATGGTTAATCACTTTTATATCTATGACCCGGACGAAGTAACGGCCAGCACAGAGCCGGTATGGCCTTGCGCGCATGAACTCATAGCTTATGAAATGGCCGAGCAATATTTTGCGATAGATCAAGGAGATAAAAATTATACTTGGGATGACAGAATGGTTATGCAAAAAAGTCTATATCATAATCAATTAGTAAATTGGCAAACACAAATAACTAGGCGTTCAGTAGAAAATGCCGTGCCGGATGACTACGGTGCAGAATATGACTTAGGGTCAATGTAACTATGAAAACATTTTCAACCAAAAATTTTAAGTATGGCGTAGTAAACGCAATCGAACCACAATCTATCCCGGATGGTGCGGCCGCCGACTCTTTGAATTGGTTGACACAGGGCGACAAAATCGAATTAAGCCGGGGGTCAGATGTAATTGGCACAGAAACCTCTGGGAGTGGACGTGTAACGGGTGTACATATCGCCTACAAATCAGATGGCACAGCTATTGCGTGGAGATCAAGAGGCCAGAAAGTAGAATATTACGATACAACAACATCGGATTGGGTAGAATTAGGGTCAGATATTCTAGGCGCGGACGCGGACGGTGAGGACGTTTCATTTGCTAACTACAATACAAACGCCGGCGCGCAACTTTGGATATGTTCGCCTAAAAGTTCTTTGTTCAAGGTGATGACGGCCAACCCGGACAGCTACGCGGATATGTATAGTTCGGCCAAGAATTTTAAGGGCTTGATAGCAATTAAGCAGAACCGCATGTGGTTATGGGGGCGTGACAATGACAAGACAGGTCTTTATGGGTCATTTATTGATACAGCGTCCTATACGACCGTGACAGCCGAGGCAACAACCTCACTTACAGGAACATTGGCATTTAAGGCTGGGGGAGCTATGAGGACGTGTTTTGGCGTTGCTATCACTATCACAGGGACGGGAGAGGTATATACAGACGACTACAACGGCATTTTAACCGGGGACGCTGGGGGAACTGGAACGATCAACTATATGACCGGCGAATATACGTTAAGCAATGCGGGCGTAGGGACGGCAGATTATCAATGGGAGGATTCGACAAGTAAAGGAATTGCAGACTTTACCAAATCAGCTACACGCCTTGCCGGTGAGGGTTTTATATTTAGGCAGGATGATGGGGGAGGGGATCTGCAAGGTGTCTTTACTTTGAATGATACGGATTATTGTTTTCACGAAAATAAGACATGGGCTTTGACACTAACAGCAGACGATACAAACGCGACCAATTTGCCGTTTAGATATGCGGTTGGCATACCTAGCAAGCGCGCGGCCATATCATCATCAGTTGGTATTTTTTACATAGACAATTCAGACGGTAGCAAGCCGAGGTTTAGAAAATTGTATATCAATTCACAATCAGAAGTATCACCAAAAACAGTAACGGAAAATATAAAACTTGATGGCTATATATTCGATGATTGTCAGATGTTTGAATGGAGCGATTATATTTTATTCACCGGACGCACAGAGGATTCAACGGTAAACAACCGGCTTTTCATGTACCACAAAACATGGGGGAGCGTAGATATTCGCGATTATTACTTGTCAAAAATTGAAGTTTATAACGGCGCGTTGATTGGTGGTGAGTCAATATCTAATAACGTACTTACTTTGTTTAGTGGGTTCGATGATTCAGACTCTTTAATCAATAATTATTGGGAGGGTAGAATATCAGATTTGCAGATTGAAAATGTAAAAAAGGTTAGGCATTTATGGCTAGAGGGTGAGATACAAACAAATCAATCTTACGATGTTTATATAGACACAGACCGGGGAGGCTGGACGCTAGTTGGCACAATCGAGGGGACAGGTAGTTATGTTGACGTTGGTAATGCAATCAATGTTGGCGCAAACACAATTGGTTCAAAGGAAATTGGCGGAGGCGGTGACGATGTAGAGGCATACCATTATCTAACGGCATTAAAATTAGGGCTTGATAAATTCGAGAACAGGCAATTGCGCTTTGTTGCGCAGGGGATTGGATACGTTTCAATTACTAGAGTTGTTGATCACGACATAAGATTATACGCTAAAAAACTTATTAAGAAATATCGCTAAATATGAAAAAACTATTTTACATTTTGTTGGCCGCGCTTTTCGTAGCCCTCCCAACCTACGCCGCGCAAGTTTTAATACAGCCCGGCGACACACTATCAAAAATCGCACAACGAAACGGCACAACCGTTGAAGCGTTGGCACAGTTTAACGGGATTGATAACCCGGATTTAATTTATGCCGGACAGACTTTAGAAACCGGCGATCTAGTAGGTGCTACTATTCCAACAGTTATTGCATTGTATTCAGATTCTCTAGCGTCCCGCATGTCAAGCACGGCGGAGACATTTACCCTTGTTAGAGGTACGGACAAACAAGACCGGGCATTATCCGGATTTTATGGTTTTGTAATTGATGAGGGTTCAACAAGTGAGGAATTTGTGACCGCTACCTGTTCATCTACGGCTTGTACGGTAGTAACGAGAGGCATTGACGTGCAAGACGGCGAAACCTCTATTACAGCCCTAAAATTTGAGCATAGGCGCGGTGCTACGGTTAAGATGACGAACTATCCGCAGTTAGCAATTCTAAGCCGGATACTAAACGGCACAGAGTCCGCAAGCTCTACGTTCATGTTTGGTAATGGGGAAACGTCACAGAACAAAAAACTAATGGCAGATAATGCGGACGCTAACTTGCCTTTTTTACAATACAACGAGTCAGCAAATGAATGGCAGTATTCAGACGATGGCGTTTCAACGGTGGCTATCAATTCGGGTGCGGCCGGTGGCCTTACAGCGTCAACAACAAAAGGCATAGGCATAACAGACTCAAAGATTTATATAGATTTATTGACTGGTGGAGGCCTTAATTTTACAAATGGAGGGTTACATATCTCATCATCAACAGCAATAACCATTTCAGACCTAACAGCAGGAACTACCGCAGATCAATTCCAAATCAGTACGGACGCGGATAGTAGCGATGACCCAACACGTTATAGTCAATCTCAAACGATGGTATCTCAAAACGAAAGTACGTCTACATCCGGGGAAGCATTTGCTTATTGGGATTCACTTTATGTTAAAGCCTCCGATGGAAAACTTTATAAAACGGACGCGGACGGTGACGAGAGTACATATTCTTTTATTGGCTTTGCTCTTGACGCGGCTACTGGTGCAGATGAAACGGTAAGATTTGCAAAGCCCGGCGCAGTTGTAACGGGAGCGTCAAGCCTTACAGCCGGATCATATTATTATATATCAGGAACAACTGGTTCTATTTCAGTAACCCCTCACGCAACACGCCCAGCGAAAGTAGCACAGGCATTATCGACAACATCATTCCGAGTTATTGAACCTAAGTTTATAAGGCTCGGTTCACAATCTGTTACATCATCTACAACATATGCCCAGACAACAGGCTTTTATCCAACAAGGATTGAAGTAACAGCCGGAACAACGCAAGCGCAGGGGGGCATGTCAATTGGAGATGACTCGAATAGATGTACTTATATAGAGGGGTTAGGTACAGAAGTTCATGGTGGAGTAACAGCTAAGGCTTGGTATGTTTACGACGCTAACGCCTCACAAGTTGAAAACGCGGGGACGGTGACAAGCAAAACCCAAACAGGCTTTACATTATCAGCAAGTGACTACATAACAACAGCGACCGTTTACTGGACGGCTTATAGCGAATAAAAAAAATTCTTAAAAACTTATTATGAAAACAGTCCAAGACATGATAAAACAGGTTGAGTCAGAAAACCTGTCAAACGTAGCCGCCCGGAGTGTCGCAGACCCGAATAAACTTATTACGGGCGGCACAGTAGGGAGTACACAAGCAAATGGGATGATAGCCCCAACAGCAATCAAAAACCAAGCTATTACTACTAATAAAAATGTTGACTCATACACGCCGGAGGCCGTAACAAAACCAACACCTATTGCGCCAGCCCCGGCGCAGACTTCGCGTTATTACGATGAGAGCGCAAAGACTTGGAAAGATGGAAGCAAACCGACAGCGACCACAGCCCCGCGCTATGACGCAAGCGGAAATCTAGCCGGAGGCACAAGATCGGATGGCAGTACAATGTCTTTGGAGGAATGGAAAGCCCAGCAAAATGCGGGAGTAGATGAAAACGCAATCAGAGAACAAGTGCGGTCAGAAAATCAAGCCCGGATTGACGCTATCAATGGTGCTTATGATTCAATGATTGGTGAACGTAGGGTTGTCAATGAGGGTAATTTAGGAAAGACCCGCGCGGTCAATGCGAGATCCGGTCTTATTGGGTCAGATTTTGGCGACGCAAATACGAAAAATCAAGAAAATGCAAACGCAAACGCACTAAAAGCTATTGAGGTTGAACGCGGACAACAAATATCTGCTATCTACACTAAAATGGACGAGGTATCTTATAACAGAATACAGGCCGAAAAGGCACAGGCCTCAAATGACGCGGATGGTTACGCTAATTATATTGCAAAAGCACAAGAGGCGGCGAGCGCAACTATTGAAACTTTAGGCACGGCCGGATATAGCATTGACGATATTAAGGCCGATGACCCGGAGAGGTTGCAACAATTACTAGAGTCAACAAACATGAGTGAGTTAGAATTGGCGGCTAAATTAAACATGTATAAACCGGCAGAAGAAAAGATTGATTGGAAAACGGATATTAAAGGCAACTACTTAATGGCCTATGGCATAGATCCAAAGACTGGGGAAATGAAATATTACACACAGGAATTACCGGCCGACGCAGTAGGTAATGATGTTAAGATTGTTGACGGTGAATTGTGGAGCGTTACCCCGGATGGATTGAGCGCGACTAAAATTGGCGGTTCAACAAAAGGCGACTATCAATTCATAAGTGGAAACGACAACACGCAGGCCGGTGTATTTGATAAAAATACTGGAACTTTTGAACCTAAAGCCGGGAAATTTGGCGCAGGAGTTGAGAACCCGTGGGGCGATAGTTACGATGGAGGCACAACGTCCTCTGATAGCCCCTATACCTCCGGCGTTGATGAGTTTGACAGGTTAGTGGATGGAATTGCCAACATGGAGTCCGGCTTTAATTACGGGGCGGTTTCGCAGGCCTCCGCAAATGGTGACCGAGCATATGGCAAGTACCAAATTATGGGTAATAACATTCCGTCATGGAGTAAGGCGGTACTAGGGCAATCAATGACAGCACAGGAATTTTTGAAGAACCCAGAGGCGCAAGAAATCATAGCCCGTAAGAAGTTGGCAGAATACTATCAGAAATATGGAACGGTTGAGGATACAGCCTCAATGTGGTTTAGCGGACGCCCGGCCGCCGGCAATAATTCGGCCGACGTGTACGGGACGACCGTGCCGGCTTATATCAAGAATATTACAAGCTATGTAAGAGGCGGAGGCGCGACAAAGAGCAACATGCCGGTTGTAAAATCAGCCGGAAGTAATGACAACATGCCGGTTACTAAAGTTACTGGTAATGACAACATGCCAACCTCATTGAAGCCCGGACTAAAGGAGGCGGACGTTGCGGAGGCCGTTACTACTAGAATTGGAACTAGCGGGGATCTTGGGGAAGATGGTTTTTTGTCGCCAGACGATTATCAGAAATACCGCAATATGTGGACGCAGGCCGGTTATAGTGCCACATCGTTTGATACAAAAATGAAAGGATACCGCAACCCGAATAACCCGGATTATGCGGTAAATAAGAAATCAACAACATCGAGTAGCGGAGCGTCAACATGGCAAGACATACTTAACGAACCCGAAGAATAAAAAATATATGGCTTTTTGGGACTCATTGAAAGGTACGGTTGTAAACGCGGCAAAATCAACCGTAAAATCTTTTAATCCCTTAGCGGGATTTGGGATAGATTTATACGATAACAGCAAAAGGATTAAAGAGGCCGAGGCAAAGAAGCGCGCGGGGGCTATGGAGTTTGGCGTTGGTGTGGGATTGTCGAATGTTACAGAGGTCAAATCATATCCAAGACGCGACACAGTAGAAGCGATCAAGCGCGGTGAGGAAATCAAGGTAACGCCTAACCCGGTTAAAACAAGTGAAGTTACAACAGCTAAAAATGTTATTAGCGAGGGCGTAGAGAAACAACAGCGATTTAATGAGTATTCGCCCGGAGGTTTAGGGATGACAAATCAATCACGGTTTGGGGATTATCTTTTTAAGGGAGGGTTATTAAAGGATGTAGGGCAAGCCGCGACACGCACGGCAATGGGCTTAGGGATGGACGCGGCAGGACAGCAAGGTAAATCATTTCAGCCTAAAGGTAATTTTTCACGGTTTTTATTTGGTGATGAAGAAGTCAAATCAATGAGTAAAGAGGCCGGAGATTTTAATAGAGATTATACAAATAAAGCTATTGAATTTGCGAACCCAGAGCTTGCAGAACAAAAAGGGTTTTTGCCAACCATGCAAAAATTGCCGGTAGCACTTCCGGCCGCTTTTGCTTTTGGTGGAATGAAAGCAATGGATCTTGACTTTGGCGTTGGTGGTGCGGCCGAAAAGCTAGGCAAAGAAGCCCTAGAAAAAATGGGTAAGGAGTTAGCGGAGAAATACGGCAAAGAAGTTGGCGAGCGTTTTATCCAAGATGGTGCGGAACGTATTTTGAAAGACCAAATAGGGGATACATTTAAGATTGTTGAACCGGTCGAGGATTTATGGAAAGGGAAAGGACGCACAATTTTTATAAAACCGGAACGCTCTAATCCGGGATATTCAAGCTGGTTGAAGCAACAGAATTTCATTGATAACGTACAAGAAGCCGGCAACAATATTTATCAAGTTACCCTCAAAAAAGACGTTAAGTTGAGTGAGGAAACGGCACAACAATTTTATAAAGAGCAGATGGAAAAGATGGGTAAAAATACCACAGAACAATCAACTAAAATAATCACAGACCCTCACGCGGTACAAGAAATACGCAACAGTATTGCAGAGGGGGAGGGGATATTATCAAGAAAAAAAGACTCACTAGGCAAGCCGTTATCGGAGGGAAGACTAGCGAGCGTTCAGCGTTCAGTTGATAACGCAAAAGCAAAGATTGGCGAAGCCCCAAGCCAAGCGGATATTTTTGGCAACAAAGTTAATACCGCGCCCGCGCCGGAGCAAGGCGGTATGCAGTTTGGCGTTGACCGTGAAGCTCTAACAAAACCGCATAACCCTGTATCATCAGCAGATTATCAAGCCGGCGAGGCTTTTAAGATGACCGAAGCAAAGAGGGGACAGGGGGCTATCACAGATGTGGCCAAACCTAAACGCTTGTATCATGGTTCAGACGCGGCGTCAGTTATTGAGCAAGAGGGTTTTAAGTTAGGAGAACAAAGTTATAGAAATGTTGGAGTTGGCAGTAATAAACATTTATTAGGAGAGGGAATTTATTTTGCAGATAGCGTTGACGACGCAAAAATGTACGCAAAGAGTTGGGATAAAAAAGATGTTATAGAGGGGCATGTTAATAAAAACGTAAAGATCAAAGACTTTGATAGATATGATGATTGGTACAATCTCATAAATAAAGAAAACCCGGAGCTATTCAATGACCCGGTAGCTATGAGGAAATATTGGGAAGACAAAGGTTTTGGAGGTGTTAGGGTAGGACGAGATACAGTTATTTTTGATACAAAAAATCTCAAAACGTCAACCCAAATAAAAAAATCAAAGCAAGTTATATCTAAAGTATCCGACGTAAAAACCCGCCCGGATTTATTTCAGATGAGCCGTGCCGGTGAACTATCCGGGGGGCTACTCAACAAAGGCGGAGCAGAACCGAAGCGCGTAACAGAATATTTGGCGGATGGTTTTAACCCCAAGCTACTCGAAAAAGATCCTATACAACTTGGCAAATTTACAAAAGACATACCAGAAAAAGGAATTAAGGCCGGCGACACGATACTTATTAGCGGCCACAACCGTTTAGAGATGTTAAAACAGGCAGGCATTAAGGATTTAGACCCCAAGTTTTTTAATGTTACAGAATACAACAGCTTAAAAGCCGCAACGAAAGACTCTATAAAATCAAATATCAAAGGTAAGGTTACAACGTACGATCATAATATAGTTGAACTTTTACGACAGGGCGTACTAAATGAAAAGGAAATAATGTCAATCGTTGCAGACCCACAGAGAACAAAGCAGATTTTAGCAATCAATGATTTGTTTAATCAGTTTGACCCGGCATTGTGGGATAATGTTTTGCCGAAATTATCAAAATACAAATCAGTACAAGAGGGTTTTATACAACGCAAACTATCCACGTTAGAAAAATTTAACGAGGCTATAAAAGCTAATCCCGGATTGATGAAAGATAAAGCGGCCAAAGATTTATTAGCAGATCGAATAGGTAAAATTGCGGCGGCCGAAACAGATCAGTCATTAAAAGCTACTCAAAACGCGGTTGAAAGAATAACAAAGGCAAAAAATGCAGAGGAAGCGCGACTAGCAACGGTTGATTTATTCGGAAACGTACAAGAAAAGTTTGTGCAAAACCCGGTAGCAAATAGATATAAGAGGGTTGAAAATAGACTTACTAATGCGCTATCCGGCGTTGAGTCAAAAAAGCGTATCAAAGAATATCGCGAGGCACTTGAGATACTAAAAAAAGATGGCAAGGCGGTAGATGAAGTATTGAAAAGCGTGCGAGTTACTAAAGATAAGCCGGTTGATATTGTTAAAAAATTATTAGCCCTTGAAGAAAAACCAAAGACAATAAAGGAGGCGTTATCAAGTAAAGGCAAAATATCACCAGAGAGTGATTGGGCGGATAATTATGCCGAGCGTTACGGCGTTTTAGAAAGCCAGTCAATGGACTTGGATAATAAAATTAAAACAGCCAAAGCCAAAGAGAAACCGGGATTAGTTGCTAAACAAAAATCTATCAACGCAGAGCAAGCTAAAATGGAGGAGGAATTTATAGCAAAATATCAAAAATCAAGTAGCCAAAAAAGCGGCGCAGACTTCACGGGAAAACAAATTGAAAAAGAAGCCCGCGATTTAGGGAGCGATCAAGGGGGTATAGATGATTATTTAGCGAAACAAATACAAGCGGAAGATTATAATATTGAAACTGTAAAGATTGATGATTTAAGAAAATCAGACCCGGATTTAGACGCTTATTTGAAATCCGGCGAGATAAGGGAATTCGAGGGCGAGGCGTTTGCTATGAATCCCATTATTACCTCAAAAGGCGAGGTGCTAGATGGATATAACAGAATTGCGCAAACGCTTGCTAACGGTGATGACTCAATTTCTGTTTTGCGTGGAGTGAATAAACAGACACTAGACGTCAGAAAAATGACCATTGCAAAGAACCCGGAGTTGTATAAGAAAGAATTACAAGCGTCCATTGAAAGCCAGATCGCCGCAGATAAAAAACTATATGGAGATATAGACCCTCAAAAATTCACGGATGACATGCTGGAACATTACAGAGTAGCGGAAGAAGTAAAGCCCAAAGTTGATAAGGCCGCGCAAAATGTAGCGGACAGAATACCGGGGGCGAAAGTAAAAACCGCACCAATTAAAGGATTTAAGCCCAATAGCGGAAAGTTTGACCCCGGACGCGCCGTTGAAAAAGCCTTACAAGCTAAGGATGTTAAAGGTGTTAAAGATCTTGCCCGTAATACGGTTGTTGTGCCTAAGCTATCAGATATTGACTCTATCCCGACATTGCTTAAAAATGAGGCCGGAGTTAAATACAATCCCGAAAAGAATTATTTTGAGACGCCGACAGAGTTTGGTTATCGCGGAATAAATACACAATTCATAGATAAAAAGACCGGGCATATTGCAGAAATGCAAGTAAATATCCCGGAAATGATTTTTGTTAAAGAAAAGAAAGACGACGCAGTAGCAGTCATAGGCCAAAAGACTTGGGATGAATTAGAAAAAGCCGGATTAAAACCCGGCATTGGCCATGAGCTATACGAAAATCAAAGGTCTTTATTGGAGAAGCTAGAACAGGCCGGCAAAAAACCATTTAAGAAAAATGGCGGTTTTGGGTCAGCAAAAGAACTAGGCATAAGCCAAAAAGAGATAACAGCTTTTAAGAAAGATGTTGAAGCGAGCCGAAGATATTATCAAGACGCCTTGGATGTAGCAGATATGCGCGGGTCTTTGAAACCGGACGCCGCTAAGCGTTTAGAAAATTCCTCGTCAGAAACTACTTGGCCAAAGGACATAATATCCGAAAGGGGGGGCATTTCAGAGTTGGGCGCGCCAGAAAAACGTATATCTTCATCAGACACCTCAACAAAAACCGGCGTAGCACCGGGAGAGTCCGGCGTGAAAACAATTAAGTCAGACATAGGAAAAAATGTTAGTGAGGTTAATCCCTCGTACAATGATACCATACCACAATCTGTTCTATCTGTCAAGGAGGGGGAGGTCAAACAGACATTTAGAGGGGACAAGATAACAAAGGACGCAGACCGACTAGCAATCATTGAAAAAGAGCGAGAGAAAGCCGGCCTAATGTCGCGTAGTGTGCGTAAAAATGATGAGGTCAAGGAAATGGCAAAGGAGCTAGGCCTAGATCCGGCCGAGTTATTAAGAGGCGCAAACAAAAATCGTATTACAGACGCAGAAGTTTTGGCATTAAGAAGCCAGATCAAACAAGAAACGAATACGGTTATTGAATTTACAAAGAAAGCGCAAACAGATATTGCCAACAAAGCAAAGCATTTAGAAACAGTAGCGGCCGCCGAGGGTAGGATAAGTACCATGCTTAAAAAGGTAACGTTAGGCGGAACAGAAGCCGGCCGAGCAATCCAAGCGTATAAACTCATGGCACAAGATACACTTGACCCGGCGTTTTGGTTAAAGAAAGCGCAGGATGTAGCGGGTAGAGATCTACGCCCAGCAGAAATTGAGCTTATAACTAAGGCACTCGACGAAAAAAATCAGCTCGATTTACTCATGGAAATTGCCAAGCTACAAAAATCAACACTCACAGAAAAGATGGTTACTATTTGGAAAGCTGGATTGTTGACTTCACCTACAACCCACATGGCCAATATTATTGGTAATGTTGGCATGGCTAATTTAGAAATGGTAAAGGATGTGCCAGCGAGCGCACTCGACACGCTTATTTCTAAATTCACAGGCAAGCGTACGTTGTCATTTAACCTAGAGGGGACATTAAAAGGAGCGCGTAAAGGAGTTGGACACGCAAAAGACTATCTAAAAAATGGTATCACTTTGGAGGAATTAAAAAAATATGACATTCGTAAGCAAGTAAATTTTGGTGATAGCCCAATGGGTAAAGTTGCACAAAAATATACGGATACCATTTACCGTACACTTGGCGCGGAGGATAAAGTATTTAGAGAGGCCGCATTACAGCGTTCACTTTTCGATCAAGCCAAAGCCGGAGCAAAGAACTCTAAACTAAAAGGGCTTGATTATAAGGCAGAAGTTAAAAGAATATATGACAATCCAACGGATGAAATGTTGCAGAACGCAATCAATGACGCGGAGTATGCAACATTTAACAGAGAAACACCAATAGGGGATTTAGCGTCCGGGCTTAGGCGCGGGGCAAAACGTATGCAGGACAAGCAAGGTTTTAACGCACTTGGTAAAGCGGTTGAAATTGGTGCGGAAACAGCAATGCCATTTACAAGAACCCCGGCCGGTGTAGCTACAACTATTTTGGAATATTCACCGGCAGGGTTTTTAACCACAGTAGCTAACGGGATTAAGAATAAAAACCAACGTCAATTTGTGCAGGGGATGGGGCGAGCAATCACAGGTACAAGCATAATCGCCGCCGGCGGAGTCTTAGCGGCCGCAGGGCTTATGACGGGCGCATATCCGTCAGACTCTAAGGAGAGGCTAGTTTGGGAGCAGGAGGGGCGTTTGCCTAATGCTATTAAGGTTGGCAATCGTTGGTACGAGCTATCAAGGATTGGTATTTTTGGCGCATTGTTAGGTGTTGGCGCAGATATACACCGTGCAAAAGATGAGGGCGTGGGAACGTATAAACAAGCAAGGGCAGGCTTAGCTTCCGGCATGAAGTCATTTAGCGATCAATCATTTGTTAGCGGATTAAATAGCGCGCTTGAAGCCGTGAAAGACCCGGACAGATCGCTTGATAGATATGCCAAACAGCTTGCTACAAGTATCGTGCCGACGTTTTTTGGCCGCATGGCGCAAGTTGTTGACCCAACAAAAAGAGATTATAAAACATTAAAAGATGGGTTCTTGCGCAAAATCCCTTTTGCCTCAACAAAGGCAGAGGCCGCCGTTGATAGATTTGGCCAACTCGTTAAAGATGAAAGGCCATTTTATATCCGGGCAATTGATAAGCTACTACTACCAATAAACACTAAGCCAATTGATAAAAAAGAAACTACCCAAAAATTAGTAGAATTTTATGATGAGGGTGTGCCGGTTGCGCCGACACAACTTAGCGAGAATACAACTCTTTATGGGATGAAATTAGAACTAACATCAAAACAGCGCAAAGATATTCAAGGTGAGATTGGCGAAATCCAATTGACGGTTCTAAAAAAACTAATGCGCAAAAAATCCTTTAATGCTTTGCCAATAGATGAACAATCGGACATGGTGCAATCAATGTTTGATGATATTTACAGCGATATTAAAGCCGAGAAATTGGCGCGTGACGCCGCTTATGAAATATCAGCGACCATAGATAAGGCAAAGGCCGGGGACAAAGAAGCCCAAGATAAAGTAGAAAAAATCAAGAAATCCGGGGCGTTAAAAAATGAGGCCGTAGTAAAAGACCTTGAAAGGCTAGACCAAATACAATGGCTTAAATAAAAAAAAAGGACGCTACACAGCGTCTTTTTTAATATAGCAACGGTAAATGTTCGCGCCGAGGATGTACCAGAACAAAAGCGCGGCGAAGATCGGGACGGTTACGCATAAAAATGCGAGGATATAAGCGAATATATAAACTAAGTTTTCCATATGCCTAATTATATCCACAGTTAGACTATTGTGTCAAGCGTAGGATGTGCTAATATGTATGTATGCTCAAAAGAATAGATTATGAACTCATAAGAGTTTACCTGCTACGCGGTAATCAATCCGCGCAACCTTATCTATTGGTTGGAGCAAGTAGGTTAATTCTTATGAGTTTTTTTTATTGCCGAGGCTAGAGCAGACCCAGCTTTAATGGCAGGCATAGTGTGCCATATATAAGGGGTTCTTGTGGATACCTAATCAGTCCTACGGGTAAACATCCAAAGAAAGGCGAACGTAAACGTCAACCGCCAAGCGGTGGAACTATCGCAAGTGTTGACGGCTCTTACCCAGTATCAAGGGATTCTAAGAGTGCTATTGTTCAATCATCCATTAGGGGCGAGGCTTTCCCTTGTGTTTCCTTTCAGAGCCATTGGGTAGTTAGCTCTCAAACAAAAAAACCTCTCATGCTTAGGAGGTCTTTTATTTTAACCCTGTTTCAGATCGTTGATACATACATCATTTCGCATGATTGTATCGCGAACTCTTATTTAAGGGTTTACGCGTATTATTGGTATTTTTACACGAACCTATTATTTTGTCAATGCTTTGACACTTTATCTAGTGCCTTTAATTATCTTACTTACTAGGCTTTCACTCATCCCGTATTCATCGCCTAGCTTGCGCATTGTAATGCCGCCGGCGT
>Ga0180009_10000922_pt1 | contig 37425 bp, 26 predicted proteins | sample OS_PC_MetaG_FD_123537 | JGI IMG/M metagenome (GOLD analysis project Ga0180009, IMG submission 123537) | Groundwater microbial communities from the Aspo Hard Rock Laboratory (HRL) deep subsurface site, Sweden - OS_PC_MetaG | ecosystem: Environmental > Aquatic > Deep subsurface > Groundwater... | reverse complement strand
TTGAATTACAATTTATGTGGCTGCTGAGTAGTAACTTTATTTTTAATATATCGTCCTTACGGGACTAATTACAAAAATGTTAAGTCACAATATTTATGAAAATATGTACTAAGTATCACAAATTTCATTTTTGTGTGCTCTTTGGCGTGATTAAAAAAAAATTGATAAAATAAGTCATCTGCCTCTTGTTTTGAAAATAAATTCACTTTATTTTGCTCTACAAATTTTTGCTAATTGTTTTTTAGGTTATTGGTTAATCGAGGCAGCCAGATGATATTAAAAACTGAAGGAGTAATTTTCTTAACAATGGCTTGGGGATTTGTTCTAAGCCTAGCGGGATATTTCTATTACAAAGTTTTCTATGCTAAGAAGAGAAAGAGAAAGCTGCTTTAGAAAGCAGCTTTTTTATATTAACCAAAGAATGTTGTAGCCATTTCGTAAATTTCATCATCAACAGTTTTCAACACACCAACAGCATCTTCAATATTAACAGAAACAATATCTTTTCCCTGCAATGAAGCCATTTTACCGAATTCACCTTTATCAACTAAGTCCGCGGCAAATACGCCAAATCTGGTTCCTAATACTCTATCAAAAGCAGAAGGTGTTCCGCCACGTTGAATATGTCCTAATATAGTTGCGCGAGTTTCAAATCCAGTTCTCTTTTCAATTTCTTCAGCAATAATATTTCCAATTCCACCGAGAGCAACATGACCAAAAGAATCTTTCTTTAAACTGCTGAGCACGAATGAGCCGTCTTTATCAGTTGCCTCTTCAGTTTTAATTTTTGCTCCTTCTGCGATGCAAACTATGCTAAAGGATTTGCCTCTGGCATGTCTGTTTTTCAGAGACTGGCAAACTTCTTCAATATCAAATGGTTTTTCAGGAATTAGAATAATATCTGCTCCGCCTGCTATACCGGAATGAAGAGCAATCCAGCCGGCGTGTCTTCCCATCACTTCAACAACAATAACTCTGTTATGGGATTCAGCAGTTGTATGCAATCTGTCAATTGCTTCCGTGGCGATATTTACAGCTGTATCGAATCCAAAAGTATAATCGGTTGCATTCAAATCATTATCAATTGTTTTTGGAACGCCTACAACGTTAACGCCCGCTTTGTAAAGTTTAGATGCTACACCCAATGTATCTTCACCGCCGATGGCAACAAGTGCGTCGAGTCCCATTTCTTCCATTGATCTCTTTGCGACTGCTTCGCCGTTTTCTTCTTTGTAAACGTTGGTGCGTGATGAACCGAGAATTGTTCCGCCTTTGTGAAGAATACCCGAAATAGAATCAAGCGTTAGTTTTTCATAATCCTTATTTAATAATCCCCGCCAGCCTTTTTTGAGTCCGTAAACTTCGTGACCTTTTAAAACTGCTCTTTTTACTACCGCCCGTATCACCGCATTTAATCCGGGACAGTCGCCGCCGCCTGTAAGTATACCAATTCTCATAAACGCTCCGTTTTTATTTGTAAATATTTAAGTAGATTTTTCCAGGGTAACCAATCTATAAAAGGAATCCCCAATTCTTAATGCATTGAGGATTTCAGTAAATATAATAATCAAAATTTAAGTTGAATTGACAAAGTAAATTTCGGTTCAATAACGACCGGCGATTACATCAATTTTAAGTTTGCAAATTTTACTAACAAGTTTTTAACGCCATGAGTCTCGAATCCAACGCTCACTTTTTGTGAATCGCCTGCGCCGATTATCTGCAAGATTTTTCCTTTTCCGAACAGTTCATGATTAACGCGGCTGCCAACGCGCAGTGACCTTCTGTCCTGATCGAAATCGTCGTAACTTTCTTGATACATTTCATCGTAAAAAGATTTTCGTTTTCTTCCGCTCTTTCTTATAGAAGTTCCGTTTAATTCAATATAAGTATCTTCGTCAAGTTCCTCAATGAACCTTGAACGGCTTTGATAAGCAACTTCACCGAAGCGGTATCGAGATCTGGCATAAGAAATAAATATTTTTTTCTCTGCTCTAGTTAACGCAACGTAAAACAATCTGCGTTCTTCTTCCTCACGGCTTTCTTCATCGAATCTTGGGTTGAGCGGGAAAATATCTTCTTCGCACCCGGAAATGAAAACAATCGGGAATTCTAATCCTTTTGAATTGTGGACAGTCATCAGAGTAATACTATTGTTTTCATCGTCAAGTTGATCTATGCCGGCAACTAAAGAAACATCGGCTAAATAATCTTCAATTGTTGCGACCGGATTATCTTTTGTGAATTCAGTAATACTCGCCAAAAGCTCCTGAACGTTCTCCGCTCTATTTATAGAATCGGAGGTGTTTTCCTCTTTGTACATTTTTAGAACACCAAGCTCAGCAACCAACGCCGATGTTAATTCAGCTAAAGACAACTCATCTTTTAGGTTAATATATTTGTCTAAAAGGAGTTTAAACTGCTTAACGTTTTTCTGAATTCTTTCTTTCACTTCAATTACTTCAAAAATTCTTGCCATAGTTGTGAAAAGATTAATTTCCAACTTTCGAGCAAAAGCAATCATTTTGGAAATGGAAGTATTACCAATTCCCCTTTGAGGAAAATTCATTATTCGCAAGAGGCTTTCTTCATCATCCTGATTTGAAAGAACTCTTAGATAAGCGACAAGGTCTTTAATTTCCTTTCTTCTATAAAACTCAACGCCGCCAATAATTTTATATGGAATTTTTTCTCTCCGCAACGAGTCTTCAAGGGCGCGCGACTGAGAATTAACACGGTATAAAATTGCCACATCTTTGAAAGAAAGTTTTTTAGAAGTTACTTCCTTTTTAATTTGTTTGGCAATCTGCAAAGCTTCATCCTTCTCGTCAGAACATTTCATTAATACTAGTTCTTCACCGTCATTGTTTTCAGTCCAAAGAGTTTTTGGAATCTGGCTAGGATTCTTTTTAATTATTGAATCCGCAGCGGCGAGAATAGTTTTTGTAGAACGATAATTCTGTTCAAGTCTAAAAGTTTCTGCTTTCGGGAATTCTTTATCGAAGTCCAGCATGTTTTTAACTTCTGCGCCGCGCCATCCGTAAATACTTTGCGCATCGTCGCCGACAACGCAAATTTTTACTTTTGAACTAGTGAGCATTTTAAGAAGTTCAAACTGTGCTTTATTCGTATCCTGGAATTCATCGACTAAAATGTATTTGAATTGTCTTCTGTAATTCTGAAGCACACGCGCATTGTTATTGAACAAATCTATCGGCTTCAACAAAAGGTCATCAAAATCCATTGAGTTATTTTCGAACAATCTTTTATTGTACTCGGCGTAAATTTCACCCACTTTCTTTTCGATGGAAGTAACTGCAATGTGTTTGCGGTATTCCGCTGGAGAAATCATTTTATTTTTAAAATTGCTAATTCTGCTTTGAATGTTGTTAGCAGTTAGACTATCGAAAGAAATATTATACGTTTGCAGGATGTTGCTGACAGTTGAAACAGAATCCTCTTTATCATAAATGGAAAAATTTGGTTTGTAATTAAGCTTTTTTGCTTCAGTTCTTAATATTCTGGCAAAAATCGAGTGAAATGTCCCCATCCAAAGTTCATTAGCTTTATTGCCGATTAAACTCTGAATTCTTTCCTTCATTTCGTTCGCAGCTTTATTAGTGAACGTTAAGGCTAAAATTTGTGTAGCATCGTATCCGTTTTCAAGTAAATAAGCAATCTTGTGAGTTAATACTTTGGTCTTTCCAGAACCGGCTCCGGCAACTATTATATGAGCGCCAGAGTTGAATTCCACCGCTGATTTTTGAGCTTCATTAAGCGAATTTAAGATTTTCATTATACCCTTGATTTTTGAGTTCGCAAAGTTACGAAAATTCGCTGCGAATCTCAAAAAATGGTTATAAATCAATTGTTTCTATTTTTTGCCGGAAGGCGCCTTCAAGGCACAAAGTTTTTCAGACCTTGAAGGTTACACCGAGAGCAACATCACCTTAAAAGAATCATTTTTTTACAGCGCTGAAATTTTCCGTCCGAATACGATAGAAATAAACACCGCTCGGCAGACAGGCAGCGTTTAATTCTATTTCGTAACTACCTGAATGTTTTTGTTCGTTTACAAGTGTTTGGATTTCTCTGCCGAGGATGCTGTAAACTATTATTTTTACATTTGCAGGGATGGAAAATTTGCATCCCCTACTTCTTCCGGAATGAAACCTCGAAGGTTTACATCAGCAACAAAATCAGATTAATCTTAAGACCATTCTGCAATTGGAATATAAAAAGGTTTATTACCAAAAGGGAATTTAACCTTCGAGGTTGATACTTCTTCTAGACCGCAACCTCGAAGGTTTACATAAGCCATAAAATCAGATTAATCTTAAGACCATTCTGCAATTGGAATAAAAAAAGGTTTATTGCCAAAAGGGAATTTAACCTTCGAGGTTTGATACTTCTTCTAGACCGCAACCTCGAAGGTTTACATCAGCAACAAAATCAGATTAATCTTAAGACCATTCTGCAATTGGAATAAAAAAAGGTTTATTGCCAAAAGGGAATTTAACCTTCGAGGTTTGATACTTCTTCTAGACAGCAACCTCGAAGGTTTACATCAGCAATTAAATCGAATTAATCTTAAGACCATTCTGCAATTGGAATAAAAAAAGGTTTATTGCCAAAAGGGAATTTAACCTTCGAGGTCTGATACATTAGCCGCAGAGACGGGGCGTCCGGCAGTTGCCGGATCTTTACAAGAGAAAGCGCATATTTACATAGTTGTCGAGAATTATAATCCACCGAAGCTGTTTGTCCAAGCGAAGGCGGACTTCTCGCCGAAATTATTTACACAAGCAGTTTTCCGTTTTTCATAATTGCTCTGCCGTCAAAATAGACTGTTGGTTTTTTAATAACGCCGTCAAGATGAATCGGCACATTAACCTTTCCGCCCATAGTAATGTTATTGCCAACCGCAAGATGAACAGTACCCAAAACTTTTTCATCCTCAAGAAGATGTCCGCTAAGTTTTGCTTTATCGTTAGTTCCAATTCCGATTTCGGCAATATTTCTTGCAGGTTTGCCAAATTTATCGAGCAGCTTATTTAGGTTTACAGCTTCTTTTCCCCCGCTAATTTTAACAGCGAAACCTTTTTTAACTTCAAATGTAATCGGAGTTTTATCGATTACTCCAATTCCAGCCATTGAGCCATCGACAACAAATACGCCGTTCGTAGTTTCTTCGATTGGAGCGGTAAAAGTTTCACCTGTCGGAAGATTTCCGCCTTCTCCTTTTTTGTGAAACAATCCCTTGCTCGCAATTGACTTCCTGCCTTTAATGCTCATCGAAATATCTGTTCCATTTGGCGCGGTAATGCGAACATTCTCTGTTTTATCGAATAGCTTTTGCAGTTTAATGGAAAGCGCCGCAATCTTTTTGTAATCGGCGCTTAAGCCGCGAATCATTACTTCCTCGGTTATGTTCGGGAATGTTGCAACGCGGACACCCAATGCTGACGCGCTTCTTCGTGCGTCTGTGTGAGTAAGTGATTTTGCCGTCGGGCATAACACAACGTCAAATTTCTTCATTAGTTCAGTAATGTAAAGAGGCGGTTCCTCTCCGTTAGTCTCCCGCGATTTCATTTCCACAAGAAGAGATTCAATTCCTAAATCAAGTGCATTGCGGTGCAAAGCAAGTCCAATATCGTGAATTATTTCGTCGGTTATTACTAAGATTTTTTCTCTTTTCTTCACAGCCATGCAGTCTTGAATAGCAATTCTGCACGCACTGTCTAATTTTGTTAAAGCCATTTTTCTCTTTGTTTATTTTTTTTCAAATAGTTGAATTAATTTGTTTTTGTTCATTTGCTCAATAAACAGTTTTACTCTTTTATCCGCGGGTACAATTTTATCGCCAAATTCCTTTTCCGCTTCTTCGGCTATTTGACTAACAGAAAATTTACCGTCGCAGATTTTATAGATGAACGAACCAACATTATCCAGATCAATTTTATACGGTATATCAAGCTGCTTTCTAAAAAATATTTTTTCAATAAAGCTTGGCTTTTCCTTTTTAAATAGAACCGTTACTATTCCATCATTTTCTTTGAACTCGCATTTTCTAAAAGGATACAAGTTGAAAAATTTTTCATCATCCACTTTTCTTAATTCCTTCTTCTAAACCGTGTCCCTTTGGACCCTTTTCAGATATTCTAAGCAAAATTGCAAATGTTAATCCGAAAAAGCCAAGAACGGAAAACAACCACATTCCCAATTCGTATCCAGCAGGATTTAAAGCGCTTGCGCCTTGAGAATCATTCGCCACTCCGATAAGCCAGTTGAATCCTGCAACGCCAATTTGCTGAATCAATGTCATCACCGCGTACGCAGTTCCAAGTCGCTTTTCTTCAACTATGTAAGCCACCGAAGGCCACATAATCGCGGGGATAAGTGAGAAAGCAATTCCCATCATTGCAATTGGGATGTAAAGAGAAACGCCGCTGTAAACCATCATCAAGTAAACCGGTAAAATCAAGATCGATCCCACCATCATGAATAAAGCGCGTTTGCCGAATTTATCAACCATAAGACCGAATAAAGGCGTTGCAATCATTGCGGACATTGGGAGAACAGAATTCAGAAATCCCGCAAACTCTCTTGTTGAACCATGCGCTTCAATGAAAAATTTTATTGCAAAACTTCTGAATGGAAAAATTGCCGAGTAGAAAGTGACACAAAGCGCAACAATGAACCAGAACGATTTGCTGAATTTGAACAAATCGGCGAAAACGAATTTATCCGTCTCGCCGGCTTTGCCCATTGTATATTTCCTTTCTGCCTTTGCTTCCAGAAACCAATAAAATATTCCGCCGATAACACAGAATAGACCAAGACCAGCCGCCAAATATAAAGGATCGCTCCAATTAATGTAGAACGCACTTGCCCAACTTGGAGAATTATCTGCCGCGACTGAACCAAGACGCGCAATCGTTAAATTAATTCCGAAAGCAAAACTGAGTTCCTTTCCCTTAAACCATTTTGCAAGCGCAGTGGTAATTGCAACGATGAGCGGCTCAGAACCTATTCCTAAAAAAACTCTTCCAAGCAGCATTACATAAAGATCGGATGAACTTGCGGTGATAACTCCACCGAGAGCCGCAATTGTACCGAACAGTAAAGTGGATTTTTTCGTGCCGATTTTATCTATAATTATTCCGCCGAGCAATAGAACGATAACCGCTGCTATACTATACACGGAATACATTGAGCCAATATTTTCATCTGAGAAGCCCAGATCGGATTTTAGTAAATCTGCGATTGGCGCAATACTGTCATACACATAATAATTACCGAACATCGCCAAACTGATAAATATTAAAACAATCCAGCGGTAAAGCCATGGCGGTTGCGGTTTAACTTGAAAAGAATCTTGAATCATATTTTATCCATAATTTGATTTATGTTTTCCAATAATTGAACCAATTTATTTTGCCTTACTTTCCTTTGTTAGAGAAAATTTTATCAGAATTCCGGCAAGGGCAAAAAACAGCACCATCGAAAGAATGTCTCCGATAAATCCTGATGATTCAGCAAAACCAGTATTAAAATAATCTATAATCGGTTTGCCGTCCCAATTTGATCCGACCATAACTGCGACCAAAATTCCAGTGAGTGCGCCGCCTGCAATTAAACCTGAACTGAAAAGAGCGCCGGGACCAATTTCGGAATCTTCGGTTTTACCTTTTCTTAATTTATCTGTAATCAATTTTACGAGTCCGCCGATAAAAATAGGAGAAGTCGTTGAAAGGGGAAGATAAGCTCCAACTGCAAACGGAAGCGATCTTACGCCCATCAATTCAACAACGGCTGCAATGCCCATTCCGGTTATTACTAATCCCCACGGTAGATTTTGGCTCAACAATCCTTTAATTACTGTTGCCATTAAAGTTGCCTGTGGAGCGGGAAGCGGATTTGGATGTTCCGGTGTAACAACTCCAATTCCGAGAGCGTCATTTAAAAGAAGTAGCGTTGCCCCGATTATAAAAGATGATGCAACCACTCCAATGATTAAGCCCAATTGCTGCTTGACGGGCGACGCCCCGACTAAATATCCTGTCTTCAAATCCTGTGAAGTCGCCCCGGCATTTGCAGAAGCAATACATACGATTGAGCCGACAACTAATGCGATTGGTTGGTACATATCGCCTGTCCAACCAACACCGACAAATATTAGGGATGTTGCCATCAGTGTCGCAATCGTCATTCCAGAAATCGGATTTGACGATGAACCAATCAATCCAACAATTCGTGAAGAAACTGTTACGAAGAAAAAGCCGAATACAACTATCATAATTGCAGAGAGGAAATTAGTTGGAATATTCGGGATTAAAGCCATGAAGATTACAAGAAGAACGCTGCCGATCAAAACAAACACAAGAGGAATGTCTTTTTCCGTGCGGAGTTTTTCCTGCGGACCATTGCTTTTTCTGTCTTTTAAATCTTTGAAAGAGTCGGTGAACGCACTGATAATCGTTGGGAATGATCTAATTAAAGTTATAATTCCGCCGAACGTAACTGCTCCGGCTCCGATGTAGCGGATGTAATTACTCCAAATTTCTCTTGCGCTCATTTCAGAGATTAGTTTTGTAGCCGGCGCAAAAGCCGTAGTAAGATTATCTCCCAATAGAGTTATAAGCGGAATTAAAACCAGCCATGAGAGAACTCCGCCCGCAACCATAATTCCCGCAATTTTAGGACCGATGATATAACCAACTCCCAATAATTCCGGGGTTATTTCTCCATTGATAGTTCCATTAGGCAGTGCTGATTTTCTGCTGAATATGTAGGAAGGAATATCTTTCCATAAACCAAGTATTGACATTAATAATTTATAAAGGAATGCAATTCCCAATCCATAATAAACTAATCTCGCTAGTTGTCCGCCTTTTTCGCCGGCTATTAATACGTCGGCGCACGCAGTTCCTTCCGGGAATGGAAGATTCCCGTGTTCTTTTACAATCAATGATCTCCTTAGTGGAATCATAAAAAGAACGCCCAAAATTCCGCCGGCAAGCGCTAGGACGAAAATTTGGAAGTATTGAAAATAATCCTCGCCGCCTGGGAGAAATAAAAGTGCAGGTATTGTAAACACAACGCCGGCAGCTACGGATTCACCCGCGGAACCGATTGTTTGTACGATATTGTTTTCGAGAATGGTTGCGTTGCCAATTTTTTTGAATACTGAAATTGCAAGCACTGCAATTGGTATGGAAGCGCTTACGGTTAAACCAACCTTCAACCCCAAGTAAACGGTTGCGGCGCCAAAAATTATTCCGAAAATGGCGCCAAGGATTATTGCCTTCGGAGTAAATTCTGGAATAAAATCATTTGCAGAAATATAAGGCTTAAATTCTGCGTTATTATTTCCGGTCATAAATATTTCCTCTGATTGTAGACTGAAAAATTAAGTGTTGAATATTTGCATTATTCTTCCGAATTGCAAGACGATTTATTTTTGCATCAAAATTTTTGCTTCCGCATTCCGATATGGCATAACGCAAAATCGTATTTCACGGGATCGTTGGAAGAGAAAAGCTTGAGATTATTTGTGATCTCTTCCGCCATATTCCAATTAACAATTTTTCTTTTAGTGAGTTTTAATTCTTTGCAGATGGCTGCAATATGCGTATCAACTGGAACGATCAATTTAGAAGTCGCTATTTCTCTCCACAGACCAAAATCTAGTTCGTCTTTTCTTACCATCCATCTCAAAAATAAATTCATTCTTTTACACGCGCTGCCCTTCGATGGCTCGGGGAACATGAATTTTACACCGTCCGATAACTCCCCTGTTTTCGACGCAATTTCTGTTAAGTTTTTGGAGAAGGAAGAAAGCGCATTTTTGATATTGCTGTCCTTATCAAAATAATAAAGGAGAAAAAAATATTTCAACGAATTAAAATTTGTGTAGACGGCATTAAGAACCGTGAACAAAGATGCGATATCATTTCCGGTATAAAAACGGTGCTTTAGGTTTTCAAATATCTTTGCATCCTTCTTGGGATTGTAATTCAAAATAAAATTGTACGGCTCATTTCCAATTAATTCAAAAATAGAATTCAAACTGTTGTTAATCTGAACAACATTTCCATAAGCGAAAATTGAAGCGATAAACGCAGAACTTTCAATATCGTGGTAATTATTAAACCTATGCGGGAACTCCAGAGGATCGGGCGACAATTTAGAAAAATCAAACGCTCTGTAATGATAATCTAATTTATGTTTCAGTTTAGTCTGAGTAATATTCACATGAACCAGAGATTATTTTGCCAAAACCATTTTATTAAATTCTACAAAATTGCCGGTAGTTAGTTTATAGTAATAAACTCCGCTGGATAAATTTTCCGGATTAAAATTTACTTCATGCACACCGGCGTTTTTGTTCCCTTCGAAAAGGGTTTGAATTTTCTCGCCGATTGCATTAAAAACTTCCAGAGTTACAAAACTATTTGCCGGCAAAGAAAAACTAATAGTTGTCGAAGGGTTGAACGGATTCGGATAATTCTGCTTCAACTCAAAAGCCGCCGGAATATATTTTCCCTCTTTTACGGAGACAACTAAATCTTTATCATTTATTAAAGCGGTTAGCACAGATAGAATTCTATTATCCATTCGCATCCAAATTGGGCGGATTATTCCCATGTAAGCTGCAATATTTGTGTAATCTCCGAAAAAGATTGAAGCATCCGGAATGAAAGATGAGTTGCTTATTTTATGATTTGAAAACGTTTCGCCGCCATCGATTGAACGCGCTAAATAAACATCCGTCTCAACGCCGCTGGTATTCCGCCGGTCGTAAAAAACTGCGTAAATATTTCCGTTCGTTGAATCCACAGCCATCCACGGAAAAAACTGGTGACGTTCTGAAACATCGTCGTTTACTTTTTTTACATCGCTCCAACTCTCTCCGCCATCAATAGATTTTTTGAAGAAAATATCTGTGTTGCTTGAACCGTTGCGTTGGTCTGCCCATAAAACATAAACATTCCCGCGGTACTGAGAGCGGCTGATATCACAAGCTGTAATTGGCATTCCGTTACAACGGTTAATTCCCGGAACGTCCATATCCCAACCGGTTGGCATTGGGTCTACAAAAATATCTTTCCCGAATGTAACGCCTCCATCCAAAGATTTATCGAACATAATTCCTTTTGGACCAGCCCAAGCTACATAGACTTCGCCGCTGGGTCCAACTGCAGGAACGGCGCCTTCAACGGTTTCGTCGCTGTCAATACAGTTACCGCCATGATCGCTTAATCTAACCGGTGCGCTCCAAATATCTCCGGCATCAGTGCTTCGCGAAAATAATATACGTGAACTATCGCTAGGGTTTGAGGTGCCGTAATTATCGAATTCCGTCCAAGACATGTAAATATTATTTCTATACTGCGAACCGGAATGATCTACAGCCAGCCATTCTTTATCTTGTTCCTTGGGATAGTTAAATCCGATTCCCGAACCATTATTCCACGTAATTCCGTTATCCGATGATTTTTGAACAACTATTCTATCTATCCAATAACCTTGCTGCGGATTTGAAAGATGTGCAAAATAGAGATTCCCTTCAGTATCATAAACTACACACGGATCGCCCCAGACTCCAAGTGTGGAAGACATTCTCATTTGACTCCAAACGCTTCCGCCATCTTTTGAAGAATAAAAATAATTCAGATTTGCGCCGCCTGCAAGTTGATTAGCGTCTTTGGGATTGATTGCAATTGATACTTCTTCGGGATCGATATAAGCCGGCAAATTTAATTGCACGTTAGTAAACTGCCCTTGAATTATAACCGCAACGAAGAATGTTACAAGGCTTAACGAGATTCTAAATTTCATAAAATGGTTAAACATGGTTATATCCGAAACTTTTTATAAAAAAAAAGCAATTTTGGAAAAATATTCAAGGTATAAATCTGTCATTCTACCTAGTTTTACTTATGTAAGATAAAACAATTATTATAAATAAATTTTTAATAAATGCGCAGACTTTTAGTTTTAATGCTCCTAATCTTTAATTCCAATTTCTATGCTCAGCAGCAATACGAAAAAGAATTGAATACGGTTTTTGGCGTTCAATATTTAGGCAACGCAAAGTTTTCTAATACCGGCGAGAAATTGGTTTACACTATATCCAAACCTGATTTCGAATCAAATATATTTCAAAGCACTTTGTTGGTAAAGGATATCAATTCCGAATTGCCCGCTTCAAAGATAAGTTTGTCTGAATGGAATTACTCCTCAATTTCGTTCTCAACAGATAATAGAAAGATATTCTACATTGCTAATCAAAACAGGAATGGTAATCAGGTATATTCACGCCTTTTATCCGGAGGAAGATCAACACAAATAACAACTTTCCCCAATTCGGTTCAAAGATATTCGCTTTCCTCTGACGGCGTTAAAATATTATTTTTAGCAGAGGACACATTAACCACAGACGAAAGAAAATCAATAAATGAGAAGAAAGACGGTTATTACTACGAAGAGAATAGAAAATTCAATTCCGTTTATGAATTTGAATTATTGACAAAGAAAAGGACGAAGTTGACTTTTGGTTTTAACATAAAATCTTTCGCCGTCTCGAAGAATGGGAAATATTTGGCTTTACTTGGGACAACTTCTGCAATACCTGGTGATGAACACTCGACAGAAATTTATTTGCTCGACTTGAGCACAAAAGCTGTTAAGAGGCTTACGCGTAATTCTGCAATCGAAAAACAAATTGCCTGGGGAATGAATGATGATTCAATCCTCTTCGTAGCCGCAGCAAATGAGAACCTTGAACCATATTACCAGGAATCCATTTTTAGTATTGGATTAATCGGAGATTCACCGGTTGATCTTCTTCCCAATTTTCAATATCAAGTGATAAAGTTCGAATTTGAGAGTAAATCAAAAAAAATATTTTTCATTGCGAATAAGGGACTAACTCAACAACTATTTCAATACGATTTAGAATCAAGTCAAGTAACTGAACTTACCAGCGTAATGGGAGTAGTTAAAGATTTTGCACTGAATCCGGTTTCATCAAAAATATTAATTCAATACACCGATCCTTCCGCACCCGATGAGTTTTACTTAAGCGATAATTCGAGAAATAATTTCAAAAAAATAATTGATGCAAATCCCTCGTTCGATAAATCAAACCTCGCTAAATATCAGCCGTTAGAATGGTTCAGTAATGACGGCGCAAAAATTCAGGGCAATTTAATTCTGCCAAAAAATATTGATAAGAAGAAACAATATCCCGTAGTAATTCAGCTTCACGGCGGACCAAATTCATCCTATCAACTTTCGTTCGGTTCATTTTGGGCATCGTTTCCTCACTATTTGGTTTCGCAAGGTTACTTAGTCTTTCAGCCAAATTACCGCGGCTCCACCGGATATGGAGATAAATTTATGCGCGGAATTATTGAAGACTTTTTTGAGCTTGGCACTGAAGATATTTTGAGCGGCGTCGATTTTTTAGTAAACACCGGAATAGCGGATAACAGTAAGCTGTTTTTAATGGGATACAGCGCAGGAGCTCACTTTACGAATTGGATAATTTCTCAAGACCAAAATTTTAAAGCCGCCATATCGATCGCAGGAATGGCAAACTGGATTAGTTTTTATTCTCAGACGGAAGTTCCGTACTTGAGAGAAATATGGCTGAATAGTATTCCATATGAGAATATGGATTTCTGGAATGAACTCTCTCCGGTTTATCACGCAGAGGAAATTAAAACTCCTACACTTTTTATTTGCGGTGAGTTAGACAAACGTGTTCCGTTGAATCAATCAATCGAAATGTACAGAGCTTTGAAGAGGATGAATGTGCCTACAAAACTGCTAATATTTCCAAGGGAATATCATTCAATTGAAGAACTCAAACACCAATATCAGTTGATAAAAGCAAGCGCTGATTGGCTTAATAAATATGTCAATTGAACATAACAGATCAAATATAATCGGTTGTTCGGTTTCTAATAAGGTTGAGCATTTCTTTAACCGCTTGCTCAACTCCAACGAAAATGGATCTTGCGATTACAGATTGACCGATGCTAACTTCGTCAATATCTTCGACAGTTAAAAAATCTTTCATGTTCAAGTAATTCAAGCCGTGACCGGCATTAACGCTGAGGTTCAACTTCTTTGCATGTTTGGCTGCAACATTAATTCGGTCAAGTTCTTCGTACATTTCATCTTCGCTTGCGGCATTTGCAAAATTGCCCGTATGAATTTCTATGAAATCACTTTTTATTTCTGCCGCCGCGTCGATATGAAGAATCTCAGGCTCAATAAACAGCGATACGGGAATTTCATGTTCGTGAAGTCTTTCGATTGCGGATTTAATTTTTGTAAGATTATCTATCACATTCAATCCGCCTTCGGTTGTTAACTCCTCCCTTTTTTCAGGAACAAGAGTTGCAAGTTCCGGCTGGATGTCACAAGCAATTCTAACAATCTCATCATTCGTAGACATTTCCAGATCAAGTTTTGTAGTTATCAATTCACGTAACAGCCGAACGTCCCTTTCATTTATATGCCGTCTGTCTTCACGCAGATGCACAACAATTCCATCAACGCCAAATTGCTCAGCCATTAAAGCGTAAGTGACCGGATCTGGCTGGGTTTCTTTTCTGGCATTTCTTAGAGTCGCAACGTGATCTACATTTAAACTGAATTTCATTTTAATATCCTTAATGATTTTTGCTTTTATTTTCTTACCGAAATTAACACTTAAAAAAGAATTATTCCATTTACAGAATTAGTGTATTTCATCTTTCAAAATATTGTCGAGAGTAAGTCCAACGAAAAAATAGCTATAAAATGTACAATTAGCGGATACAATATTGATCTTGTCCGCAAAGCTAAAATTCCAAGAGCAATTCCGCCGAAGATAGCGCTGAATGTTTCTAAGAACGGTTTGCCATTATGCAGAATCACAAATGGAATCATCTGAATGAACACTGCGTAAAATCCAAATTGCTTCTCGAGCCCGAACAACATGTAACCGCGCCAGATAAATTCCCACGCAATCAAATATAATAGAAGAAACAATTCATAAACAATAAATACTTGCCAATCACTTTTAGCTGCTTGCAGATGCGGATAACTTTTTGAAAATTCCGGCAATTGCGAAATTAAAAGAACTACCGGCAGCATAATTGCAATGAATACACCGGAAATCTTTAACCCTGCTTTGAAATCTCCGATAGATATTCCAAAAGAAGAAATTTGTTCTTTGAAATAAAATTTGATTATTAACACCGGAAGAATGAACAGAGTAAAAAAGTCGCCGACAAACCAGTAAATGAATTCAATTAGATCCTTATCCGGCCAGAACTCAAAAACGGTGTAATATAAATTGTATCTAAAAAACCGCCGTGAAGTAAAGTACCATGAAATTGTTTGAAGCACTGCAACTGAGATAAAAATAATCACAACTCTTTTATCAAGCGATTTTAGTTTTTCTAAAGCGTCTTTTATTTCATTTTTAAGAATTGTGGGCATAATTCCTTCTGAGTTGTTTGGACAACTCAAAAATAAGTTATTATTAACACCTATAAAAGCAAGATTACGAAGTCCGCTTGTAGACCAGGAAATACGTTAAATAAGGGGAAAACTAATTGTAAAAGTTGATCCTTCATCTTTCCGGCTAAAGAGTTCAACTTTTCCGTTTAATTGTTCGGTTGTGTTTTTGACTATTGAAAGACCGAGACCTGTACCCTCGGGATAAGCATCTCGCAAAGAATCAACACGGTAAAATCTTTCGAATACTCTGGGTGTTTCCTTCTCTGGAATTCCAAAACCCGTATCTGTAACTTTCACAATAAAAGTATCCTTTTCGACCTTTGATTCGAAGCGGATGCTTCCATTGGGCCGGTTATAATTAATTGCATTTGTTAACAGATTAGAAAAAATCACCTTTATTAAATTGTCATTAGCAAGTATAAAAAAACGGGGCTCGCTCTCTAAAATTTTATGTTCAAACTTCAGCTTTTTAGATTCCGCTAATAATTTATATTCGGCGGCAATTTCTTTTAGTATGGACGAAGGATCAATTTTTCCCAATTTTTCAATTTCATTTTTTTGAATCCGTGAGAGTTGGAGGAGATCATTTACAATGTTTTCAAGTTTTGAAGCTTGTACTTGTATCTTAGTTAAAAATTTTTGCTGAATTTCAGAATTGTTCATTTTACTGGAGAGCAAAGTTTCTGCAAACCCTTTAATTGAAGTAAGCGGAGTTTTAAATTCATGACTTACGTTAGCCACAAAATCACGGCGCATAATTTCGACTTTTCGAATTGCAGTCATATCTTCAACCGAGAGCACGAATCCCGTGTTCCTCGAACCAAACACAACAAATTCATTAAGTTGGTATTCAATATATGTGTCGTGAAAATACTTTGTTCTTCTATTAATTTTTCGTGGATTTTTCAAAAACTCGCTTATATCGTTAATTAACGGTGTGAAAAGAATGAAATCATAAAAATAAAGTCGAGGAATTAGTTCAACATTTATCTCCATGATTTTGCAAAATGAGTTGTTGAAAAACAACAAACGTCCTTCCTCGTCAAATGCCGCTATCCCTTCATTTAATGAATTAAAAATTCCAAGAAGCTGGTTTTTATCGTTGTTCAAATTATTATTTCTATGGTTGGCTTCAGAGAGTATTGAATCCACATTTCTGATGATTTCATTTAATTCTTCGTACTTTAAATTTGGCAGATGTTTAAGGTTTACAAAATCTTGCTTGAATGAAATTGACCGGCTTAATGCTGAGAACTGCTTACTGATAAACCTTGAATAGCGAATTGTAAAAGCAACAAGCACAACTATTAGAAAAACATTTGCCCAAATCAGTAATTTTGTAATATTGCTCATCTGTCTATCAAAAGAAACAGCGAACATAGCCAGGCGTATGAATCCGACTATGCGGTTGTTATCATAAACATTTTCGCAATAATACAGTAAGTCTTTATCTACCGTTGCGCTTCGTCTTATAGAAAAACCGGAACCGGCGCTAAATGATTCTTGTATTTCCGGTCTGTTAATATGATTTTCGACGCCGCTCAACTCCGTAATATCAAGTTCTGAATCGGCTAATACTTCTCCGTCTTTTGCAACCAAAGATGATCTTAACCCCGTAACTCTGGAAATATTATCTGCAGACTCTTTGAGTTTACTATAATTTTTTTTTATGTAATCTTCAGGCTTGGCGTAAATTTTCGCCAAGCCTACTTGATTGCCCAGGTAATTCTTAGTTTCATCCAAAATAGATAGTTTTATTCCGTTCCAGACAAAAATATTGAACAAAACCAATGAGGCAAAAAATACGAGTAGTGCAGTGCTGTTCGATATTTTTGATAATTTTTTCATGAATACAACTCTTTATTTCAACTGTTCCATTTGGATTCTATAACCGATTCCCTTTGCAGTTTTTATATATTGGTTACAGTCGTTTAATTTATCACGAAGCCTTTTAATATTTACATCAACTTTTCTTTCATCGCCGGAATATTCGAAGCCCCAAACTATTTCACAAAGATCTGCGCGGCTCAATATTCTGCCTTTAGCTTTTATTAATGCCTTAAGTATTTTGAATTCGGTGGGAGTTAATGAAATTTCATCACCATTGCAAAAAATTCTTTGTATGGCAAAATTTATGGAAAGAGTCCCAATGTCTAATGTATCTGTTATCGTTGGTTTCGTGCGTCTAAGTAAAGCATTAATTCGGGCGAGAACTTCTTTTACACTGCATGGTTTGGTTATATAATCATCTGCTCCAATGTTTAAGCCGCGAATTTTATCCCATACCGCGTCTCTTGCAGTAAGCATAATTACCGGTAAATCTCGTGTGCCTGCTTGTTCACGGAGATATTTGCACAATTCAATACCGGAGATACCCGGTAATCCTATATCCAAAATTGCTATATCCGGCGGAGCTTTTGTAATTCTTTCAAAAGCTCTGTTCCCATTACTTTCAACAAGACACTCAAATCCTTCAAGTTCCAAATTAAACTGTAGCAGTTCAGCAATGTCAGGATCGTCTTCGACTATAAAGATTCTTGTTTTCATTTACCACTTTCCTTTTTATCAAACCCGTAGCGCGTAATTTTTGCGTCTTTCATAAATATTACATCCTCGCAAATATTGATAGATAAGTCAGCTATTCTTTCCAACTGTTTGATTACACTAATCAGCTCGACCCCTTGCCTGATATTTCCTTTGTTCTCTTCGAGGTTAATAATAATGTCATTAAAAATTTTATCGTGAATTTCATCAATGTGTTTATCTCGCTGGTGTACGTCTTGCGCGAGATCCGTATTTTGATTAATGAACGCTTGAACGGATTCCCTCAACATGTTTTTACATTCTTTTCCCAACTGAATTATTTCATCAATCGGCTTCATAATCGGTTCACCGCATAATTTTTTAGCAGACTTAGCGATGTTTTTCGAGTGATCGCCGATTCGCTCAAGGTCGTTATTAATTTTTATTGCCACAAGCATAAATCGCAGATCGGCTGCAACCGGCTGCTGTAAAGCCAATAAAGATACAATTTGTTTTTCAATTTTAACTTCGGCTACATTAATATTTTTATCGGATTTTGTTACGAGCTTTGCCAAATCTTTATCTTGATTTTCAAGTGATTTAAGCGAACAATGCAGCGCATTTTCAACTTCATTTGCCATAAATATCAAATCTTTTTTGATATTGACTAACATGTGCTCTAAGTTTTCTCTCATTTAAATTCTCTGTTGAATATAATTCATGTTTTAGTTTACACCATTCTAAATTATCCGAATCTCCCGGTAATATATTCTTCGGTTAGCTTCTTATCGGGATGAGTGAATAAAGTATTTGTATCGTTGAACTCGACTAATTCGCCCACCATCATAAATGCAGTATAATCGGATATTCTAGCAGCTTGCTGCATATTGTGCGTTACTATTACAATTGTGTAGTTATTGCGTAGTTCGTCAATAGTTTCTTCAATTTTACCAGTGGAAATAGGATCTAGCGCCGAAGCGGGCTCATCCATCAAAATTATTTCCGGTTTATTTGCAAGCGCCCTTGCAATACATAATCTCTGCTGCTGCCCTCCGGATAAATCCAAGGCAGATTCATTTAATCTCTCTTTAACTTCTTTCCATAAGTCCGCTTGCCGAAGTGATTCTTCAACTATTTCATCAATATCCTTTTTATTCGAGAGTCCATTTACTTTTGGACCAAATGCAATATTTTCCCAAATGCTCATCGGGAAGGGATTCGATTTTTGAAAAACCATTCCAACTCTCTTTCGCAAATCTTCCAATTCAACATCCGGATCGTAAATATTTTTACCGTTGATCAAAATTTTGCCTTCTATTTTAATTCCGGGAATCAAGTCATTCATCCGGTTAAAATTTCGGAGCAAAGTAGATTTACCGCATCCGGAAGGACCGATAAATGCGGTTACTTTTTTCTCCGGAATTTGAATATTCACGTTTTTTAGCGCGCTCTTTTCCGGAGTGTAATATAAACTCAAATTATTTGTTTGTATAACTATATTTTCATTTAACAACTCGCTGACCGTTTCTCTAGATATTGCGGTGCTAATATTTATGGCCATTTTTTAAAAACCTTATACTAATTCTAATTTAAAACGAAGATGATTTATATTTCTTTCTAAGCCTATTGCGCAAATATATGGCAAGCAAATTAAGAAAAACTACAATTGCAATTAGCAGCAAAGCCGTAGAATAAACCATTGGGATTGCCGCTTCTACATTTGGAGATTGAAAACCAACATCGTATATATGGAAACCCAAATGCATAAACTTTCTATCTAAATGAAAAAATGGAAAATTGAAATCCAAAGGCATATCCGGAGCTAATTTAACAACTCCTGTGATCATTAACGGGGCAACTTCTCCCGCGCCACGGCTGATTGCTAAAATTAATCCGGTTAAAATTCCCGGCATTGCATTAGGTAGAACTACTTTTTTAATCATTTGCCATTTGGTAGCGCCAAGAGCTAAAGCTCCATCCTTATTTGCTTTGGGCACTGCCAAGATGCCTTCTTCGGTCGCAACAACAACAACGGGTAATGTAAGTAAAGCCAGCGTTAGTGAAGCCCACAGAATTCCGCCTGTACCGAATGTAGGTGCCGGTAATTTATCACTGAAAAAGAATTGATCGATTGATCCGCCCACGATGTAAATAAAAAATCCCAATCCGAAAATACCGAACACTATCGAAGGTACTCCAGCCAGGTTATTAACCGAGAGCCTTATAATTCGTGTTAATGCTCCTTGTTTTGCATATTCATTTAAATAAACTGCTGCAAGCACGCCGAACGGAACCACAAGTATTGACATCAAAATTACCATCATCACTGTTCCAAATATTGCAGGGAAAACTCCGCCTTCAGTGTTGGATTCCCTCGGTTCACCCGATAAAAATTCCCAGAGGTTTTGCACATAATGAATGGACTTGCCGAATATTCCCATCTCATTGGGTTGATATAGTCTTACAACATTTTTTAACTGCATAAGAGTTTCATCTCCGTTTGCAGTAATTACGTTTACCGTAAAAGAATTGAGTCTTTCCTTAAGTGTTGAGATTTTTTCTTCTAAAACAATTCTTGGTTGATTAATACTTTCGGTTAATTTATTCTCTTCTTCTTTCAATAAGTTCAATCGTTTAGCTTCTTCATCGGTTAGGAAATCAGAATTAACTTTCAACAAAGATATTTCCCGCTGAATTTTATTTAGGGGCGTGAGAAGTGTGTTATATTCTTCTTCAATCTCATCGAGTTTAATTTTTAATTCATGTGCGAGAGAAATTCCCTTTTCTGCCTCATTGAAAAGCTCTGAGCTATCTGTAACAATTTCATTATTCAAATTAACTTGCAGGATAAACCCATAAAGATTACCATATTCACTTCTTTCAAATACTGCAGCGTTTTGGGGTTTAGTCATAGTTTTAATTTCTTTGTCGGAAATCCAAATAAAATCATAACCGTACAAATCACGATTTCCAATTTTTAACTGAGTCTTTTCTTCTTCAACAATTTGCTCAAATTCATTTTCGGAAATTTCCTTGCCGCTATTCCACAATTCACCCAAATAAACATTTTCATCTTTCGAATTAATTTGCACTAATTCTCTGGGCCAAAATATTCCTAATCCTTTCACCAACACAATTGCCAAAAGCCACAAAACCATGCCCAAAGAAATTAAAAGTCCGAGTGAAGTTAGCAGTACGTAGGGATCACCTTTTTTGAAGAATTTTTTACTTGCTTGATTCATTTAAAATCTCGCATATTTTTTTCGCAGCCTGTCGCCAATTAAAGCGGCAACGCTGTTAATGGCAAAAGTGAAAGCAAATAATAAAAGCGCTGTTAAAAATAGAACCCTATAAAGTGTTCCATCTACGGGCGCTTCGGGAATTTCGACCGCAATACTTGCGCTCATGGCACGGAAACCATTAAACGGACTCAAATCCATTATTGGCGTATTACCGGTTGCCATTAGAACAATCATCGTTTCGCCAATAGCTCTTCCAAGTCCGAGCATAATTGCTGAAAAAATTCCTCCTGCAGCAGCCGGTAAAACAATTCGTACCACCGTTTGCCATGGAGAAGCGCCGAGCGCAAATGATGCGGAAGTTAATGATTGCGGAACATTGCTGAGTGAATCCTCCGAAATGGTGAATATGATCGGCACAACTGCAAATCCGAGAGCAAAACCCACAACAAAACTGTTACGCTGATCATAGTTAATTCCTAACACTTCGTACATCCATTGGTTTATATTCCCATCGAACAAATTAAGCTCTAAAATATTTGAGACTCCGGCTGCCAACAAAAAAGAAATAACAAGGAACGGCAAAACAAATAGCAGATCAGTACCTTTGGCAAATTTCACTCTTTTAATTTCGGGAATCGATTTCCAAACAAAAACCGAGACCAAAAACATAATTATGATTAAAACCGGAATGAGTAAAACAGTCATCAAATGTTCTTGGAACAGCGGTGAGAAATAAAGCCCAGCCAAAAATCCAATTACAACACTAGGAAGCGCTGCCATAATTTCGATTGTTGGTTTTATAATGCGGGCGACTTTTTTAGGTGCAAATTGCGAAACATATATTGCGGCAAAAAGCGCCAGCGGAACAGAAAAAAGCATTGCGTAGAGCGTGCCTTTAAATGTTCCAAAAATTAATGGTATCAAACTGAATTTAGATTCAAACTCGTCGGTGCCACCGGTTGATTGCCATACAAATTCCGGTGAGTCGTATCCTTCATACCACATTTTCCCAAATAGAGCATCAATAGTCGTTTCGGGATGATCATTATCAACTTTAAATATGCCGATATTTGCTTGTTCATCGGCGATAATTAGTGCGTCGGATTTTGGCGAAAAAGATGCGGTTGTAATGCTATTAGCAGAAGCCGTAAATTTAACTTGCGTTTCTGAGGTTGTGGAATAGTTTAACTGCAGAACGTTGCTTTCGTCAATCGAGATAAAGCTTCTATTTCTCGAAGAAACAAATATTTCGCTAACTGCCGAATCATGACTTTTGAATCTGTGAATTCTTTGAAACTTGAAATTGTTGTTCTTTGTTCTTATCGGGAACCACACCTGAACTTCGCCTGCTGTTGTACCGAGAGCTAATGCATTATCACCAATTAAAAAATCAATTGCAGATACCGCAGAAGCAGAAGCTTTCCAATTATCTTTTAATTTAACTTCATTATAATCACTTATGTCGAACCACAGTAATTCTCCGGAGTTTTCTCCAACAATTAAGCTTTCTCCATTTTGTGTAATTGCAAGCGAAGTAATTTCCACATCTCGCACCTGATCTATTAAACTGTGGAAGTAGAACACTTCTTCTTCGGCTTCAAATATTTTAACAAATAATTCATTTCTATCGTTTACCCATGCCCAAAAATCATTACCGTCTTCATTTTTACTGTATTTGAATAATTTTATTGAGCGGTTTTTAGAATCATCCTCATCACTCAAGTTAGAAATGCTTTTTATTTTCAGTTCGGGGACGATAACTCTTTTGTTTCTATCGTAATTAGGCAACATGCGCGCTTCAGCGACAATCAACCTGCTGCTATCCGTAACAACGGAGAATATTTCATTCGAAAGAGAACCCTTATCTGCGCAAAGAATTTTTTCGTTTAATTTTAATGGGAGTTTTTCAACTTTTAGTAGAGACCCATCGCTTACCGAGTAAAAATTAATTATACCGTTTTCAAATACTAAGTACTCAACCTCAACATATCTGTCTAAACCCGCTAACATTATTTTTTCGTTTTTGTTTTTTGAATTAAAAAAAGAAAATTCCTCAATTGCGGCTGAAAAACTAAGCGGCACCGCTTCGTAAATCAGAAAAAGTAAAATTGCGGTTATACTTAGAACAACTCCATACCCGCCGAGCGAGATAATGATTCCTGCAATCTTATTATTTCTTAAAGCTTTTTTTCTGTATTTACTAATATTACTTTCTTTCAATTCTTTCTCAATAAAAAGAGACACTTAAAACCGGATGTAACCGATTTTAAGTGCCAAAATAATCTGCAGTTTTATTTAATTCAGCTTTTGTAATTGTTCACCTACTACTTCGTACTGCAGCGGCAAATAACCATCTTTAACTACAACTTGCTGACCTTCATAGCTGAAAACATATTTCAAAAATTCCTTTACCAAAGGGTCAATCTCTTTATTCGGTTTTTTAGCTACATATAAATATAAAAATCTAGAAAGCGGATAATTTCCGCTGTTAACGTTATCGCTATTCGGAGCGTAATATTTGCCGCCTTCTTCTGCTATTGAAACGGCTTTAACGCCGGAAGTTTTATAACCTATACCACTGTAACCGATTCCGTATTTATCACTTGAAACGCTTTGTACAACGGAGGCAGAGCCGGGTTGTTCTTTAACTTCATCTTTGTAGTCGCCTTTTTTAAGGGCTTCATCTTTGAAGAAACCGTAAGTTCCGGAAGCAGAATTTCTTCCGTAAATGCTAATCGGTTTGTTATTCCACACACCTTTCAAATCTAATTGCTCCCAAGTTGAGATGTCATCTTTGTATCCGTGTTTTCTTGTTTTGGAAAAAACTGCGTCAACTTGAGGAATTGTCATTCCTTCAATCGGATTACTTTTGTTCACATATACTGCAAGTGCATCCATTGCCGTGCTTAGCTCAAGCGGCTCAAATCCATATTTTTCTTCGAAGGCATCTATTTCCTTCGATTTCATTTTTCGGGACATTGGTCCTATTTGAGCTGTTCCTTCTATTAATGCCGGTGGAGCAGTTGAAGATCCCTTCCCTTCAATTTGAATTTTTACATCCGGATAAATTGTTTGAAATCCTTCCGCCCAAAGTGTCATCATGTTTAGAATAGTATCGGAACCGATACTGTTTAGATTGCCTTTTATCCCGGTTGTTTTTTTATACTTTGGAATTTTTTCGTCAACCTTTACCGGCTGTGCCATAGATACATTGGCTAGTAGCGCAAATAGAGAAATGGTCAGCATAGTTTTTTTTAATCTGTTCATTTGATTTCCTTTTTTTTTAGAAATAGTATTCATTAATAAATCTATATTTTGAATTCGAAATTTAATTTAAGTTCGGTTACCGCATCGAGAGCTGAATCATCAAAAATAGTATATCTGATGTTTGGGGAAATTTTCAATCATTTAACCGGAGAAAAGATCAAGCCGCTCATTATATAACTTTCACCGTCATTTTGTAGATCTTTATTTGGATCAAAAAGATCAACTCTGGCAAATACATCCATTCTTTCCATTGCCTTTAAGTTTGCATAAGCGGAGATTATATTATCATTAATATTTGACCCGTAAATATTATTCAAATCGTATTCGGCGCCAAGTCGAAATAACTCATTTGAAAATCCGCCAAAAGCGCTAAAAACAATTGATGATTCACTTAACTCTAATCTGCCATCCGTCTTAGTTCTGCCTACATCGCTTGTGAATTTGTACTTCAGGGTTTTGGCAAACTCCTTCTCATAAGTAAAATAGATTCTTTGAAACTCAAATTCATTATTAACAGCAAGATTTTCAGCTGTATTAAATGTGTAATCATAAAACACAAGTCCGCTAATCTTTTCATTTGATTGTGCAGATATCGTGCTAAAAATGACGTAAAAAGCCATTACGGCAAAAATCGCAGTTAAATTTTTCACTCCATATCCTTCATATATCTAAAAAATAATTTTGTGCGATAGAAATTTAATTATCCAATGTTACAATTCTGTTACAATCATCTTTTTTACTAAAAAGCCATTAATTATTACTTGGGCTTCTAGAATTGGTTTATTGCTTAATTATTTTTATGATGGTTTGGACATTTTTTGAACAGGATATTTTTTCCGAAATAATTCTTGTAGTTATTCTTTTTTTGATTTACGGAGCGAATTATTGGGATTAGCAATAAATTTATAGAGTGGAATAGTTAAAGATTTATTTAGTTCGATTGGTAAAAGCTCTCCCTTCTCCACCAACACCATTATATCTTCAAAGTCATATCCGCTCGAATCAAAAAGAATATTCGCCTTGTTTAGATTCCAAAGTATTCCGAAGGAACCGGCTGCGGAAAAAGCTAAACGTACATCTTCAAATTTGTATTGTATTTTCAACCTCTCCCAATCATAATTTGCTGGTGAATTCACGGGAATTATTATACTGCCATACGCGCCGCGGGCAAGAGCAATTCTTTGCCTGGATTCATTTAAACTATAAACAGTTGGAAGCATTCCTACAAAGTATGCATCATCCTCGGAAGCGGGCTCACCTTCAATCATAACAACAATTTTCCCCTCCACATCAGCGTAAGTGTAATCGTTATAATCGTATTCGGAAGCAATTATACCGAAGCCGACAAAAACAAGGTCCACCTTTTAGTATAAAATCAGGTAATAAAAAGGGGACGCCGCACAATAACGTCCCCTTGGGAAGGAGTGAGAAAAAACATAAATTATTTTAGAAAGGACATCTTTCTTGTAAGTACAACTGAACCAGCTTGTAATTGGTAAAAATAAATTCCGCTGGCCATGTTTTTAGCGTTCCAATTTACTTCATATGACCCTGCCGATTTTACATCATTTATAAGTTCAGCGACTTGTTCGCCTAATGAGTTGTAAATAGTCAATTTAACATTTGCTGGCTCAGGTACTGAGAATCTAATTTTTGTGGAAGGATTAAAAGGATTCGGATAATTCTGAAATAAATTATAATTCTCCGGAATTCCGCCATTGTCGATTTCTTTAATATCTGTTATAGCGGTTGTATAACCTAGCTGACTTAAAGCGGTCCAACCAATTAACCAGTTGTTACCTCCGAAAGCTCCTACATATGAGGTCTTTACAAAGTAATTATCATCTACTTCCATTGATCCGCTTAACGCCGGGCTGCCCGATGATGGTCTTGGGTCTAACCCACCATTTGTTTCTCTACTTATTCCACGCAACATTGGATCTACTGCACGGTTTCCATTAGCTGCGTCACTTAAGTAGGTCTTTACAAATTCTTGATCCGAGAATGTATTTACTGTATTACCAGCACCAAACCCGTACCATATATTATTCTTTAATCCTAATTCTCCTGCTTCAAATCGCTTACGGCTGTCTTCAACCTTATCTCCAGTATTGTCTATGTCTTCTATCGTTAAGCCTAAACTTGTTGAAGCATCATCATAATCAGTGATTATACTGTTATAATAATATCCACCCGTATTATCTCTAAAGATCATCGCCTGTTCACCGTCTCCTGCGGGTGTGGCGCTTATGCCTGCTCCGATGTACGTTACATTCGATAATACCGGTAACGCATATGGTGTGCCTTGTTCGTTGCCGCCTGCTCCATCCATTTCTGCTATTCTTCCTGCTTCATCCGGCGCTTGTATCGCAAACCAGAACTGATGCTTGCCGTTAAAGCCTTGGTCCCAGTCGAATGCGTCATCCGAGCAAAACGCGCTTACTAAATATCTTGTGTTTGCTGTGCCGCCGAAAAACTCAAATCCATCGTCACCGCTCGCATAGGATTCTACATACTCTATTACCGTGCCTGCTCCTACGGCTCCGCATGTTAAACCTTGTATCTCATTTCCGGTTGAACTTCCTACGTTTATTCCAGTATGTCTGATTGATACATATCGGAATACACCTGAACTATGATTGGCGTCTGTTCCTCCATATCTTGAACGAACTGCGTCAATTTCGTTTACACCTTCTACTGATTTATCGCCACCGTTGTTTGTTGGAGCTCTTCCTAATAATACTACACCGCCCCATTCACCGCGGTAGGTATAGTCCAAGTTCCCGTTGAGGTCATCATTTATTGATGTGAAGATGATTGGTCTATCGGCTGTGCCTTCTGCAAATATTTTTGCGTCTCGTGTTACTACTAACCCGGATGCTTCCGTGTCTTGTCCATCTTTGGCTTTTATTACTGTTCCCGCTTCTATTGTTAAAGTTGCCAAACTATCGACGAATACCATGCCATCTAATACATATAACGTATCCGCTGAAAACGTTACATTCGAGCCAACCGGTATATCCGAATCTTTTATCATTCGTGTGGGTTTTGACTGCGCAAGTAAGAAAACTGGTATTAAAATAATTAGTAAAATATTTTTAAATCGCATTTACGATCCTCCTATTATATGTTGTATGAAATTGACATTGCTAAAGAAATTCCTTTTCTGAAAGACGAATAAAAAAATTCTTTGTCTGTTAAATCATTATTCAGGTTATAAGTAAACTTGTGTTCAGGGTCGAGTATATTTTTTATTGATAATGAGAGTTTGAAATTTTCACATAATATTTTAGATGCTTTAAAATCTAACGTTGCATAGCCTTTTTCATAAACATCCGGTGTGGCAAAACGAGCAGTTAAGAAAAGTCTATCGCCAAATAAGTTGTAAAATATTCCAGCGGAAGTTCCACTTTCGTAGTCATCATAACTAAGATTGAGATTTAATAAATATGGTGACTGACCCTGGAACGGTCTTGTTTTGGAAGGATTGATATCACCATTATTTATTTTTTCTATAATATCTTCTTCGGGTATATCAACATGAGATTCAACAATTGAAAAGTTAGATCCTATTTTTAGATTGTCTAATTCAGGAAGAATAAAGCCTAATCCTTTTCGTAATTCTATTTCTATACCGTAAACTCTTCCGCTCGATACATTTTTAACACTTCGTTTAATCGAATCATCGCTAAATCTTGGATCAATGTATGATTCGATAGGATTTGTGAAAGATTTATAAAAAGAGCTAAACGCAATAATTTCACCTGGATTTACGAACCACTCCCAGCGGAAATCATAATTCTTGACTAATGTTCTTTTTAGGTTTGGGTTACCTTGATAGAGAAAATCACCAACAAATTCAAAACTTTGATAAGGAGCCAGTTCTCTAAAGGTTGGACGAGCAATTGTATTAGAGTAAGCCAGACGGAGGTTCATGTTAGCGCTAAGATTATACACTAAATTAAAAGAGGGAAGAAAGTCGGAGTTATCGAGTAAACCAAGTGCGTCAGTTGGATCTAGCGTCCAACTATTTATGTTTGCTGATTCAAATCGAACTCCGCCAATAAATCGTAGGTCTTTTATTAGAGGAACATCAACCATTGCATAAGCAGCTTTTACTTTCGAACTACCACGGAAATAGTTGGTGGAATCTGACATGCTTTCATTATCAATTGTAAGTCCAAACCATCTTTCAGGACGCTCGGGATTGCTAACAGAATCAACTATACCGACAGTGTGAAAGAGGGCTTCAATATTTCCGTGATAGTCATTGAGTCGCATTCTATTGGTATCATAATCAAAGCGTTTCTGATTATAACTTCTTTCAACATTTGTGAGAGCAGCACCGGTTTTCAATTTTGCCCCCAAACCGTTCCAAACATTAAATGGAATAGTTATGTTTAATTGGCTTGCAAGATTGGATTCATTCAAATCACGAAAATATCTAGAGATTGGCTGAGAATTAGCGCCGTCAAAATTATAAAATAAAGTTCCATCGGGCTGAATATCATAAATATTGAAAAAATATCTTTGATCTGGTTCCAATTGCTCATTTTCAGAAAATGTTAATTTCCACTCAGCAGTAATTCCCGCCAAAGAAGAAAGTAAGTGCTTTCCTTCGAGTTGATAATTATTTAAACTTCTCTCAACCCATGAAACACTTCGCGTTTCAAATGTTCTTGTAGAAGCAATTGAACTTCTGTCTCTATCCCGAACACCTACTAAATTTCTACCAGTAGATTCACCACTCTGTGTATGCATAAAGGAAAATTTTATCTCCCCTATATCTGCGTTTATATAAGTGATATTTGCGATCGTACCCCAATCAACAGTTCGAGTTCCTTTTGTATCAGTGCCTTCAAATTCTTTCTGTAATAATGTTACTTCGTTCAGATTTCCGACAAGTTTATACCTTCCAATCGAGCCATCTTCTATAAATGAATAATTTTGGTTCCATGTAAAACTGCCGAAATATCCTATTCTTGAGCCAGAGTCTAAATAATTAGTGTTCCCAAATGAAAGAGCTAAAGATGTATTAACCGGAGCACTTGCTCTAACAGGAACCATTGAATGGTTGAAGGATGACGAAAGATTACTCAGACTAATAGCAGATTCTTTTGTTCTAATTGAACTCGCTCTTGGAATATCAATATTCCCCCCATTAAGAATACCAGGCATATTACGCGTACCGTCATCCATTCCAAAAAAATCATAGTTTCCGCTATTTCCCAATATAAAATTGCTATTGCCCGTAGCTATTGAATTATAGCCAACCGAACTTGAGGCTTGAAAGGAAAATTTTTCCGGGAAACTTTTAAGATTAACATCCACCAAACCACCGGTAAATGTGCCAGGTTTATCGGGAGTAAAAGTCTTCACAGTATTAATGTTATCCAACATATTGGCAGGAATTAAATCCAACTGAAACGATTTTTTATCAGGATCCGCGCTTGGCAGTTCCGCTCCATTCAATGTAGTTGCGGAATAACGGTCACCTAAGCCGCGTATATAAACATACTTACCGCCCACAACCGAAGCCCCTGTAACTTTAGTCATAGCTGAAGCTGCGTCACCGATTCCAATTCTTGAAATTTCCTCGGCGCTAATTGCATCACTAACCGCAGATGATTTTTGTCTTTTTATCAACAAACCGGCTTCGTTGTTTTCAAGTGCTTTTGCAGAGACTACAACTTCTTCGGTTTCAAAGGATTCCGGCTGCATTGTCACATCAAGCTTTGTTACCTCATCAGGTTTTACTATTACTTTAGAAATGACGAGCTTACCATAACCGATCATAGAAAAACTAAGAGAATATTCACCAGCGGGGATTTTGGGTATCAAGTATTTGCCATCAAAATCTGAGGAAGCTCCAAAACCTGTATTAGCAATAATTATATTTGCGCCAATCAACAGTTCCCCCGTCGAACCATCAACTACGGTTCCTGCTACAACGCCTTTAGATTGTGAATAGATTTGAATATTTGCAAAGGCCATAATTATAATACTTAATCTCAAAAATTTACGAATTGTATTAATTGTGTTTTTTTTAGATTTCATTTTCATTCGTTCCTTTTTGTACATTTGTGTACTGCTGTGCTTTATTATGCTCTTGTGCAAAACATTTAATAATTCTCTCACAATCAAATCTAAATTTCTAATATTACATTTAGGTTACATGATGCTTTCCACATAAACCGACAATAAAAGCTCTGTTTTTAGTGTTATTTCTCTGATAATACTGACTAAATGTTTCATGATAGTGAATTTCCGAACCGTGGGTAATCAGAGAATTGGATAGATTGCTTCCGGTATTTCGGATAATTGGAAACGTGATAAATATTTATTTCGTTTATCTTCTTTTATTTTAGATAGCTCAACAAATATTAATCCATCAACACAAGCTCCAAAGCTATTATCAATATTAAAATTGAAAAACTTTACGCCTCCATCACTGCAAAGTTCCGTATAGTGTTTGTAGAGAACAGGGAATGTGAAACCAATGTGTTTCAATAAACTTTTTACGATCAAATAATCTTGCTTTGCAGTACTGCCGCTGATTATACTATCTAAGGAATTAAGCCTTTCAATTGAGAATTGAAATGGATTTTTCGCTTCAGCAAGCTTTTGATCACCGCTAAACCATTTGTTACAATAATGTACAATCCATTCTTTACCCTCTTGTGAATAATTATCACTTATACTTACCGGTCCAAATAAGTATTTAACGTCTTTATTATGGGAGAGGTAAGCGCCAATACCCAACCAGAGATAATGCAAAGCGTTAGTATTCCAATATTTCTTTTGGATGAAACTTCTTCCGAGTTCTAATGAATCTTTAAGATATTCTTTCTCAAACATTTCGGAATAATTAAATAGAGTTGAAGAGTATAGCTTCAGTTCCTTGTTCTGAACAGGATTTTTTCCATTAAATACACGATATGCTCCTACGATTTCCAACTCTTCCATATCCCATAATATTATGTGTTCATAATGTTTGTCGAATTCATCGTTGTCTCTTTTATTGCCTGTTCCTTCGCCAACCAAACGAAATGTAATTTCCCGCAGCCGTCCAATTTCTTCCAGCGTATTAGGAGAATCCAAGTATGACGTTAAGAGTATCTGCTTGTTATCATTAGTTTCGCCCAAAACTTTTGCCTTACTCAATTCTTTATAAATCAACTTTTTATTAATCGGGTGGATAACATTTTTTTCTGTCTGAAAAAATTTGCTTTTATTGGCAGGTAGATTGTAAATGTGTTTTTTAAGTAATTTAATTAGAACCTTATCCTTTATACCTTTCCCGAGAGATTTGGCAGAAATATAGTCCCCGATACTTAAATTAATTGTATCATTTCGTTTATTGAATAGTTCATGAACAAGCATGGCGCGGGACAAGCCTTTATTCATGGAAGAAATGAGATAAAACAGAAATGAATTTCTTGCATTAATATGAATAGGCAAAATCGGTGCATTGTACTTTCGGGAAAAATAAACTGCTCCCTTGTTCCATCTCGAATCCATAATCTTGAATAGCCGCATTCGAGAAACTTCGCCAGCCGGGAAAATGATGATTGCTTCATCCTTCATTAAAGTTTCGCCAATAACTCTAATGCCGGATTTATGCTGGGCAATACTTTCAATATTTACAGAGAGAAAAATGTCTTTAAATAGCGGCAAGTATTCAAGGACGTCTGTTGTAACTACTTTTACATCAGATCTTACTTCCGATATAATTCTATAGAGCGCCAAACCGTCCAAACTTCCGATCGGATGATTTGCAGCAACTATCAAACGCCCCTCTGAGGGAATTTTTTTCAAATCGGAATGAGCAACCGTGTACTTAAAATTCAGATACTCAAATAAAAATTCAATTATTTCATTTACCGGTTTCTCTCGGTTGAGTTCTATTAATTCGTTAACTCTATCTAAATATAATACCCGTTTTAAAAGCAGCAGAATCATCTTCTGAGTGAATTTGGATTTACTTCTGAGGAATTTCGGAAATTTAAGTTCTAACATTTGTTCAAGGTTAATAGTATCCATCGCTGATCCATGATTTTTTATTGACTGAAAATTATGAAGCTAATATTACATTGAAGTTACAATCAGAGCTTAAATTTATCTCTACGCTGAATAACGGACTTATTGATTTCCCCGGGACAATCATTTTTAGTTCGCATGATCATCAGTTTATACATACAATTGCAACATAATTTCGGGGATCAATACCTCCATCCTGCAGCTGTCGGATTGTGGCTGACAAACTGCCCTTTCCATAGCTTCGTATGGTTCAGTTCCGTGCCGGTGGTAAACCGTTACTGTCAAGCTTGATTATATTAGCTTTGCTTGGCTCACTCATTTTTCTTGTTCTTATGAATGATTTTATATTTTGGTGAATTTTCATGCCCAAATGTAAATTCCGAATATCACAATTATGTTACAATGGCGGGGAAAAATTTCTATCTCAATACAGGCAAACCCTATACTTGCTGAATTTATTATGCCGTTGATTATGATACGGCTAAAATATTGACGGAACATTTGTAGATAAATTACCAATAGCCATTTGATTATTGCAGTATATTGTAGTGTTTGTTAAGTTGTATTTATTAGATATTAAGAATGATAAAAAAAGTACTTATTTAAAGCATCCTTTTTCATTACTTTGGCTTATTGTGAAATACAATATTTCTACTTATTATAACATAATTATCGGAACAATAATAAATGGATTGTTTTACTAATCAACAAATCTTAGTCTAAATTAAATGGAGTAAATATCATGAGTAAAAGTCAAGACGCCAAAAAAGGTTCAAAGAAAGAACCGGCTAAAACAAAGAAAGAAAAAAAAGCGGCTAAAAGAGACAAGAAAAATGAAAAGGGTGGACACGGAATCCTAAATCAATAACAAAACCGATTTTTGTAATAATATTCATAAGGTCATTCAATGAATATATTAATGGTTTATCCAATGTATCCGGATACATTTTGGAGCTTTAAACATGCGCTGAAATTTGTATCGAAGAAAGCGAGTTTTCCGCCTTTAGGACTTTTAACAGTTGCTGCTATGCTGCCAAAAGATTGGAACAAAAAATTAATTGATATGAATGCAGCTAGTCTCGATGATGAAGACATTCTTTGGGCAGATTATGTTTTCATCAGCGCCATGTCAATTCAAAGTGACTCGGCAAATCAGGTAATTGAACAGTGTAAAAGGTTAAACGCAAAAATTGTTGCCGGCGGACCTCTGTTTACCAGCAGTCCCGAATTCTATAACAACGTTGACCATCTCGTTCTTAATGAAGCCGAAATTACTCTTCCGCAGTTTTTAGCTGATCTGAGCGAAGGAAAATCGAAACAAAAATACACTTCCGAAGAGTGGGCAGAAATTACAACTACTCCCCTACCTCTTTGGGACCTCGTATCAATGAATAATTATACTTCGATGAATATACAGTATTCACGAGGCTGCCCTTTTGATTGTGACTTTTGTGATATCACAGTGCTTTACGGTAGGAAACCGCGCACAAAAACTAAAGAACAGGTGACAGCCGAATTAGACGCTTTATATTTAACCGGCTGGCGGGGACCTGTATTTTTTGTAGATGATAATTTCATCGGCAACAAATCAAAATTGAAAAATGAAATTCTCCCTGTAATTGTTGAATGGAGCAATAAAAATAAAAGTCCGTTTTACTTTAACACAGAGGCATCAATCAATCTTGCCGATGATAAAGAGCTTATGCAGTTGATGGCTAAGGCAGGTTTTGAAGCAGTGTTCATTGGAATCGAATCTCCGAACGAGGAGAGTTTGATTGAATGTAATAAAACTCCAAACAAAAACCGTGACATGATTGCAAGCGTGAAGATAATTCAGGATGCAGGTCTTGAAGTTCAGGGCGGATTTATTGTTGGATTTGATAACGACCCGCTGACAATATTCGATAAGCTGACAAGCTTTATACAGGAGAGCGGAATTGTAACCGCCATGGTTGGCTTATTAAACGCGCCTAGAGGAACAAAACTTCAGAAAAGGCTGCTTAATGAAGGAAGAATGTTAAGCGGTTTTACCGGAGACAATACCGACTTCTCGATTAACTTCATTCCGCAAATGGGTTCAGAAACTCTTCTGGAAGGTTACAAAAAAATACTGAATACAATCTATTCTCCTAAATATTACTATGAGCGTGTTATGCGATTCTTGAAAGATTTTGAACCGAAGAAGAAAAAAGTATTTCAACTCAATCCGAATTACATACTTGCACTATTCAGATCAATATTCAAATTAGGGATTGTTGGTGAAGAAAGAATTTATTACTGGAAATTATTCATCTGGACGTTGTTCCATAAGCCTCAACTCTTTTCATTAGCAATATTGTTTACGATTTACGGATTCCATTTCAAAAAAATATCAAACAGCTATTGTTAGGATTAGTAATAGCCTTTCAATCAATTTGAAATTGATTGAAGATATGACTGAGGGCATTAAATCAAATTTGCCAATAAATGATATATTCCAAATTGTGCCCGATCAAATTATTTAGTATTTTTGCGATGCAGTTTTGAATAAATACATTTTTAAGCGAAAAAATTCTAGTTTTTTCCCTCTTTATTTTTCAAAATTAACCTTGCCAAACCAACTTAGTTGTCTTTGCACATAATTACTTATGCGCAAAGCCGCTGTGTTTGCCGGGCAATGTTAGTCACGCGAATGGTGTTGACCACGCATATTTTTAAATAAAATAAACAATGGAATAAATGATAAGTACGAGTAATATATCACTAAGATTTGGAAAACGGACATTATTCGAAGAAGTTAATTTAAAATTTACTCCGGGAAACTGTTACGGAATTATTGGAGCTAACGGCTCCGGTAAATCGACTTTTATTAAAATCCTTTCAGGTGAAATTGATCAAAGTTCAGGAGACGTTATTATAACTCCGGGCGAGAGGCTTGCAACTTTAAAGCAAAATCAATTTGAGTATGACGAATACCAAGTAATAAAAACAGTAATAATGGGTCATAAAAAACTGTATTCTGTAATGGAAGAACGAGATAATTTATACGCCAAATCAGAATTCAGCGAAGAAGATGGTATGAGAGCGGCAGAACTTGAAGGAGAATTTGCTGAGTTGTATGGCTGGGAAGCGGAATCCGAAGCGGCTGAATTGCTTAGTGGCTTGGGAATTGAGGATGAACAGCACACAAAATTGATGAAGGATCTATCGGGAAATGAAAAAGTAAAAATCCTTTTGGCTCAAGCTTTATTTGGCAACCCAGATATTTTGCTGCTTGATGAGCCGACTAACCATCTTGACATAATTTCGATTTCATGGTTGGAGGGTTTTCTAGAAAAATTTAAAAATACTGTAATTGTAATTTCGCACGATAGACATTTTCTCAATCAAGTGTGCACTCATATTGCTGATATTGACTTTGGGCAAATACGGATGTTCACCGGTAATTATGATTTCTGGCTGGAAAGCAGTCAACTGGCGGCAAAGCAGGCAAAGGATTCAAATAAAAAAATAGAGGCAAAAAGAGCAGAATTGCAAGAATTTATATTTCGTTTCAGCGCTAATGCATCTAAATCCAAGCAGGCAACCTCACGAAAAAAACAACTCGAAAACCTCACGCTTGAAGACATAAAGCCTTCTTCTCGAAAAATGCCTTACATAGCATTTAAGTCTGAACGCGAAGCTGGTAATAACATTCTTGAAATCAACAACCTAACAAAGAATTACTGCGAAGAAATTCTTTTGAATGACATTACATTCAAAGTTGAGAAAGGCGATAAAATTGCTCTAGTTGGTCCGAACGATTTAGTAAAAACCACTTTGTTTAATATCCTCAAAGAAAAAGAAGAAGCTGATAGCGGAACCTATACTTGGGGAGCAACAACAAAGGTTGCATATTTTCCGAAAGAAAATGCTGACTTTTTCAACGTTGATTTGAATCTTATCGACTGGCTGCGTCAATATTCAAAAGAGAAAGAAGAAACATATATCCGTGGATTTCTTGGAAGGATGCTTTTTAGCGGTGAAGAATCTTTGAAGAAAACCAGCGTACTTTCCGGAGGCGAACGTGTGCGCTGCCTGCTTGCAAAAATGATGTTATCCGGCGCAAATGTTCTTCTATTGGATGGACCAACTAATCACCTTGACCTGGAAGCTATCTCGGCGCTGAATAACGGACTGATTGATTTCCCCGGGACAATCATTTTTAGTTCGCATGATCATCAGTTCATACATACAATTGCAACAAGGATAATAGAAATTATACCGTCAGGAATTATTGATAAACGAATGACATTTGATGAATACATGAATGACGCGAAAATTAAAAGAATTCATCAGGATGTATATCTTAAAACTGCAATAAATTTTTAATGATTTCGATTATCGTAAAATAGTTTTGTTACAAAAATTGATTACAACTCATCCAACTCGGAAATAGTTGAAAATCGTCTTACATAATATCTTAATCATGCTCTTATTCTTACTCGCGATATATCTTCATAAATTTAGAGAAAGGTTATCAATAAGATTTAAAATGAAGCGGCGAAATGTCAGAGTCTGTTTCCTGTCTTACACATTGGGACACCAAATTCTAATTTTGACACATATTCAAGATAGTTTTTATCACATTTCTAGCTAAAAACAATATTTATAAAATTCAAACCTTCGAGGTTTAAGTCCCATCTTGAGTAAAAACCTCGAAAGTTTTGTGAAAAAATATTTGTAAAAGAAGGAATGGTTTAATTAAAAATCAAATTGAGCATTTTATGATACAGCATTTCACTTGTCTTACACATTGGGACATAAACTCTAATTTTGACTCATATTTAAGATAGTTTTTTGCCACATT
>Ga0180009_10000921_pt1 | contig 37430 bp, 38 predicted proteins | sample OS_PC_MetaG_FD_123537 | JGI IMG/M metagenome (GOLD analysis project Ga0180009, IMG submission 123537) | Groundwater microbial communities from the Aspo Hard Rock Laboratory (HRL) deep subsurface site, Sweden - OS_PC_MetaG | ecosystem: Environmental > Aquatic > Deep subsurface > Groundwater... | reverse complement strand
GACGTCGAGATGCTCGAATTCACGGGCCAGGACCACTACGGGACGAATATGCGCCCGACTGTCGTCGCGCCCGACAGGTTCGGCGCGGCCAACATCAAAAGCTGTGGCTTCAAAATCGGTCATCAAATATCGTCCTCATGATGAAATGTCTTGAATGGCGTAACGAATAAACAAGGTTATCAAATCTTTAACGCCTAACTATCACAGAATTATCTCAACCCGTAAACACCACAAATTCGCTCGCAACCCTGCCATGTGCGCGGTGCATGGCAAGGGCTGCAATTTCCGTCACTCGGAATGGCACAAGTCTTTGTCCGATAGGGCATTTCGGCCGGGAGTTGGCCTTGCGACGCCTATCAGGCTAAGGCAAGGCCGCTCGCGCGACCGGTGCCGCGAGGCTTCAGGCCCGGGCTCGCCGGCGGGCTGCCCGCATCACGGGCGGGCGTCGTCCAGAGCGGCTCGCGTTCAAGTTGAACCGCCTCGCCGCGCAATTTCTTTGCGGTCGCATCGATGCTTGCGCAAAACCGGTTCCCACTTATGCGCACACTGCACTAAGCCGCGACGCGCTTGCCGTCGCTGTCGAAGTAAAAGGCCTTGCCAGCCGGGAATCCAAGCTTCAGCGCCGCGCCGAAACCGATATCGTGCTGGCCAAACAGGCGAAGGGTGATCGGTGTGCCGTTGCTCGCCTCGAGCACCACGTTGGTGTCGCCGCCGAGATGCTCGACATGGGTGACCTTGGCGGCAAGCGGTCCATTCGCGGCGATCACCAGATCCTCGGGCCGGATGCCGAAAATACGCTCGTCGCCGGCGTTCAGAAGGGAGGCAGGCAGGAAGTTCATCGCCGGCGAGCCGAGGAAGCCGGCGACGAACTGGTTGGCCGGGTCGTTGTAGAGCTGCATCGGGGAGCCGACCTGCTCGATCCAGCCGTCGCGCAAAACGACGATCTTGTCGGCCAGCGTCATCGCCTCGGTCTGGTCGTGGGTGACGTAGATCATCGTGGCGTTGAGCTGGCGGTGCAGGTTGGAAATCTCGATGCGCGTGTTCATCCGCAAGGCGGCGTCGAGATTGGAAAGCGGTTCGTCGAACAAAAAGAGCTTGGGCTGGCGGACGATGGCCCGGCCGATGGCGACGCGCTGGCGCTGGCCGCCGCTCAGTTCGGAAGGGCGGCGATCAAGATAGGCGTCGAGGTCGAGCATCCGGCTCGCCTCGGTGATGCGTTCCTCGATCACCGATTTGGGCTGGCGCTCCTGCTTGAGCGCCAGAGCCATGTTGCCGCGCACATCAAGATGCGGATAAAGCGCATAGCTCTGGAACACCATGCCGATGCCGCGCCTGGCCGGTGGCGTCAGGTTCATTTTTTCGCCGGCGATGAAGACCTCGCCGGAGCTCGCGTCTTCGAGTCCGGCGATCACCCGCAAAAGTGTCGACTTACCACAACCGGACGGGCCGACGAAAACGACGAACTCGCCTTCCTCGACCTCGAGACTGATGTCGTTGAGGACCTGGACGCGCCCGAACTTCTTGTTGACGCCATTGAGCTTCAGGGCGGTCATGGCTTTCTCCTAGAGTGAGATGACGGCGCCGGAGCGGATGCTCTCGTCCGCGGCAAGACAGATGCGCAGCGACTGGACGGCATCGCTCATGTGACGCGTGAGGTCGATGTCCTCGGCGATGGCGCGGAGCATGTAGGCCTGCTCGGCATCGCACAGTTTCTGGTGGCCCGGCTCGTCGGGCAGATCGATCAGCTGATCGTCCTTGCCCAGCCGGTGAATCCTCAGCCCGCCGACCCGCGTGTGGCCTTCGACGCTGGCCGAGGTGCCCTTTTCGGCGTCGGCGATCGAGACGGCGCCGTTCGGGGAAACGATGTCCTTCACGAAAAAGGCCGTCTCCGACATCATCGGTCCCCAGCCGGCCTCGTACCAGCCCACCGAGCCATCATCGAAGACCACCTGGAACTGGCCGTAATTGTACATGTCGGGGGCGATTTCGTCCGAAAGCCTGAGGCCCATGCCGTGTACGCGCAGCGGCTTGGCATCGGTCACCTGGCACATCACGTCGACATAATGCACCCCGCAATCGACGATCGGGCTGGTCGTCTTCATCAATGCCTTGTGGGTCTCCCACTCGGCGCCCGAGCTCTGTTGGTTGAGGTTGAGCCGGAAGACATAAGGCCCGCCCAGCGCCCGCGCCTCGGCGATCAGCCGCATCCAGGACGGGTGGTGCCTGAGGATATAGCCGACCACGAGCTTGCGGCCGGTCCGTTTGGCCGTGGCGACGACGCGCTCGGCATCCGCGACATTCGCCGCCAGCGGCTTTTCGACAAAGACATGCGCCCCCGCTTCCATCGCCGTGCAGGCGATGTCGGCGTGGCTGTCGGTATAGGTGGCGATCACCACCAGTTCGGGCGCGCTGGCAAGTCCCTCCTCGAAGGTCCGGAACAGCGGATAGGACTTGAGCTCGTCCGGCAGATCGATCTCGGTGCGGTTGACGAGCGCCACGATCTCGGCGTTTGGGTGATGGTGATGGGCCAGGGCATGGGAAAGCCCCATATTGCCAAGGCCGGCGATGAGGACCCGTGTCATTTGACAGCTCCTGATGTGATGCCGCGGATGAGCTGGCGCGAGAAGATGACGTAAAGCACCATGACCGGCAGGATCGCCATGGATAGCGCCGACAGGACGGCGTTCCAGTCGGTGACGAACTGGCCGATGAAGACCTGGCTGCCAAGGGTGAGCGTCTTGGTGGCTTCCGAGGAGGCAAGGATCAGCGGGAACCACAGATCGTTCCAGATCGGGATCATGTTGAACACCGCGACGGTCGCCATGGCCGGGCGCACCAGCGGCACGACGAGACGGAAAAAGATGGTGTATTCGGAAAGCCCGTCGATGCGGCCGGCATTTTTGAGGTCGTCCGAGACCTGGCGCATGAACTCGGACAGGATGAAGACCGCGAGCGGCAGGCCCGAAGCCGTGTAGACGAGGATGAGCGCCCAAAGCGTGTTGACGAGGCCGGAGGCCACCATCATCTCCAAAATGGCGACGGTGCCGATGCGGATCGGGATCATGATGCCGAGCGCCAGATAGAGCCCCATCAGCGTATTGCCGCGGAAGCGGTACTCGCTGAGCGCGAAGGCCGCCATCGCCCCGAACAGGAGGATGAAGAACAGCGAGGTGACGGTGACGATCATCGAGTTCTGGAAATACAGGAAGAAATCGCCCTGCTGCATCACGGTCTGGTAGCCGATCAGCGAGAAACTCTCCTCGTTCGGCAGCGTCAGCGGCTCGCGAAAGATCGCCTTGCGGGTCTTGAAGGAGTTGATGAGGATCACGAAGACCGGAAACAGCGCGATCGCCGTATAGGTCAGAAGGATCGCGTGCGCGGCGGCGATGTTGAGCGGATTGCGGCGGGCCTTGTTCATGATGCGCGCCTCACAGCTGATACCGCCGCATCCGCGTCTGGATGCCGAAGAGGTAGATGCAGACGCCCAAAAGGATGATGCCGAACATCGCCGTGGCGATCGCCGAGCCCATATGCGGGTCGCCCAGTTGCAGCTGGAAGCCGAAGAAGGTGCGGTACATGAAGGTGCCGAGAATGTCGGTGGCGAAATCCGGGCCGGCGAGCGCGCCCTGTGCGGCGTAGATGAGGTCGAAGGCGTTGAAATTGCCGACAAAGGTCAGGATCGAGATGATGCCGATCGAGGGCAGGATCAGCGGCAGCTTGATCTTCCAGAAGGCCGCGATGCCGGTGATGCCGTCGATTTCTCCGGCCTCGAGGATCTCCTCGGGGATGGACAGAAGCGCGGCATAGATCAGCATCATCGGAATGCCGACGAACTGCCAGACCGAAACCAGCGCCAGCGTGGTAAGGGCGGTGCCGTCCTGCCCGAGCCATGGGGCGAACAGGCTCTTGAGGCCGACGGCGTCGAGCATGCCGGGGGCGATGCCCCAGATCGGCGACAGGATGAGCTTCCAGGCGAAGCCGACAATGACGAAACTCAAAATGGTCGGCACGAAGATTGCCGTGCGGTAGAGCGCGGCAAAGCGCAGGCGCGGCTGCGACAGGATCGCCGCTAAAAGGATGCCGATCGGGTTCTGCACCAGCATATGGACGCAGAAGAACCAGAAATTGTTGCCAAGCGCATTCCAGAAGGCGTCGGCCCAGAGCGGGTCGCCAAACAGCGTCTCGAAATTGGCGAGGCCTACGAAGACGCGGACCTGGCCGATTTCGTCATAGAGCGCCAGACGCAGGGTGTTGAACAGGGGAAAGATCATCACCGCTGTGTAGACGAGCACGGCAGGCGCCAGAAAAACCAAGATGTGCCAACGTATGCGCGGCATGCCGAGCGCCTCTCCCCAAAATCCCCCCGGGCGGTAATCCGCCCGGGGGGCGCGTTGCACCGTTGGGAGCTAGTTTTGCTGCGGAGCGTACCAGCTGGCAAGGCCGGCCTGCAGCTCGGCGCCGATCTCTTCAGGCGTCTTGGTGCCCTTGATCGCCTGGACCGAAGCGTTCCAGGTCTCGTTCTCGAGATTCGGCGTGCCGCGCGACAGGATCTGGTAGGTCGAGCGGATCGTCGATTCGCACTGGTCGCGCCAGGACACGAATTCCTGGGCCAGCGGGTCGCTCATCTCGACCGGGGTCGAATTGAGCGAGAAGAAGCCCGGCAGCGCGTTGGCATAGAGCTCGGCGAATTCGGTCGAACCGACCCAGTCGAGGAAGGTCCGCGCCGCCTCGGCGTTCGGGGAAGCCGCATTGAGGCCGATAGCGATGTCGGTGTGGTCAGAAATGTAGCAGGTGTCACCGGCATTCATGACCGGCGGCTTGAAGGCGCCCATCTCGAAATCGGCGAGCCCATTGAAGCCCGAGATTTCCCAGGAACCGGCCGGATAGATGGCGGCGCGGCCGAGGGTGAAGACGTTCTGGCTGTCGGGATAGGTCTGGGCTTCGTAGCCGTCGCCGAGATAGGACGCCCAGCGGTTGAGCGTGGCATAGGGCGCGATCCATTGCGGATCGGTCAGCTTCTGGGCCCCGGAAATCAGCGCCAAACGGCCTTCCTCGCCTTTCCAATAGTTCGGGCCGATATTCTGGTAGCCCATGGTCGCGGCTTCCCACTGGTCGTTGGTGCCCATCGCCATCGGGGTATAGGTGCCGTCGGCCTTGATCGCATCGAGAACCGCGAAGAACTCGTCCTCGGTCACCGGAACTTCGAGGCCGAGCTCGGCAAAGGCGTCCTTGTTATAGATGAAGCCATGGATCACGCTCGCCATGGGCACGCAGAAGGTGGCCGAACCGTCATCGGTCGTCCAGGCCGACTTCGCCACGTCGGAGAAGTTCGCCATCGACGGCAGATCGGAAAGATCGGCGAGCTGGCCGGCGTCGTAGAGCGCCAGCGAGGCGTCGAACGGACGGCAGGTGATCAGGTCGCCGGCCGAACCGGCATCGAGCTTGGAGTTGAGGACAGCATTGTATTCCGCCGGAGCCGAGGGGGTGAATTTCACCTTGATGCCGGGATGGCTGGCTTCGAAGGCCGGGATGATCTCGGACTGCCAAAGCTGCAGGTCGTCGTTGCGCCAGCTTTCGATGATGATGGTCGTGTCCTGGGCGAAAGCTCCCGATGCCGCCGCGAAGACGACGCTCGAGAGCAGCAGGGTTGTCAGTTTGCGTTGCATTTGAAACCTCCTGTGGTGCAATGCAGGCCGTCAGAGTCCACGCAGGCGATCGAGCGCCTGGTGCAAGTTTCCTTTGTGGTCTTCGATAAGGCCACGGGCCGCCGACACGGAACCGGCGCCGGCGGCCAAGAGTGTGGCTGCCTTCACGTCCCCGTCCGCCGCGGCGAGGGTCTCGGTGGCGACACCCTCGTCGACGCCGGAAATGGCCCGGATGATCGCTACGGCGCGCCGGCGGAGCTTTGTGTTGTCGGCGTGAAGGTTGACCATCATGCCGTCGAAAACATGGCCGAGCTCGATCCCCATCAGGGTCGACAGCGCGTTGAGGGCGATTTTCTGGGCGGTGCCGGCGCCCATGCGCGTCGATCCGGCGATCACTTCGGGCGGCGTCGGCAGCAGAACGGCGATGTCGGCGATATCGAGCAGCGCCGTGCCCGGATTGTTGGCGAGCCCGATGACGACGGCGCCACGCGCCTTGGCCATTTTCGCCGCCGAAACGGTGTAGGGCGTGGTGCCGCTCGAGGCGACCGCGATGACAACGTCCTCGGAAGCGAGCGCGGACAGGGCCGCTTCGAGCCCGGCGCTGTCGTCTTCGGTGGCGCCAGGCATGGCCGAAGTGACCGGCATGCCGCCGGCCATCACGATTCGCACCCGTTCCGGCGCGATGCCAAACGTGCCGCCGAGTTCGAGCGCGTCAGCCGCGGCGAAGAGCCCGGACGAACCGGCGCCGACATAGTAGAGCGAACCGCCCGACCGAAGGCTTTGCGCCATGGCCCGGGCGCCGTCCGAAATGGCGGCGATGGCCGTTAGAACCGCCTTTGCCGCCTCGATCTGCCCTTCGACGAGAATGTGCGCGACTTGCTCGAGCGGCCGCAGTTCGAGGCCGCTTGCCATATCGTGCAGTCTTTCCGTGGTCGGTGAGGGCATGCAAGTCTCCCGCAATCCGAGTAGCATACCTATTAGATACCTATTGTCTACCAGTTTTTTCCGCCCGGGCGAGTTCCTGGGGGATATCCGCCTTTCCGGGCGTCAACGACGATGAAAGGGTCTTTCTTTTCGGCGAAATGTATCTTATTGGTATCTTCATGTGCTCACGACGCGCTTCACCCGTTATCGCCATCGACGGCGGCGGAACCCGCTGCCGTCTGGTGCTTGACGGGCCGGACGGCCGCCACATGGTCGAGGTCGGTTCGGCCAATATCAGCACGGATTTCGACGCCGCGATCGCCGAGATCGCCACCGGGCTTGCGGCGCTGGCCAAGGCGGCGGGCACCGGGATCGCATCGCTGCTCGGGCTTTTCGCCTATGCCGGTCTCGCCGGCGCGATCGATGCCGCCATCGCGGCGCGGGTTGCGGCGGCGCTGCCGCTTCGTCGGGTCCGGGTCGAGGACGACCGGCCCTCGGCGCTGCGCGGCGCGCTTGGATCGCGCGACGGCGCCATCGCGCATTTCGGCACCGGTTCGTTCTTTGCCATTCAGGTCGGCGGCAGGATGCGCCTGGCGGGTGGCTGGGGCTCGCGGCTCGGCGACGAAGGCTCGGCCTTCTGGGTCGGGCGCTCGGCGCTGTCGGCAACGCTCGAGATGGTCGACGGGCTGATCGCCCCGTCGGATCTGACCAGGGACTTGCTGGAACGTTTCGTCTCGGCCGGCGGCATCGTCGCCTATGCCGCTCGTGCCACGCCGGCCGAGATCGGCGCAATCGCCAGAACCGTTACCGAAGCCGCCTCGATGGGCGATGCGGCCGGCCGCGCCATCCTCGGAAGCGGTGCCGATTACATCGCTCGGGTCGCCGACCGGATGGGCTGGGTGCCCGGCATGGCGCTTTGCCTGACCGGCGGCCTCGGCCCCGCCTATCGCGACTACCTGCCGACGGCGCTCTCCGGCGCGCTTGTCGCGCCCATGGCGGCGCCGATCGAGGGGGCCGTGGACCTGGCACGCGCCTTCGCGGCGGAAGGCGCAAGATGACGATCGCTGAGCATTTGCGCCCCAGCGACTGGCTGAGACCCGACGGCGGACCGCGCTACACGCAATTGCGCAACCGATTGCGGGACGCAATCAGGACGGGCATCCTCACGCCGAACGCCTCGCTGCCGCCGGAGCGCGAGATCGCCGAGATCACCGGGCTCTCCCGGGTCACCGTGCGCAAGGCGATGCAGGACCTCGTCGATGAGGGCCTCGTCATGCAGCGGCAGGGATCGGGATCCTTCGTGCGCGAGACGGTCGCCAAGGTCGAGCAATCGCTTCTGAACCTGACCTCGTTCACCGAAGACATGGCGCAACGGGGGATGCAAACCACTTCGCTCTGGCTCGAGCGCGGCATCGTCCGGGCGTCGCCGCGCGAGATCGAGGTGCTGGGGCTGATGCCGGGGGCGTCGGTGGCGCGGGTCTACCGGCTCAGAGCGGCGGACGGCCGGCCGCTGGCGCTCGAAAGGGCGACCCTGCCGCTCGACATCCTGCCCAATCCGCTCGTAGTCGAAACCTCGCTCTATGCGGTCCTCTCGCGCGACGGCCATCGTCCGGCGCGCGCGGTCCAGAGGTTCACGGCGCTCAATCTCGGGCCGGAAGAGGCCGAACTGCTGCATGTGGCGCCCGGCACCGCCGCCCTCGGCATAGAGCGCACATCATTTCTCGACAGCGGGCAGGTGGTGGAATTCACCCGCTCGATCTATCGCGGCGATGCCTATGATTTTGTCGCCGAGCTTGGCCATCCGACTCGATAGGACAGCACATGAGCAACCCAACGACACAGATGCGGCGCGAGATCGAGGAAATACCCGCCGCATTGGCCCGATTGCTCGACCAAGGTGCCGGAGCCATCCGCGCCATTGCCCGGGAAGCAGCGCGGCGCGACCCGCGCTTCCTGATCTCGGTCGCCCGCGGATCGTCCGATCACGCCTGCACCTATCTCAAATACGCCAGCGAATTGCTGCTTGGCCTGCCGATGGCCTCGGTCGGGCCGTCGATCGCATCGATCTATGGCGTCAAGCTCAAGGCCGAGGGCAGCCTGTGCCTTGCCATTTCCCAATCCGGCAAGAGCCCGGACATCGTCGCCCTGACCCAAAGCGTCCGCGAGAGCGGGGCCTATGCCATAGCGATCACCAACGATGCGGCCTCCCCGCTCGCCGCTTCCGCCTCGGCGACGCTCGGCATCCACGCCGGACCGGAAACGAGCGTCGCCGCGACCAAGACCTTCGTGACCTCAATGGTAGCCGGGCTCTGGCTGATGGCGGAATGGCGGCAGGACGGCGCGCTCATCGCCGCGATCCACGACCTGCCCGGGGTGCTCGACAAGGCGGTGCGGTGCGACTGGACGCCCCTTGTCGACGCGATCACCGGCGATTCGCTGTTCACGCTCGGGCGCGGCCCGAGCTGGGCGATCGCCAACGAGGCGGCGCTGAAGTTCAAGGAAACCTGCCGCATTCACGCCGAGAGCTATTCCTCGGCCGAAGTTCTGCACGGCCCCGTCACGATCGTCGGCTCAGGTTTCCCGGTCATCGGCTTTGCCGCCGCCGACAAGGCCGAGGCGACGCTGATCGAGGTGGCCGAACAACTCGCCGAAAAGGGCGCGCGCGTTTTCGTCACCTCGGACAGGGTGCGTCGGGCCGAGCGGCTCGAACACGTACGTTCGCGCCACTGGCTGACGGATCCGATCCCGCTGATGGTTTCGTTCTACGCCATGGTCGAGCGAGTCGCAGCCCGGCGGGGCATCAATCCCGACACGCCGCGTCATCTCAAAAAGGTCACCGAAACGCTATGACGCATTCCGTTTTCACCTTTCGCGGCGGCCTGGTCTTCGACGGCAGGACGCTGAACACGGGCTACGCCCTCCGCCTCGAGAACGGCGTCGTAACCGCTCTGGACCGGGACGACCGGGTCGCATCGGCCGGGTTTGAGATCGATTTGAACGGCGACATCCTCGCGCCCGGCTATGTCGACCTGCAGGTGAATGGCGGCGACGGGCTGATGTTCAACGACGATCCCTCGCCAGAAACGCTTCGGCGCATGGCCGCGGCGCACCGTCGCCTCGGCACTGAAGCCATCCTGCCGACGCTGATCACCGATACGCGGGAATTGACCCTTGCCGCCATCGACGCCGTCGAAAAGGCTGTCGCCGAACTGGGCTCGGGAATTCTCGGGATTCATACCGAAGGTCCGCATCTTTCCCTCGCCCGCAAGGGCGCGCACGACCCGGCGCTGATCCGGCCGATGACGAACGAGGACCTCGAAACCCTGGTCGCGGCCGCGTCCCGCCTGCCCGTGCTGATGGTGACGATCGCGCCGGAAAACGTCACACTCGACCAGGCCGCAACACTGGCCGGGGCCGGCATTGTGTTGTCGCTCGGCCATTCCGACGCCGATTACGACACCTGCCTCGCCTACCAGAAGGCCGGGGTCCGCTGCGTCACCCATCTGTTCAACGCCATGCGTCAGCTCGGCAACAGGGAACCGGGCGTCGTCGGCGCCGCGCTCGACAGCGGCGGGCTTTCCGCCGGGCTGATCGCCGATGGCATCCACGTCCATCCCGCCGCGATGCGCGCCGCCTTCGCGGCCAAGCGCGGGCCGGGCGAAATCTTTCTCGTCACCGACGCCATGGCGCCGGCGGGCACGGACATCGCGACGTTCGAGTTGAACGGGCGAACGATCACCCGCACCAACGGGCGCCTGACGCTCGCCGACGGCACGCTTGCGGGCGCCGATCTCGATTTGACGCGGGCGCTCAACGTTCTGGTCAATACGGTCGGGCTCTCGCTCGAACAGGCCCTTCGCGCCGCGACCTCGATCCCGGCCGCCATTGCCGGGTTCGCGGGAGGACGGCTCGGCGTGGGATCAAAAGGACTGGTGAATCGCATCGGCAAGGATCTCGCGTCCTGTGTGCCGGCCGTGCCGTCGGCCTGATCCGGACGGGTCGGTTGCAAACCGTCCCGCTCGGCCTTGCGGCGCCGGATCGCCTCAGGGGAAAGGCGGCATGAAGACCGGGATGATCACGCTCAGTTCCTCGAATGCGCCGCGCCATTTCCGGTAGTACTCGCCGCCAAGGGGCTCGAGCCGAGCGCGATCCGAGATGCGGATCACGCCGCGTTCCGTCTCGACGATGCCCTCGCGCGCGAATTTGGACAGTGCGGTCGTGACGGTCGCCCGGCGCAGGCCGAGCAGGTTCGACAGCGTTTCATGCGTGATGGGGATATCCGCGTGCTGCAGCCTGTCCATGGCAGTCAGCAGCCACAGCGCTATTGACCGATCGGCGCGGTTGTTTTTTGCGCAGGCGATGGCCTGCATGAGGATCTGATCCAGGAACCTGCCGTAGCGCAGCATCGACTGGCGCACGCAGCTATATTGCGTGAACGCTTCCTGAAGGTTGATGCGCGGCACATGCGTGGCGCTACCGGACACAAGCCCGACAACGTCGCCCTCGCAATTGAGCCCGTATGACAGAAGCGGCAGCCCGAAAAACCCCTCTCGTCCGACGGAAAGCACTTCCACGGCGCGCTCGCCCGCAACCGCGGACAGGACCGACAGGATGCCGGTCTGGGGAAAGATGAAATGCGTGAAGGGATCGCCATCGCGGCACAGCTTTTCGCCTGCCGTCATGTCGATCGTGACCGATCGCTCCCTAACGAAAGTCCATGCGTCCTGTGTCCAGGTTCGAATGATCAGATTTTCCGGTTCCGCCACTGTTGTTCCGAGAGTTCATGCGTCCCGCATTTCGCCCCCTACACCCGAAATGCGGCATAGAACCGGAATTCTCCGGGGAAAACACAAATTAATGCATTAGTAAGTACGCTTACGTACAGTCGTAAGTACAACATCGGACGTTTGGTCGTGTCATGATACTGCCAGTCGCGATTGTCTGTCGCCTTTGTGGGCCTGGTTGTTGCCAATGACCTTGAGCCCGCTGTCCGCCCCGCCCCCGGAAATACACGATGTCGGCCTGGTGCTGCACGACGAACACGGGCGCGTGGTGGACGCCAACGCGATTGCAGCGAACATTCTCGGCATCGATCGGGAGGACCTGATCGGCATCGACGCCGGAACGCCGTATTGGCGGCTCGAAAACGGCGCGCATGCCGAAGTCGGCGACAGATTCCAGCCGCCCCTTCCGGCGAACCATCACAACGGCGACGTCATCGCCATTCACACGCGATCCGGCGGCGTTCGACAACTCAAGGTCAGCGTGCAGCCCTACGCCTTCGCCGGGCGGGACGGGTCGATGGTGTGCCTCATCGATCTGACCGATGCCTGGCGCAGGTGTCGCCGCTGCGCGCCCGCCGATGATGCGTCCTATGACGCCCGCCATATGGCCGAGGCCTTGAGGGACGCCGTGCGCCGCGACGAGATCGAGATCGCGCTGCAGCCACAGATTCGGATCGCGACTGGAGAGATCGCCGGCTTCGAAGCCTTGGCGCGCTGGCGCTGGCAGGAGCGCGACGTCCCCCCAGAGCAGTTTATCGCGCTCGCCGAACAAACCGGCCTCATGCCCGATCTGGGGCGTAATGTCCTGCGCAGGGCGCTTTTCGCGCGGCGGATCATGGTTCAGGCCGGCTACGATCCGGGCGGTGTCGCCATCAACGCGTCGGCGGCCGAACTCAGCCAGGCCGACTACGCCAGCATGGTGTGCCGGTTGCTGGACCGGCAGGGCGTGTCGCCGCATCACCTCGAGATCGAGATCACCGAAAACGTGCTTCTCGAGCGCGCGGCGACCGCGCTCGCGCGGACGCTGGATGCGCTGCACGCGCTCGGCGTGCGCATCGCCCTCGACGATTTCGGCACCGGCTACGCCTCGCTCAAGCATCTCAAACAGTTCAGAATCAACCGGCTGAAGATCGACCGGTCGTTCGTGACCGGCATTCCGGGCAATGCGGACGACACGGTCATCGTCAGGGCGATGATCGATCTCGCCCATGATCTCGACATGGACATGGTCGCCGAAGGTATCGAGACCACCGAACAACTCGCCTTTCTGGCCGAGCATCGCTGCGACGTCGGGCAGGGCTTTCTTCTTGGCAGGCCGGCAAGCCTTGAACAGGCTCGCGCATTTATGGCCAGCCAGACCCACCAACGGCAGGACGCCGGGTGATGTCGCCGTGCCCCGAACGGGCAAAGCGGGATCGCCAAATTGCTGAAGTGCAACGGAGAACACTTATGATTACCTGGTTCAACAACTTGAAGGTTAGTGCCAAGATCGGATTTGGGAGCGGCCTGATACTGGCGCTCCTCATTGTCGTGGCCGCGATCGCCTATTACGGGCTGACGCTGGCCAATGGCGAGTTCGGCACCTACCGCCAGATCGCTCGCCAATCCAATGAACTGGCGCGCATCCAGGCCAATATCCTTTCGGCCCGCGTCGCCGTGAAGTCCTATTTTGCCACAGGCGCGGACAGCGAACTCGAGAAGGTCAATGACCGGCTCGCCGCGACCTCGGACATCATCGAAGGCGCGCTGCCGCTTTTCGACAGCGACGCCGACATCGCCGCCGTGACCGAGACCCGGGACAGTCTCACCGACTATGTCGACACGTTCGACAAGGCCAGGTCGCTTTACGTTCAGGCCGCCGACCTCAATGCAACGCTCACCGATCTCGGCCCCGAAGCTGAAGCCGAACTGACCAAGGTCATGAACCGCTCCTTCGCGTCCAGCGATCTCGCCTCGAGCCAGGCCACGGCACTCGCCATGCGTGAATTGCTGCTGGTCCGGGTCTACACCGCCCGCTTCATGTTCAATCCGACGGTCGAGAACGGGGATACCGCGCTCGCCGAATTCGCCAATTTCGAAAAGCTGATCCAGGAAGCCGCCCGCTGCTGCGACATCGGCGCGGTCGTCACGCTCATGGACCAGTACGGCACGACGCTTCATGACATGATCGAGACAACGCATGCGCGTACCGCGCAGATCAACGACGTCCTCGATCCCCTCGGCCGCAAGATCGCCGACGGTTCCGAAGCGCTCAAGCTCGACAAGAAGGCGCTGCAGGACGAAATCGGTCCGCGTGCCACCGCGGCGATCGAAAGCGCCTTGCTGCTCGCCGTGATCGCATCCGGCTTGGCCGTCGTCATCGGCATCGTGGCGGCGCTGTTCGTCGCGTCCCTGATCGCCAAGCCAATCACGCTCATGACCTCGACCATGAACACCATGGCCGAAGGCAAATACGATCTCGACGTGCCGGCCCGGAACCAGAAGGACGAAATCGGCATGATGGCCAAGGCGGTCGAAATCTTCCGCCAGAACGGCATCCGCGTGCGCGAGATGACCGAGGAGGAAAAGGCCCGCGAGGAACGCGTCCGCGCCGACCGCGCCAAGATGATGCAGGAATTGCAGCGCGCCTTCGGCGAGGTGGTGGATGCCGCAGTCGGTGGCGATTTCACCCGCCGTGTCACCGCCGAGTTCCCCGATGACGAACTCAACACCCTGGCCGGCAGCGTCAACAATCTGGTCGAGACGGTGGAACGCGGCCTCGCCGAGACCGGTTCGGTGCTCGCCGCCCTGGCCGACACCGACCTCACCCACCGGGTCGAGGGCGTTTATGCCGGCGCCTTCGAAAAGCTGAAGTCCGACACCAACGCCGTCGCCGACAAGCTCGCCGACATCGTCACCCAGCTCAAGGAGACCTCGCGCGGCCTCAAGACGGCGACCAGCGAGATTCTTTCTGGCGCCAACGATCTTTCCGAGCGCACCACCAAGCAGGCGGCGACCATCGAGGAAACTTCCGCCGCCATGGAACAGCTCGCAGCGACCGTCAAGCAGAATGCCGAGCGGGCCGAGGAAGCGTCTTCCAAGTCCCGCGCCATGTCCCAAAGCGCCGAACAGGGCGGCGAGGTCATGCGCGAGGCCAACAGCGCCATGGAGCAGATCACCCATTCGAGCGCCAAGATTTCCAACATCATCGGCATGATCGACGACATCGCCTTCCAGACCAACCTTCTGGCATTGAACGCCTCGGTCGAGGCGGCGCGGGCCGGCGAGGCGGGCAAGGGCTTTGCCGTCGTCGCCATCGAGGTCAGGCGACTGGCGCAGTCGGCGGCGGAAGCCTCTTCCGAGGTCAAGGCGCTGATCGAAAAGAGCGGCGAGGAAGTCGCCGGCGGCTCCAAGCTCGTGGCCAGCGCCGCCGCAAGCCTTGCGGCCATTCTCGAAGCGGTCAAGGCCAACAACGAATTGATGGAAGGCATCGCCAAGGAAAGCCGCGAACAGGCTTCGGCCATCGGCGAGGTCAATACCGCCGTCCGGCAGATGGACGAGATGACCCAGCACAACGCGGCCCTCGTGGAAGAAACCAACGCGGCAATCGAGCAGACGGAGACCCAGGCCGCCGATCTCGACCGCATCGTCGACATCTTCCGGCTGGCCGACAGCGCGCGGGCGTCCGCCATCCACCATCCGCATGAAACCAAGGCGCCGGCACCAAGGCCCGCCACCGCCAAATCCAGGCCCGGCGTGCTGAAAAAGATCGGATCGAGCGCCAAAGCCTTGCTGACGCACGGCAACGCCGCCGTCGATCAGGATTGGGAGGCATTCTGATGAGCAGTGTCGCACTGGCTCTCGACGACTATGTCGAGGACGGACCGCCGGATGCCGGGACGCGAAGGGATGCCAACCAGTTCGTCACCTTCAGCGTCGGCGCCAATGCCTATGGCATCGACATCATGGCGGTCAGGGAAATCCGCAGCTGGAGCGCGATAACCCAGTTGCCCGACCAGGCGCGTGGCGCCCGGGGCGTGCTCGACATCCGCGGCAAGATCGTCGAGGTGTTCGATCTGTCGCTGGTGCTCGGCTCGGGAAGCCGCGACACCCAGGACAGCCAGGTGATCCTGGTCGTCGCCATCGACGGCCGCGATGTCGGACTTGCCGTCGACAGTGTCTCGGACATTGTCGACGCCGGGGATGGCGACTTCGCCGAACCGCCGGTCACGGGCGGCAAGATCGCCACCATCGTCCGCCAGCACGAACAGCTGATCTCGATCCTGGATCTAGCCACACTGCTCGGCTGACCGAGGACGCAAGTCGAGCACGAAAGAGGCGCCTCACGCGAGGCGCCTCTTTTGCGTTTCGGAAAAGCCCCGCCGCCGCGCGTCGCCGATCGCGGCGGGTCGGACAAAAGAAAGCTGGCTGGGGCGCCAGGATTCGAACCTGGGAATGGCGGCACCAAAAGCCGCTGCCTTACCGCTTGGCGACGCCCCATGAGGCGGCACGGTTCCTACACCGTTCGTCTCATGCACGCAACACGACCGGAAGCTCTTGAACGCCGACCGCACCGCAGCTATAAGGCCGACATCCAGTTGGCGGAGTATAGCGCAGTCTGGTAGCGCACCTCGTTCGGGACGAGGGGGTCGGGTGTTCGAATCACCCTACTCCGACCATTTCTTTCCTGTTTCGGCATCGTTGACCTGCCTCTTCGCGGTCGGCATACCGTTGGACCGGGCGACGCGGTCGCTTGCGCCCGCCGTGATCGCCACCCGATGGACGAGCCGAAATGTTCTGGATCGCTTCCAAAATCTTCTGGATCGTGTTCAACCCGCTGGCGCTGGCGGCGCTGCTCGTTTGTGCCGGGTGGCTGTTCACTCTCGGGCGACGCAAGGGCATGGGGCTCGCGCTCGTTACGACCGGCCTTTTGCTGCTCGTTGTGGCGAGCTTCACCAATATCGGCACGCTGCTGCTGCAGCCGCTCGAAAACCGTTACCAGCGGCCGGCGGAATTCCCGGCGGACGCGGCGGGCATCATCGTTCTCGGCGGCGGCGTCGACAATACCGTCAGCGCCGCACGAGGGGCCTTTGAGCTGGGCGACAGCGGCGACCGCTATGTCGAGGCCCTGCGGCTGGCGCTGGCTCATCCCGAAATGCCCGTGCTCGTTTCGGGCGGCATCGGCAGCCTGTCCGGCGCGGGCGAGACCGAAGCGGCCAGCATCGCCCGGCTGTTCGATGCCTTCGGCGTCCCGGAAGGGCGGATTCTCTTCGAGGCCCGTTCGCGCAATACCGAGGAAAACGCGGTGCTTTCGGCGCAAGTGCTCAATCCGCAAAAAGGGCAGCGTTTCGTGCTGGTCACCTCGGCCTTCCACATGCCGCGCTCGGTCGGACTGTTCGAGACGGCCGGGTTCGACATCGTGCCCTGGCCGGTCGATTACCACACCACGGGAACGGACGGGCTTTCGTTCACGCCGGACCAAACCGACGCCTCCATGTCGATGTCCGCCATGGCCATGCGCGAATGGATCGGGCTTTTCGTCTATTGGGCGACGGGCAAGATTCCGACGCTCGTGCCCTGACAAAAAGGGGCCGGTCCCTGCGAACCGGCCCGTCTGGCAGTCAATGATGCGGCCGGCGCGGCTTTCAGCCCATGCGCCGCCTCAGGAACTCCCAGAAGCCGGCGACGGTCACGGCGGCGAGGGCAAGCTTCAACAGGTCCCAGACGATGAACGGCTTGACGGCGATGTCGAAGGCCGAACCGAGGACATTGGCCTCGTCAATCCAGCTGGCACCGCCCGAAAGGGCGACGAGCCAGGCATAGCCGAAACCGAAGGACACGGCATCGCCGATGATCATAATGGCGAGCATCAGCATCATGTGGCGCGACAATCCGCGATCGGCGGCGGCGCCGATGATGAAGGCCATGGGCAGCCAGCCGAGGATGAAGCCGAAGGTCGGCGAGAAGACATAGGCAAGCCCGGCACCATTGGTGAAGACCGGCAGGCCGCTCAGCCCTTCGACAATGTAGAGCATGACGGTCGCGACCCCGAGCCGGGCGCCGAAAGCGGCGGCGATCAGGGCAATGGTCAGCGACTGCAGCGTCGCCGGCACCGGGATGAACGGAATGCGCACATGCGCCGAGGCGGCCAAAAGGAGCGTGCCGAAAACGACGATGGCGATGGCGCCAAAAAGGCGCATCGGCCGCGTTTCGGCGCCGATGGCGCCCAGAAGCGTGTGGGGGGTAGCATAAGTGGTGGCCATGTGTTTACGGTCCCTTCGTCCCAGTCGAGGTCTGACTGATAACCGTCCTATGAGCCGAGTTCAATGGCCACCGATCAACCGGCGCTCGTTTTCGATCGCGCTTTTTCCCCCGTCGTCGGCGCGTCCGAACCAGTCGCCGACGGCATCGCGCGCGTGACCGCGCCCAATGCGTCCGACTACACCTTCACCGGCACCAATAGCTTCATTGTCGGCGATCAAACGGTGTTCCTGGTCGATGCCGGCCCGGACGATCCGGCCCATCTCGAGGCGCTGGTGGCAGCGGTCGGCAAAAGGCGGGTCGAGGCAGTGCTGTTGACCCACACCCACAAGGACCATTCGGCCGGGGCACGGGCGGCGGCGGCACGGTTTTCGGCACCCGTGTGGTTTGCCGGCCAGCACCGTCGGTCGCGGCCGCTCCGGCCGTTCGAGACCGATCCGCTCGCCCGCGCCTGCGACTGGACGCTGGTTCCGGACCGGGTTCTTTCGGACGGCGAGGTACTCGACGCCGGCGGCATGGCTATCGAGGTGATCACGACACCGGGCCATTGCGCCAATCACATCGCCTTCGGCATTGCCGGCACGCCCTATCTCTTGTCCGGCGACCACGTCATGGGCTGGAACTCGACGCTCGTCGCCGTGCCGGACGGTTCGATGCGCGATTATCTCGCCTCGCTCGACAAGCTCGTGATTCGCGACTTCGCGACCTACCTGCCGGCGCATGGCGGCCCGGTCGCCGATGGCCCCGGCCAGGCCCGCGCCCTCGCCCGTCATCGCGGCCGGCGCAACGACCAGATCGTCGAGTTCGCATCGCACGGGCCGAAGACGATGCGCGACCTGCTCGAGGCGATCTATCCCGGCATGCCGGGGCGTTCCCGCTTCGCGGCGCGGCTGACCCTTGCCGCCCATGTCGAGTATCTCGCCGAGGTGCAAGGGCTGCGCCGGCGGTTCGGATTGCGGGGGTGGGAGGTCGTGGCGGGATAGAGCATGTTCCTCGAAAAGTGGCCGTCACTTTTCCGGTTCGAACATGCGACCACCCAGTGACTCAGGCCATGCGTTTTGATTCCGTCAAAACGAGTCATGGCCTAGCCGCCGTCCGCCGCGCCGTCGGTCGCATCTTCTGCCGGCGGGTTCGCGGAGCCCGGCGTCAGCCCCTCGATGATCGGCGCCCGGCGCTGTGCCTCGGTCACCGCCGCGTCGAGATCGATGAGGAAAGCTTCGATGCGCTTGCCGTTGGTGCCGAGGTCGTCGACGCCGAACAGGCTGGCCGAGCGCATTGAGACGATAGTGCCGCTCTCGGTCCAGTCTATGAGGATCGCCACCTCGTCGCGGAAGCCAAGAAGCGTCATGGCAAGGGCGTGGATGCGGCCCTGATAGGCAGGCGCGACCGGTCGGCGCCTGATGCGCGCTTCCCACTGGCGCTCGGTCACAAGGCCGACCGCCAGGTCGAACACGTCTCCGGGCGCCATGGGATAGGTGCGCGCGACGGCATTGGGAAAGGCGCGCAGTGTCTCGGCTTCGGCGAGGCGATGGGCCAGCGGATTGCGGGCGATGGCGAGTTCGGGCAAAGGACCGAGTGTCGCCACGTCGTTGGTCGGCGGGTAGGTCACGGCCCAGCTGATGGCGATGCCCGCCGGCGCGACGAGGAAAAGGCCGAGCAACAAGGCCTGTAGCGTCCGCGACCAGCCGCGGAAGCCCGACTGCCACAGCCGCATGAGAGCGATGATGGAAACGGCGACGGCGAGCGCCGCCAGCGCCAGCCCGATGGCGAACAGCAGGGTGAAGGCGTCGCTGCCGATCATGCGCTCACGATGCATCAGCACCGGGATCACTTCGAGCGGCAAGGCGAGGCTGGCGATGCGCCGCGCCCAGATGGCCCATCTCGAAGTTCTGATCGGAATGCGCATAAAGGTCCGCCTATCCCCGGCCCGTCAGTTTGCCGAACCGCCCCGAACCACCATCGCACATCGAGCGGATCGCCTGCCACTCCTCGATGGAGAAGGCAGGACCGGTACTGCCGGCGTCGGCGGCAAGCTGATCGAGATAGTGCCGCCGTTCGAGGGTCAGGGGGTGGCTCGACAAAAGGGCGAGCACGGCCGCGTCGGTCTCGTCGTCTCCGGCGATGCGGTCGAGCAGATCGGGCAGGGCGTTTGGCGCGAAGCCGAGCCGTTTCGCCGCTTCGGCCGCGAAAAAGTCGGCTTCGCGCTCGGCCTCGCGGCTGTAATGGCTGTCGATGAGCACCGAACCGATAATGGCGGCCAGCGACACGCCGGTCATGTCGCCGAGCACGAAACCGATGACGAGACCGGTGCCGGCGGCCGAGACGATGTTCTGCATGGCGTGGCGATACATGACATGGCCCATCTCATGCGCCAGGACGCCGGCGAATTCCTCGCCGCTTTCGGTCATATCGAGCAGCGCCGACAGGTAGTAGATCTGGCCGCCGGGAATGGCGAAGGCATTGGGGATCTCCGACCGACCGACCATGACGCGCACGGCAAATGGCGGCGTCCGGTCGCCGAGCACGCGCTCGACGAAGCCGGCAATGGCGCGGTTCGCCGGGCTCTCGGGGTCGGGGTCGCAGGGCGCCAGCCGTCCGTCCTCGCCAAAGGCCTCCTCGAACTGGCCGGCCACGGAGCGGCCGAGATCGGCTTCCCATTCCGGCGGCATGGCGGCGGTGATCGGGCCGGCGGCCAGTGGCACCCCCCAGACATAGAGGGCGATGACCCCGGCGAGCAGCAGCGTCGAGGCGACGAGCAGCAGCGCCTGCTGGTTGCGCTCGGCACGGGTCCGGCGCCTGAGGGCCGGCATGGCGCCGAGCGCCTCTTCGGCAACGCTTCCGGACAGGACGAGGCGGGCGCCGAGCGGCGCGGACATGGCGCTCAGGCGCACCTGCCCCGGCCGAGCGTGCTTGCGCACCAGGGCACCGGCCGGCCAGCGCGCCAGCACGTCATTGCTGCCGGCTTCGACGATCTCCCAGGAGCCGCCTTCCTCGCTGCCGACCAGACGCGCCGAGACCGCCCGCTTTTCAGCCCATTCGCCGTCGTAATAGACGCAAGAAAAATGCATCAATAGACCCCGACATTGAGCGCATCGGCGAGGCCTTCGCCGGCCAGGGGCGATTCGGTGCCGGCGGCGCGGGCGCTATTCAACGACTCGATGTTGTCGACGCGGGCGCGGCGCACCACGATCTTCCAATAGCCGAAGCCCATGATTGTTTCGGCGAGAGCCGACCACAGGCCGACAAAAGCGAGATAGACGGCGATGAGCACGACGAAGGCCGCGGAGCCGGTTTGCATCAGACGGGCGATGTCCTGCTGGGTCGGCGCACCGCCGGCAATGTCGATGCCCGCCGTCATTCCGGCTAAAAGGCTCGTGCCGGCAAAGCCGAAAACGCCGGCCAGCAACGATAGAGCCAGCGCGTAGACCAGATGCTGCAGGGCGATGTCGCGGGCACGGATGCGCAGGCTGAGCCTGGCCTCGCCGAGGCGCACGCTCGACCAGAAACGCGTGTCGATGCGCGTTGAGACGTAGAGCCAGGCGAGATACCCGACGCCGGCGAGCGCGAAGCCATAGACGACGGCGATAAGCGCGGCCATGTCGGGACCGCTCCCCGCCCCCGAGAAGGCGCCGACGGTGAGGAAACTCACAAGGACGGCCAGGGCGACCACGACCACCCAGGCGAGATAAAAGGGCAAGGCGATCGTTCTCACTCTGCCCTCGAAGCAGAAGCGGCGGTCGCCGAACAGGGTGTTCTCGATGCGGTAGCGCCAGAGGCTCCTTGCCATGAACGGATAGCTGAGGCCGAGGGTCAGGATAGTCACAAGCGTCCACCAGAAGCGCCGCCAGGCATAGGCCCAGGCATTGCCCGACTGCTGGAAACGGATGCCGCGCCACAGGGTGCGCGACAGCCGGAAGCGCCGCGAGCGATAGGCAGCGTAACCCATGAGGAAATAAAAGCCGGGCACCAGCACCAGATAGGCCAGCGCCGAGAAGTCGGGGGCACGGATGGTGATGTAGAACAGCGAAATATAGATCGGCAGAAAGATCAGCACGGCCAGTAGGAAGCCGACCAGCAATTGCACCGGCGTGCCGGTGTATTCGAGCGCGTCGCCGTCGAGCTCGGTCTGCTCCCAGTAGACCTGGCGCTTGCGGGTGACGAGCCAGAACCGGTAGAGGCCGAGCGTGGGGACCATGGCGAGAAGACCGCCAACGATCAGGCCGAAAAACGGCGCGCGCCGCCCGTGAAACACCAGCTCGGCCGAACGCGGCGCGTCGTCTGCGGCGCCCCAGGGCGCGGGAGTCGCGAGATCACTCATGGGTTGAGGCGCTGGCGCGCCCAGCCGGCGCCGGACCGCTCGAACCGCACGCGGTCGTGCAGGCGGAACTCGCCGGCCCGCCAGAATTCCCAAACGATCGGTCTGACGCGAAAGCCGCGCCAATGGTCCGGGCGCGGCACCTCGACCCCTTCAAGCCGGGTTTCGAGCCGCGACATCCGGTTCAAGAGGTCCTCGCGGCTCGTGAGCGGGCGCGACTGCTCGGAAGCATGGGCGCCGATCTGCGAACCGCGCGGACGGGCATGGAAATAGGCGGTCGCCTCGCTTGCGGCGACCTCTTCGACCGGGCCGCGCAGCCGAACCTGGCGGAACAGGCTTTTCCAATGGAACAAAAGCGCCGCCCGCGGGCTGGCGGCGAGCTGACGGCCCTTGTCGCTCTCGGCATTGGAATAAAATACGATCCCGTCCGGCGAGCGACCGTTCATCAGCACCGTGCGCGCATCGGGCAGGCCGTCGGCGTCGACAGTGGCGAGCGCCATGGCGTTGGCGTCGGCCGGCTCGCTGGCCTGCGCCGCCGCATACCACTCCTCGAACAGCACGTATGGATCGATGGCATCGGTGTCGTCGTCGTCGAACAGACGCGAAGTCAAGCCCTGCATGTTCGCCTCCCCTTCCGCCGCTATTTCTGGACAAGCCGCATGCGTCTCTCCATATATGCCGATGAGCGGCGCAAGTGGCAATAACGGCTCACACGGCAAGCGCTCGGAAAGGACCAATGCGAGACCCGTACAGCGTACTCGGTGTGGGACGCACGGCGAGCGAAAAGGACATCAAGACGGCCTATCGCAAGCTGGCCAAGCAGTTTCACCCGGACCAGAACACATCCGATCCCAACGCCCAGGCGAAATTCGCCGAGGTGACGGCCGCCTATGATCTTTTGTCGGACAAGGCCCGGCGCGGCGCCTTCGATCGCGGCGAGATCGACGCGGACGGCAATCCGAAATTCGCCGGCTTCGACCATGGCGGCGCGCGGGGCGGTGCGGGGATGCGCGGCGCGGCCGGCGGCGGCGCCTTCAACGCCGAGGACATCCTCAAGGAATTCATGTCCGGCTTCGGCGGCGCCGGGGCGCGGCGCGGCCCCGACATGGGCGGCGGCTGGGACCCGTTCGCCGGCGGAGTGCGCCCGGGCGGCGGCGGCCAGCGCCCGCAAAAGGGTCATGATATCCAGATCGCCGCCGAAGTGCCGATCGAGGACGCGCATCACGGCGGCACGACGACCATCAGGCTGGCGAGCGGCCGCACGCTGTCGGTCAAGCTGCCGCAAGGCGTCGAGGAAGGCCAGCAGATCCGCCTCAAGGGCCAGGGCCAGCCTTCGCTCAGGGGCGGCGAACCGGGCGATGCGATCATTGCGGTCAAGTTCGCGGCGCACAAGGTTTTTCGGCTCGACGGCAAGGACTTGAGGGTCGACCTGCCGGTGACGCTCTACGACGCCGTGCTCGGCGGCAAGGTCAGGGTGCCAACGCTCGACGGCGAGGTGGAACTGACCCTGCCGGCCGGGACGGACACATCCAAGTCCATGCGTTTGAAAGGCAAGGGCTTTCAGGGCAAGGGCGACCTCTATGTCGGCCTGCAGATCGTCCTGCCCAAGGGCGGCGACGCCGACCTCGAAAGCCTGATGCGCTTCTGGCGCGACCAGAAGCCCTATCGGGTCCGGGACTAGCGAGAACGACCGAACAGCGCCGAACTCGGCGCTTATTCGGTGTTATTCGGCGCTGTTCGGCCCGAATTCGGTCATCTCTCGGCGGCGCGCCGCAGCCGGTCGTTGATCGCCTCGCCGAGTCCGGTCTCGGGGATGGGCGCGACGGCGATGGAACCGGCTCCGAGCGCATCGAGCTCATGCAGCATGGCGAAAAGATTCCGCGCCGCTTCGGCGAGGTCGCCGGAGGGGGACAGGTTGCGCGTCGGCCCATTGCATCCCGGCAGGGGACCGAAACCGAGATAGGCTTCGCCCGGTTCTGGATTGTCGACATCGAGACAAAGCTGCGTCCTCGGGGCATAGTGGCGTGCCAGCATGCCCGGCGCGGCGACGGGGCTGCCCTTTTCGGCCCGCGGCACCTTGCGGCCCAGCGCCGCTTCGATCTCTTGATTGGCGATCGCCCCGGCGCGGAGCTGGATCACGGCGCCGTCGCGGCAGGCGATGATGGTCGATTCGACCCCGGAGATGCAGGCGCCACCGTCGAGCACTGGAACCCTGCCCGCAAAGCCGTCGACCACGTCCTGCGCCCGTGTCGGGGACAGGGTGCCGGACGGGTTGGCCGACGGTGCCGCGATCGGACACAAGGCAGCGGCAATGAGGGCGCGGGCCATGGCATGGGCCGGCACGCGCACCGCGAGCGTATCGAGGCCGGCGGTGACGATGTCGGCAATGCCATTGCCGGGCCTGATCGGCAGGACCAGGGTCAGCGGCCCCGGCCAGAAGCGTTCGGCCAGGGTACGGGCATTGTCGTCGAACACCACGAGGGTTTCGGCCATGGCGCTGTTGGCGCAATGGACGATGAGCGGGTTGAAGCGGGGGCGGCCCTTGGCTTCGTAGATCGCGAGCACCGCATCGGCATTGCGCGCGTCGGCGCCGAGGCCGTAGACCGTTTCGGTGGCGAAGGCGCAAATGCCGCCAGCGCTCAGAATGGCGGCGGCGGTGGTGGAATCGACCCGTGCGGATAAGTTCCGTGATTTGTCCATCGCGCTCGTTTGACAAGGCCGGCGCGGCGCGTCAAGACAAGCATGATGCCGCATGAGGGGCCACGGCTTTGACGACTCTTCTGATCACCCAGGAAGAAGGGCTGTCGCATCTGACGCCGTCGGGGCATCCCGAGCGGCCGGAGCGGTTGCGCGCGGTCGGGCGCGCCCTGTCGGGTCCGGATTTCGACGGGCTCGAGCGGCGGGCGGCACAATCGACCGATCTTGCCATCGCCGATCTCGCCCACGACCCGCGCCTGATCGACGCCTTAAGGAACTTGCGCCCGACCGAGGGACTGGCGCAGATCGATGCCGACACCTTCATGTCGCCGCTTTCGTTCGAGGCGGCCGCGACCGCCGTCGGCGCGGCGCTGCAGGCGCTCGATGCCGTGGTTCTGGGCGGCCTCGACAATGCCTTTTGCGCCATACGCCCGCCGGGCCACCATGCCGAGCGCGGACGGCCGATGGGCTTTTGCCTGTTCAACTCCGTCGCCATCGCGGCCCTCGAAGCGCAGCGCAAGCACGGGGCGGAGCGCGTCGCTATCCTCGATTTCGACGTGCATCACGGCAACGGCACCCAGGACATCTTTTTTCGCAACAAGTCGGTGTTCTACGGCTCCAGCCACCAGATGCCGCTCTATCCGGGCACCGGGGCGATGAACCAGACGGGCGTTGGCAATATCTTCAATGCGCCGCTGCCGGCCGGCTCGGGCAAATTGCGGATGCGCGAGGCCTATGGCGCCCATATCCTGCCGGCGCTCGACGCCTTCGCGCCGGACTTCATCCTGATCTCGGCCGGGTTCGACGCGCATGCGCTCGACCCGCTGGCCCAGCTCGAATGGGACGCCGAGGACTACACCTGGGTGACGGGCAAGATCATGGACGTGGCCGACAGGCATTGCGGCGGACGCATCGTGTCGCTGCTCGAAGGCGGCTACGATCTCGACGGGCTGTCGCAAGGCGTCGCCGCCCATGTCGGTATGCTGATGGGCGCCGGGGGCGTTGTGGCGCCAGGCAACGCGGTCGTGAGCGAGGATTGAGCCGGGACGGCTTGCGCTCGCCGCCGAATTGCCTATGTTCGCGCCGCCAAGGAGACCGGAATGACCGACATCAAGGCCATGAGCTTCGAGGACGCCTTGAGCGAGCTCGAAAAGATCGTCGCCCAGCTCGAGGGCGGCAAGGCACCCTTGCAGGATTCGATCGCCATCTACGAGCGCGGCGAGGCGCTCAAGACGCATTGCGAGACCCTGCTCAAAGCGGCCGAGGCGCGCATCGAAAAGATCACCCTCGACCGCGACGGCAACCCGACCGGCACCGAACCACTGGACGCGTGAGATGGCCGAGACCAATACGCGCCTTTTGCGCCGCCTGCGCCTGATCCTCTGGGGGTTGGTCGTCGTGGTTGGAATCGGCGCCACGGCGCTCTATTTCCTCCGGCCCCCCGAGCGGCCCATCGGCCTGTTCGGCGGCGAATTCACCCTGGAGACGACGCAGGGGCAGGCCTTCACCCAGAACGATCTGATCGGCGTGCCGACGCTTGTCTATTTCGGCTACACCTTTTGTCCGGACGTCTGCCCGACGACGCTGGCTGAGGCCATGGGCTGGATGGAAACGCTAAAAGCCGGACCGGACGACTTGCGGCTGATCATGGTCACCGTCGATCCCGAGCGCGACACGGCGGAAAACCTCCGGGCCTATCTTGACGCCTTCTCGGAGGATTTCGTCGGCCTTGTCGGCAGCCTCGAACAGACCGAAGCGGCCAAGAAGGCCTTTGGCGTCTTCTCGCAAAAGGTCAAGACCGACGAATATACCGATTATCTGGTCGACCACACGGCAAGCGTCTTCCTGCTCGATCGTAACGGCAGGTTCGAGGGCACCATCGCCTTCGGCGAGGACAGCGAAACGGCGCTGGCCAAGATTCGGCGCCTGATCGGGACGTGACCGAAAGGCAGCGCCTCGACCGGGCCCTCGAGGCGCGCGGTCTCGTCATGAGCCGGGCGCGGGCGCGCGACGCCATCCTGCGCGGCACGGTCAAGGTCAACGGGCAGGTGACGACCAAGCCGGCGCAAGCCGTGTCGGAAGCCGATATTATCGTGATCAACGATCCGGCGTCCTTCTATGTGTCGCGGGCGGCGCTGAAGCTGATTGCCGGGCTCGATGCCGGCCGGATCGAGGTCGTCGGCAAGACCTGTCTCGATGTCGGCGCCTCGACCGGCGGGTTTACCGAGGTGCTGCTCGAACGCGGCGCGGCGCGGGTCTTTGCCGTCGATGTCGGACACGAGCAGATGGCGGAGAAACTGCGCGCCGATCCGCGCGTGACGCTTATCGAGGGTTGCAACGCCCGCGACCTGACGCGGGCCGAACTGCCCGACCCCATCGATCTGTTGGTCTGCGACGTGAGCTTTGTGTCGGTGGAAAAGGTGCTGGCCGCGCCGCTCGGCCTGTGCCGGCCGCAGGCGGAGGCGGTGATCCTGTTCAAGCCGCAATTCGAGGTCGGGCGCGCCCATGTCGGCAAGGGCGGCATCGTCACCGACCAAACGGCCATCGCCGAGGCCAAGCTCAGAGTGGCGCTGTTCCTGCGCCGAGAAGGCTGGCGTTTTATCGCCGAAACGCCCTCGCCCATTGCCGGCGGCGACGGCAACGAAGAGACGGTGCTCATCGTGTCACGGACGATCGAGCAATAGTTCGCCGAGGCATTTATCCAGCCAGTCCCGATACGCCTCCGGCGCGCGCCCTTCGATGTCGCGCATGAACAGGAACAGTTCCGGGCTGCACAGGCGCCAGACGGTATCGAGCGCGTCATCGCTTCCGAGCCCGGTCCTCAGTGGTCCGCGCGTCAGCAGGGCATCGACGAGGAATTTGAGATTGCGCCGGCGCCCGGCATGCAGATTGTCCAGCAGGGTCCGCATCTCGGCGTCGGCCCGCGCAGCCGAGCGAACCACGTCCATCAACGTGGCCACCCGCGACAGCACCCCGGTTATATCCGTCGCGAACCGGGCGATCTGTGCCGCTTGCGTCGGCGCCGAAGCCACCCCGGCCGGGCCGGCTTGTTCCAATAGCGGCGTATCCGGCGAAGCGCCGCGCACCGCCCGGGCGATCACCGCCTCGAGCAGGGCGCGCTTGTTGCCGAATACCGCATAGATGGTTTCGGGCGAAACGCCCGCCTGCCGGGCGATTCCGGCAATGGTCGCCTTGTGCCAGCCTTCGGCGACGAACAACTCTGCCGCCCGGGCGATGACCGTTTCGCGCGTGTGTTCGGCCTGTTCGGCGCGGAGCCGCGAGCGATAGGCGCGTTTTTCGTTGACGGGGGTCATTTTTTCAGTACATATCTACTGTATTGAATACACTGTTGCCGTATCACAAATTGTCGCGCCCGGCCAGGCCGGGCACATGGGGAGACTGAGCATGATTCCTGCCGCCACCACCACCGCCCAGGTCCTCGCTCTGGTGCTTGTCGGTCTACTTGTCGGTGCGATGTTCGGCATCTGGCGCGGCTACGACCCGACGACCTGGTCGGCCGCGACCTTTGTCGAGGCGCATCAGGGGGCGGTGCGCGGGCTCAACACCCTGTTGCCGGCCATGGGGCTGGCAACCATGGTGCTGTTGGTGTTTCTCGCCTTTTTCGCGCGCGCCCATCCGGGACCCCTGTGGCTCTATCTCGCCACGCTGGCCCTGATGGTCGTCGCCGGCCTGATCACGCGCTTCGGCAACCAGCCGCTCAACGAGATCGTCATGGGCTGGACGGCGGACGCCGTGCCGCAGGACTGGGCGCAATTGCGCGGCACATGGTGGATGTGGCATCTCGCCCGCCTCGCCGCCGCCGGTCTCGGCGGCCTGGCACTGATCGCCGCAGTCTTTTCCGACCGTGCAGCCTGATCAGGCCGAAAAATCGAAGGTGTAGTCGAAGACGTAAAAATGCGTGCCGTCCGGCGCGACGTTGATCTGCATCTCGCCTCGGAGGCCACTCAGTTCGTCCATGCCGGAATCGGCGACGACGTTGACGCGCAGGCTGGTCCGGCTGCGATCGGCATGGCCGGAATGCTGGAGCATGAAGCTGCCGGCATGGCCGTTGAGCGCACCCTCGACCCGTTCGATGGCGACATAGCCGGCCGAGCCCTCGACCGGGGAACGGGCGGACAGCATCTGGCCGACGCTTCTGCCGGCCAGATCGCCGGAAAAAATCTTCTCGATGAGCAGACGGCCGAGAAAGCTGGCGCCGGGACGAGTGTCCGACGGCTGCGGCGTGAGGGTGACGGCGAAACTGCCTTCGGCGCGCGGCATGTTCAAATCCCTTCAGGTTCTTTGTTTGTTCTAGGCTGCATTTTAGCTCGGTGCAATCCCTAACGCGCCACATGCGTCATTGCGAGCGCCTGAAAGGCGCGCGGCAATCCAGAAGGCCACCTGCGTCGTCGCCCTGTGCCTACTGGATTGCTTCGTCCCCTCGGATCAGGTCCGAGGCGCCTCGCAATGACGAAAGCCGCACTGCCAGATTTGCGCTGCCGCTAGTACCCCACCCCGCCGTCCCGCCCTGTCTGAGCGCGGTGGCGCAGAAAATGATCGGCCAATACGCAGGCCATCATCGCTTCGCCGATCGGCACGGCGCGGATGCCAACGCAGGGGTCGTGACGGCCCTTGGTGACGATATCGGTGTTCCTGTTGTCCATGGTCACCGTCTGGCGCGGCGTCAGGATCGACGAGGTCGGCTTGACGGCGAAACGGACGACCACCGGATCGCCGTTGGAAATGCCGCCGAGAATGCCGCCGGCCTTGTTCGATTTGAACCAGGGCGCCTCGGGGCCGGCGCGCATCTCGTCGGCATTGGCCGAGCCGGTCAGTTCGGCGGCATGCATGCCCTCGCCGATCTCGACGCCCTTGACGGCGTTGATGCTCATCATGGCCGAGGCGAGGTCGGCGGAAAGCTTGCCATAGACCGGCGCCCCCCAGCCGGGCGGCACGCCCGTCGCCACCACCTCGACGACGGCGCCGACCGAATCGCCGCTCTTGCGCAGCCCGTCGAGATAATCGGCCCAGTCACTCGCCGCCTGCCGGTCGGCGCAAAACAACGGATTGTTGTCGACTTCATGCCAGTCGAACCGGGAACGATCGATCCTATAGGGTCCGATCTGGACCAGCGAGGCGCGGATGGTGACGGCCGGAATGACAAGGCGGGCAATGGCGCCGGCGGCGACGCGGGCCGCCGTCTCGCGGGCCGAGGCGCGGCCGCCGCCGCGATAGTCGCGAATGCCGTATTTCTCAAAATAGGTGAAGTCGGCGTGGCCGGGCCGGTATTTGTCGCGGATCTCGGAATAGTCCTTGGAGCGCTGGTCCTTGTTCTCGATCAGCATCGAGATCGGCGTGCCGGTGGTCTTGAGGCCGCCGGTCAATTCATCCTCGAAGACGCCGGAGAGGATTTTGACCTCGTCGTCCTCGCGCCGCTGCGTCGTAAAGCGCGACTGGCCGGGCTTGCGCCGGTCCATCTGGCGCTGGATATCGCCGAGATCGACATCGAGCCTGGGCGGACAGCCGTCGACCACGACGCCGAGCGAGGGCCCATGGCTTTCGCCCCAGGTGGTGAAGCGGAACAGATGCCCGAAGGAATTGTGCGACATGAACGGCCCTGGAGAACTGGTGCCGCCTTGATAGGCAGGTGCGAGGGGGGCGTCAATCGCAGGGGTAGCCGGACGGGCTAGAGCTTCCCCGAATCCTTGACCGGCGCGCCGGGTTCGGCGGACGAATAGACCTTCATCACGCCTTTCGAGAAAAACATCAGCGCGTCCTGGCGGATCGGCCAGTTGACCGTATCGCGGCGGGATCGTCCCTCGACCAGATGGCGGCAGATGCGGGCGATGCCGCCATGGGCAACGATCACCGAGGGTCCGGGGAGCTCGGCGAGAACGGGACGGACGCGATTGACGAGGTCGTCGTAGCTTTCGCCGCCCTCGGGCCGGAAAAACCAGAAAGTCTCGTCGCGCGCCCCGACATTGCGCATGCCGTTCGGGTCGTCGGGCAGTTCGGCGGCGAGCGTGCCTTCATAGACGCCGAAGGAGACCTCGCGCAGCCGCGCGTCGAACATGACGCCGTCATCGCCAAGGCCGAAGGCGGCGCGGACGCGCGTCATGGTCTCGCGCGTGCGGATCATCGGCGAGGCGCGCCAGTGCCAGGCGAGCGGATCGATGCCGTCGCGCTCGAACAGCTGGCGCAGCAGGCGGCCATTGGCGTCGGCCTGGCCCCTGCCCGTTTCGTTGAGCGGAATGTCGCGCTGGCCCTGATAGCGGCCCTCGCGGTTCCACTCGGTTTCGCCGTGCCGGATCAGGTAGAAGTCCGGCAGGTCCGTCATGGCCATTTGCGTCCCCCGTCGGGCGGGCGCCCGGGGTTTGGAGTTCAGTCGGAAGCGGGGATGTCCGCATCGAGGAGCTTCATGCCGACGATGTTGTAGCCGCCATCGACATAGTGGATTTCCCCGGTGACCCCGGAGGAAAGGTCGGAAAGTAGATAAAGCGCCGCGTTGCCGACATCGTCGATGCTGACATTCCGCCTGAGGGGCGAATTGGCTTCCTGCCAGTGCAGCATGTCGCGAAGCCCGGCGATGCCGGAGGCGGCGAGCGTCTTGATGGCGCCGGCCGAGATGGCGTTGACGCGAATGCCGGCCTTGCCGAGATCGACGGCGAGATAGCGGACCGAGGCTTCGAGCGCCGCCTTGGCCACGCCCATGACGTTGTAGTTCGGCACGTATTTTTGCGAGCCGTAATAGGTCAGCGTCAAAAGCGATCCGCCGGCGGGCATCAGCTTTTCGGCGCGCTTGGCGACGGCGGTGAACGAGAAGACCGAGACGTTCATCGTCAGGGCGAAATTGCCGGGCGTGGTGTCGATATAGCGGCCCTCGAGCTCGTCCTTGTTGGAAAAGCCGATGGCGTGGACAAGGAAATCGAGCCGGCCCCAGCGCTTTTCGATCTCGGCGAAGGCGGCATCGATCGCCGCCGCGTCGGTGACGTCGCACTCGACCAAAAAGTCGGAACCGGTCTCGGCGGCAAGCGGTTCGACGCGGCGCCTGAGCCCCTCGCCCTGATAGGCGAAGGCCAGCTCGGCACCGGCGGCGCCAAGGGCCCTGGCGATGCCCCAGGCGATCGAGCGATTGTTGGCCAGCCCCATGATGAGGCCGCGCTTGCCGGCCATGATCCCTTCGGCCATGAGATGCTCCCGTGTCTGATCCGCGCCGGTTGTGGCATAGCGCAGGGGCGCGGGCAAGTTCGCGCTTTTCTCGTCCGTCGCCTGCGCCTATCCTTTGGCGCATGAAGAACAATTCCGCCGCTATCGCCGCCGGTCTCACAGCGCTTCTCGGGGCCGATTCGGTCGTGACCGACGTCAGGCACATGGACCGCTTCCTCAACGAGCCGCGCAAACGATTCCACGTCAAAGCCGCCGCCGTGGCGCTGCCGCGCAATGTCGGCGAGGTGCAGGCGCTGATGCGATGGGCCAACGAAAACGGCGTCGGCATCATTCCGCAGGGCGGCAATACCGGCCTCGTCGGCGGACAGGTGCCGCTCACGGGCGGCGAGGTGATCGCCAGCCTCTCCCGGCTCAACGGCGTGCGCAGCGTCGATGCCGAGGCCGGACATATGACCGTCGAGGCCGGGCTGACGCTTCAGGCGGCGCATCGTGTCGCCGAACAGGCGGGGGCACTGTTTCCGCTGGCCATCGCATCCGAGGGCACGGCAGAGATCGGCGGGGTGCTGTCGTCCAATGCCGGCGGCGTGCAGGTCCTGGCCTATGGCAATGCCCGCGAGCTTTGTCTCGGCGTCGAGGCGGTGCTCGCCGACGGTCGGCTCTATAGCGGGCTCAATGCCTTGAGGAAGAACAATACCGGCTACGACCTCAAGGACCTGCTGGTCGGAGCCGAAGGCACGCTCGGCATCATCACGGCGGCAACGCTCAAGCTCTTTCCCCGACCCGAGGCGCACGAGACGGCCTGGATATCGGTCGCCGACCCCGACGCGGCGCTGAAGCTCTTTTTTGCCATGCACAGGCGTGCCGGCCATACGCTGACCGCCTTCGAATTGATGCCGCGCATCGGGATCGACTTCCAGCTCGCCCATAAAATGATTGCGCGCGATCCGGGCGCCGGACCGTCGGACTGGTATGCGCTCGTCGAAATCTCGCGGCCTTTCGGCGGTGCCGAGGGCGTGCTGATGGATGCGCTCGAACAGGGATTCGAGTCCGGGCTCGTCGCCGACGCGGTGATCGCCGAATCCGAGGCGGATCGCCTCCTGATGTGGCAGGCGCGCGAGCAGATGAGCGAGTGCCAGTCGCGCGAGGGCGCCTCGATCAAGCACGACGTCTCGGTGCCGGTCGCGGCAGTGCCGCAACTGATCGCCGAGGGTGTCGCGGCGGCCAAGAAGGTGGTGCCGGATATCCGGCCGGTGCCGTTCGGCCATATCGGGGACGGCAATATCCATTTCAACTTTTCCCAGCCGGCCGGCGCCGACGGGCCTGGCTTCATGGCCGGGGCGCAGAAGGTGCATGATGCGGTCTACGCGGTCGTGCTGAGGCTCGGCGGCTCGTTCTCGGCCGAACACGGCATCGGGCAGTTGAAGACCGACCTCTTGAAAAGGACCAAGGACCCGGTGGCGCTCGAGATGATGCGGGCGATCAAGGCGGCGCTCGATCCAAAGGGGATACTCAATCCGGGCAAGATGCTGGATTAGGGCCGGTGCGCCGCGGCTGGATGTGGCTCTTTCTCCCTCCCCTTGACGGGGAGGGTGGCCTGCCGAAGGCAGGTCGGGTGGGGTGGAGCCGCGAGCGCTGGCGTCGCGATCCCCCCACCCAGGCTCACGACGGACTTAGCGAAGTGCTAAGTCCTGTTCGCCAACCCTCCCCACTAAGGGGAGGGAAAGAGCCTGTTCCCCAGGGTGCGCGCAAGCCGCAAGTGATGAGGATACTTCAATGACCACACTCACCTCCTCCTGGCAGTTCTGGGCCTTCGGCGCCGCCGTGTTCGCGGCCCTGACCGCCATCTTCGCCAAGGTCGGCGTTGCCGGCATCAATCCCGACTACGCCACCTTCGTGCGGACCATCGTCATCATGGTGGCGCTTGCCGGCATCCTGACGATGACCGGGCAGTGGCAGGGCGTCGAGGTGCTGGGCGGCCGGACCGGACTGTTCCTTGTTCTCTCGGGGCTAGCGACGGGCGCTTCGTGGATCTGCTATTTCCGCGCCCTCAAGATCGGTCAGGCTTCGCAGGTGGCGCCGGTCGACAAACTGAGCGTTGTCCTTGTGGCGCTGTTCGCCGTCGCCTTTCTCGGCGAGCGCCTGTCGCCGACGCACTGGCTCGGCATCGGGCTGGTCGGGGCCGGCGCGGTGTTGATCGCCGCGACCTGAGGCATGGAACGGCATTGGGACAGGTTGACGCACCCGGCCTGCTGCAAATGCAAACGATTCCGAACTAAATCTTTCTATTCGCTCTCATATTCTTTTTCGGCGTGTTTTCACGCCGGATTCAACAGTTTGGAGCCATTCAAATCTCGGGCCGAATTGATTGAGTTCAAGCTGGCGTTAGGCTAAGGGCGCTAGACCTTCGATGGCAGGATCTTGACCCTTATCGATCGAAGAAGCGCCGCAAGTCCCCACGGTATCCACCGGTCGCGCGCCAACGCTTCCCGCCGATCCCCGAGAGCCACCGCCCCGCCACGCAACGAGCGGAAACGATTGAGATGTACGAGCGTCGTGACGATTTTTTGGACCCGTTCAGCCTTGTCGGCCTTCGGACGGGCGAAAGCGCCCATGTCAGCGAAGTGGCCGGCGGGCGGGCCATGGTGCAGCGCCTGGCCATGCTCGGCATCCGGCCGGGCGTGCTGGTGACGTTGCTGCACGGTCCGGGCCGGCGCGGCGCGGTGCTCAGGGTCGGCGGCGCCCGGGTGGCGCTCGGACGCGGCGTGATCGAGCACATCAAGATCGTTCCGCAAGCGCGCAGCACGGTTCAGGAGATGGCGGCCCAATGAGCGACATCATGGCCAAGGCGCTGGCAGCCGGCGCGCGTTCGGGCGACATGCCGGTCATCGCCATCGCCGGCAATCCCAATTGCGGCAAGACCACGCTGTTCAACCTTTTGACCGGCGCGCGCCAGAAGGTCGGCAACTGGCCGGGCGTCACGGTCGAGTACCGCTCGGGCACGGCCCGCATCGACGGGCGCAAAATGAGCGTCGTCGACCTGCCGGGCGTCTACAGTCTTCTCGGCGGCGGCGGCGCCGACCAGGACGTGGCCCGCTCCTATCTGCTGCATAGCGACGCCGATCTCGTCATCAACATCGTCGATGCCGCCAATCTCGAACGGCATTTGTCGATGACGTTCGAACTGATGCAGACGGGCAAGCCGCTTGTTGTCGTCATGAACATGGTCGACGAGGCCGAGGCCATGGGGCTTCTGCCCAATCCCGAGGGCCTGGCTGAAGCGCTCGGCGTGCCGGTGGTGCCGATGGTGGCGCGAACCGGGCGGGGCTTCGGCCAGCTGGTCGAGACGATCGTCGCGGCGCTCAGGGAGCCGCCGGTCGTCCACACGCATGTCTTCGAGCCGGCGATCGAAAACCCCTTACGCAACCTGCGCGCCCACCTGCCGGGCGAGAGCTACGTGCAGAAGCGTTTCGAGGCGCTGCGGCTGATCGAGGACGTCACCGAACCGCAGACATCGGAGATCGCCAACGCGGTGGCGGAGGCGGCGGCAAGCATTCGCGCCATGACCGGCGAGGCGGCGGCGGACGCCGTGGCCGGCCATCGCTTCGGCTGGGCCCACGACACGGCGCGGCGCGGCATGGGCTTTGGCGACCGCAAGGGCGCCGGACGCCATATGACCGACGTCATCGACAGGGTGGTGCTGAGCGACTGGCTCGGCGTGCCGATCTTCCTTGCCGTGCTCTACGCCGTGTTCGTCGTGTCGTTTTCGGGCGGCAATATCTTTCTCGACCTGTTCGACCAGGTGTCGGCGACGCTTCTCATCGATGGGGTCGGGCACCTGCTCCATGTGCTCGGCCTGCCCGACTGGCTGGTGGCGGTAACCGCCGGCGGCGTCGGCGGCGGGCTCAATCTCGTCTTCACCTTCGTGCCGCCGATCGGGCTGACCTTCGTTTTCCTCGCCCTGCTCGAAGACAGCGGCTATATGGCGCGCGCCGCCTATGCCATGGACCGGCTGATGCGCAAGATGGGCCTGCCGGGCAATGCGCTGGTGCCGATGATCGTCGGATTCGGGTGCAACGTGCCGGCCATCATGGGCTCGCGCATCATCGAGGACCCGCGCGGGCGGCTGCTGACCGTTCTGATGCAACCCTTCATGTCGTGCTCGGCGCGCCTCACCATCTACATGGCCTTCGCCGTGGTGTTCTTCCGCGAAAGCGGCGGACAGGTGGTGTTCGCGCTCTATGTGCTCGGCATCGTCGTCGCCTTCCTGACAGCGCTCTTGATCGGACGCACTGCCGTCCGGGGCGAGGCCATGCCCTTCGTCATGGAATTGCCGCCCTATCGGCTGCCGAGCCTCAGAAGCGTCTTGCTGCAGGCCTGGCAGCGCCTCAAGGTCTTCCTCATGCGCGTCGGGCGGGTCATCGCCGCCATCGGCATTGTCCTGTTCATCCTGCCGGGCATCGGCTGGACCGGCAGCGGCATCGCCACAACCGATATCGAGCATTCCTTCCTCGCCGAAGGGTCCAAGGCCTTGACGCCCCTGTTCACGCCGATGGGCATCGAAAAGGACAATTGGCCGGCGGTTTCCGGGCTCATCGCCGGCGCCGCCGCCAAGGAAATCGTCATCGGCGCCCTGAACGGCATCTATCAGCGCCAGGATTCCGCCGACCAGATGGCGCGCTATCGCGACCCCGATCTCCTCGGCCAGCTCGTCGCCGCGCTTCAGACCGTCCCCGACAATGCCGTGGCCCTCGTCACCACCTTCGGCGACCCGCTCGGCCTTGCCGCCTTCGAATCGAGCGAGGCGGCGACCGAGGCGTCCGGCGCCTCGAACGCCACGCTCAAGGCCATTGCCGAAGGCTTCACGCCGCTCAGCGCCTTCGCCTATCTGGTCTTCGTGCTGCTCTACGTGCCCTGCGCCGCCGCGATGGGCGCGCTCAAGCGCGAGGTCGGCTGGGGCTGGATGGGCTTTTCGGTCGCCTATGGCGTCGGCCTCGGCTGGGGCGCGGCGACGCTCATCTACCAGACCGGCACCTTTGCTGCGCATCCCCAGTCCTCGGCGCTGTGGATCGCCGGCGTGCTCGGCGCCTTCGGGCTCCTGATCGTCGGATTGCGGCTCATCGGCGATCGCACGGTGGCGCGCGCCCGCCTGCGCCTGGCGGAGCAACGGACATGAATCCGCTCTTCGCCGTCAGGGACCTGCTGCGCCAGCGCCAGATCGCCACCAGCGGCCAATTGGCGACCGAGCTCAGCCTTGCCACCGAAATCGTCGACGACGTTCTGGCGCATTGGCAGCGACGCGGCATGGTCGAGAGCGAAGTGGTCGAGACCGGCCGCGGCTGCGGCATCGGCTCGCGGAGCAGCTGCGGCGGCTGCAATGGCTGCGACATCGCCGCGAAGGCCGGGCCGTCCTCGCCATCGATCTCGGCGTATCGGTGGCTGGGGACGCATTAGGTCCTTCCCTGTTTCAAGGAAAAGGTAGCGCCGAGCCTGCCTCCCCCTGGTGGGGAGGGTTGGCGAACAGGACTTAGCCCTTGCTAATACCAACGGCGAGACGATCTGACTCATTGGGATTTTGGTATGGTGTGATTCTGTGAGGCGAGAGGAGATTCGCCCATGGGATCAGCAGTGAGGTTGCGAACGGATTATTTGCCGACGGAT
>Ga0180009_10000920_pt1 | contig 37433 bp, 30 predicted proteins | sample OS_PC_MetaG_FD_123537 | JGI IMG/M metagenome (GOLD analysis project Ga0180009, IMG submission 123537) | Groundwater microbial communities from the Aspo Hard Rock Laboratory (HRL) deep subsurface site, Sweden - OS_PC_MetaG | ecosystem: Environmental > Aquatic > Deep subsurface > Groundwater... | reverse complement strand
TGAAGGCCTTTTTCTTCTGCCATTCGGCCTTGGTGACGTCCTGAGCGGCCGACTCGAGGGCCGGGCTCTTCTCCATCACGATTTCGATACACTGCTTGAGCGTGAGGATTTCGGCCGATTCGTCCGCGGCGCCGGCGGCCAGGGGCCAGGCGGCCAGGAGAAGGACCAGGATGGCCGCGGCCGTTCGGAACAGGGAGGTCGCAACGGGTGTTTGGTTGGAAGGGCGCATACAAAAACCTCCGGTCGGGGTGAAGGGTTACGTTAACGGCTTTCATAGCGCATAACGCCTGTTTTTTCAAGTTGGCAATCCCGGGCCCCGGACGGCCCGCGGTGCGGGACGCCGGATCAGCGGAGCCCGGGCCCTCAGCGGGCCCGGAAAACGGGCGAGTCCTTTTTGCTCTCGGCCAGTTGCTCGGCGGCCGTGAAGTCGAGCAGGTACTCGAGCACGCCCAGGTACCGGCCGGATTTGTCCCGCACGGCCAGGAAACGGTTCATGATCCGGTTGCCCAGCCCCTCGATCCAGAACTCGTCCTCGTTTTTTCGTCCGGTTTTTAAATCGTCGAGCATCTGTTCGAGGCGGGGCAGACTTTCGGGCTTGTGGCACTGCCTTATATCCCGGCCCAGCATGTCGCTCCGGCCGCCCCCGCTTCGGGTTTCGGGCTTGTTCCAGTAGCGCAGGCGGTCATCTTCGTCCACGAATACGATTTCGATGGGCAGGGCGTCCATCAGGGCTTCCAACTGCTCGGCGGTCAGATGTTCGATCACTCTCAGGCCTCCTTGGGATATAAGCTTTTCCGGAGATGTTTCGTTTCAGTTGGACCGGGGCGCCGGTCCTCCCGGCCTAATCGGTCTTCAACTCGGCAAGGCTCAGGTAAAGGGCCTCCCGTTCCGTCCCGGTCAGTTCGGTCGAAGCTTCCCGGACCCGGTCGGCCTCGGACATGCGCACGCTGTTGCCGCCTTCCCGCTTGACCTGGTAGAGGGCCTGGTCGGCCCGCTCGATGAGGGAAACGGCCGACTCCTGGTAATGATATTGGTGGGTGGCTAGACCCAGGGAAGCGGTCACGCCGTACCGGGCCATAAGCGGATCGCCGGACAGGCGGGTCAGGATGCGTTCGGTCAGTTCCAGGGCCTGCTGGCTGCCGGTTTCGGGGAGGATGATGGCGAACTCGTCCCCGCCGTACCGGACCGGGACGTCCACGGCGCGCAGGTTGTCCTTGAGCAACTGGGCCGCGGCGCGCAACAGGTCGTCTCCGACCTGATGGCCGTACTGATCGTTGACCGGCTTGAAATGATCCAGGTCGGCCATGACCAGGGAGCAGGGTTTTTCGGTCCGCTTGACCCGTTCCAGCTCGATGCCGAGGCGTTCCCGGAAATAGCGGCGGTTGTATAGTCCGGTCATGGCGTCGGTGACCGCCTGGTCCTTGAGCCGTTCGTTTTCCTCGATAACGGCCTTGAGCGCGGCCAGGGTTTCCAGGCCTTCTTCGGACAGGGGCAGGGTGAAGTCGGCCCGGCCGAGAATCCGGGCCGCGTGGTCGGCGCTCAGGTCGGCCAGGAGAATGGCCAGGCCCTGGGTCCTCCGGCCGCCGGACCTGACCAGTCGGCCTTTCAGGGCCTCGGTCCCGGTCAGTTCCCGGGCCAGTCGATCGAGCCGCTCCTCGTCCAGGGCTGGATGGCGCGGCGGTTTGAGGTCATCGGTCACGGCGGTATTTCTCTCACTCGGCCCGGATTATAGCATGTCCAGGATGCCTTGTGAAATATGCGGCAAGGGCAGGACCCGGTCCGCGGCGCCTTTTTTGATGGCCTCCTTGGGCATGCCGAAGACCACGCTGGTCGCCTCGTCCTGGGCGATGGTCCGGGCCCCGGCCTGTTTCATTTTGTACAGGCCGTCCGCGCCATCGGCGCCCATGCCCGTGAGAATGACCCCGACGGCGTTGGCCCCGGCGTACTGGGCCGTGGAATTGAACAGCACGTCCACGGCCGGACGCTGATGATGGACCATGGGTCCGGTCTTGATCTGGACGAAATATCGGGCTCCGCTGCGTTTGAGCAGCATGTGGTAGTTGCCCGGCGCGATCAGGCAGGTGCCCGGCACGGCCGATTCGTTGTCCTTGGCCTCCCGCACGTTGATCTTGCACAGACCGTTGAGCCGGTCGGCGAAAGCGCGGGTGAAGTTGGCCGGCATGTGCTGGACGACCAGAATGCCGGGACTGTTGGGCGGCATTCGGATCAGGACTTCCTTGAGGGCTTCCGTGCCCCCGGTGGAAGCGCCGATGGCCACGATCTTGTTGGTCGTTTCCGCCAGGGCCCGCGAGGCCAGCGTCGCCGGCCCGGCCGGCCCGGCGACGGCGGCCCTCCGGACCGGGCGGGCCTGGGCCGCGGCCCGGATTTTGTCGGCCAGTTGCATGCCCATTTCGCCCACGGAAAACGAGCCGCCCGGTTTGGCAATGACCTCGACCGCCCCGGAGTCCATGGCTTCCAAGGCCAGGGCGCTGCCCTTGGGCGTCAGCGAACTGACGATAATGACCGGAAGCGGAAAGTGTTTCATCAGCTTCTTGAGGAAAGTGATTCCGTCCATCCGGGGCATCTCGATGTCCAGGGTGATGACATCGGGCTTGAGCTGGATGATCTTGTCCCGGGCCACGTACGGGTCCGGGGCGGTGCCCACGACTTCGATGTCATTGTTTTTGGACAGTTCCTCGGTAAATATCTTGCGGACGATCGCCGAATCGTCGACCACGACCACTTTGATCAAAACAGCCCTCCTTCCGCTAGACCCGGACGGCGCCCAAGCGGGCCGTCCGGGTGCTACTTTCGATATATCGTCGGCTGGACGTACTGGTATCGGTGATCCAGCCCGGTCAAGCTTTCCGAATGGCCGATAAACAGATATCCACCGGGTTCGATGACCTGATGGATGGCGGACACCAGCCGGTTCTGCGTTTCCTTGTTGAAGTAGATCATGACATTGCGGCAGAACACAAGATGAAACCGACCTTTGAAGGGAAAGGGATGAACCAGGTTCAGCCGCCGGAAGGCCACCTTGGACCGGACGCCCTCCTTGACCCGGTACCAGTCCTCCCAGTCGCCCCGGCCTTTTTGAAAATAGCGACGCAACCTGTCCGGGGGGACTCCGGTCAGGCGATCCATATGGTAGAGCCCACGCCATGCGGTGCCCAGGGCGGTCGTGGACAGGTCGGTCGCTAAAATCCTCAAGTCCCACCGTCCGGCCTCCGGCAGGGCTTCCAAGACCGCCATGGCGATGGAATAGGGCTCCTCCCCGGTCGAGCAGCCGGCCGACCAGATGCGGAGGCGCCGAGCCCCGCCTTTTTTCCGGGACGCGACCACCTCGGGCAGAAACCGGTCGACCATGAAATCAAAGTGCTTGGACTCGCGGAAAAAACTGGTCAGATTCGTGGAAATGGCGTCCAGCAGGTGGACCAGTTCGTCCCCGGAATCATCCTGGATGACGTAGTCGTAATAGGCCTTGAAAGAGTCGAAGCCGCCTTCCCGGATGCGTCGGGCCAGCCGGGTCCGGACCAGTTCCTTCTTGCCCTGGTGGAGATTGATTCCGGCCTTGTCAAAGACCAGTTCGGAAAAGGCCCAGAAGTCGTCGTCGGACAGATCGAGACGCCAATTCTCCACGGGCTCAAGCGCCGCCGACCAGGGTGAGTTCCTCGTCGGTCAGAACGAGATCGATATCGAGCAGGATGACCACCAGTCCCTTGATCTTGGCCATGCCCAGTATGTACTCCGTACGCATTCTCGTCCCGAAGTTGGGTCGGTCCTCGATGGACTCGGCCGGGATGGTCATCACCTCGTACACGTTGTCCACGATGATGCCCATCTGGACCGGTGCGCCTTCGCTCGAAATCTCCACGACGATGATGGCCGTGCGTTCGGTGTACTCCTGCTCCGACATGCCGAACTTGATCCGAAGGTCGACCACCGGAATGACCTTGCCCCGCAGGTTGACCAGGCCCTTGACGAAGGCCGGCGTCTGAGGCACGTGGGTTATTGGCATCATGCCGATGATTTCCCGGACCTTCAGGATTTCGAGGCCGTAATGTTCGGCGGCCAGTTGAAAGGTCAGGTATTTGCCTTCCCGGACCTGGTTCCGGGACACCGGGGAGGCGGGCTCGGTCCGGCCGGCCGGGTTCTGAGTCTCTGCGTTCATGACCCTCTCCTCATCACTATCTTCGGACGTGACGCGGAAACAGCGTTCCGACGAACAATTGATCGTATCACGGGTTTCAAGCCGGTCCCATGCCCCAGTCGTCCATCAGGTCCTGCCCGCCGTCGGCCATGCCCTGGGAAATCGCGGGCAGGCGGACGGCGGAGACCTGGTCGCTGACCTCGAACAGACCGTTGATGTCCAGGATCAGACCCACCTGGCCGTCGCCCAGGATACTGCCCCCGGCCAGGGAGCGCACGTGTTTGAGGCGCTCGCCCAGGCTCTTGATGACGACCTCCTGCTTGCCCAGGACCTCATCGACCATGAGACAGCGGGACTGGTTCTCGTTTTCCACGACCACCACCAGGGCCTCCTGGGGATCGCTGACGTCCCCGTGCATCTCCAGGACCTGGTCCAGCCGGATCAACGGCAGGAGCTTGTCGCGGACCTTGATCATTTCGCCCTGCCCCTTGACCGTGTGGTAGTCCCCCGGCCCGGGCCGGAAGGATTCGCTGATGGACATGGTGGGCAGAATGTAACGGTTCCGGCCGACGCGCACGATCATGCCGTCGATGATGGCCAGGGTCAGCGGAAGCCGGATGGTGATGGTGGTGCCCTGGCCGCGTTTCGAGTTGACCTCGATCTTGCCCCGCAAGCGGTCGATGGCCTTGCGGACCACGTCCATGCCCACGCCCCGGCCGGAGACGTCGGTGACCTGTTCGGCCGTGGAAAAGCCGGGCTGGAAGATGAGGTTGTACACGGCCGTATCGTTGAGCTGATCGTCGGAGGAAATCATGCCCCGTTCGACGGCCTTGGCCACAATGCGATCCCGGTTCAGCCCCTGGCCGTCGTCCTCGATTTCGATGACCACGTTGCCGCCCTTGTGAAAGGCTCGCAAGGTGATCCGTCCTTCCGGCAGCTTGCCGTTCTTGGCCCGAAGCTGGGGGGGGTCCATCCCGTGATCCACGGAGTTGCGGATCATATGGACCAGCGGATCGTAGATGGCCTCGACCATGTTCCGGTCGATCTCGGTCTCTTCGCCCTGCATGAACAGCTCGATCTGCTTGGCCGATTTGTGGGAGAGGTCCCGGACCAGCCGGATCATCTTTTGGAAGGTCTGCCGGATCGGGACCATGCGCATGGCCATGGCCGTGCGCTGCAACTCGGAGGTGATACGGGACATGTGACCCAGGTCCCGGACGATCTTCTGGTCTTTCAGGGAGAGAATCTTTTCGTTCGAGTGCACCAGGGACTGGGCGATGACCAGTTCGCCGACCAGGTCGATGAGGGAGTCCAGCTTGACCGTGTCCACCTTGACCGTCCGGCCCTCCAGGGCGGCGGAACCCATCGGCGCCTTGCGCTGTTCCCGAAGGGCCCGGGTCACTTCCCGGACCCCGGCCTGCTTCTGCTTGACCAGGATTTCGCCCAGTTTGCGTCCCCGGAGGTCTTCCTGGGCCCGGATGGCCTGAGTGATCTCGGCCGGGTCGGCCAGGCCGGTCTCGATCAGGATTTCGCCCAGCCGCTTTTCCTTGTCCTCATCCTGCAACCGAAGGGCCGTTTCCAGTTCCTCGGCGCTGATGACCCCTTTTTCCAGCGCGATTTCACCGAGCATACGAAGCTTGGCCTGCTGCTGGTTCTCGATGATATGCTCGAGTTCGGCCTGGTCGACCAGACCCTGGTCGACCAGGATGGCCCCGATCTTCTGACCGCTGTACCGGGACTCCTCGTCGGCCAAGGCTTGGGCGATCTCGATGCCCTGTCCGAGGCGGACCGCTTCGATTCGATCCAAAAAGGCCGGAATTCCGAGGTCGGCATCCGGCTGGGGACCGCCTTCCAGCTTCTGCTGGAGGTCGGCGAACATTTTCTTGAGCAGGTCCACCGCATCCAGGACGAGATCGGTCAGGGACGAGGTTACGGGAAGGCGCTCGTTGCGGGCCTCGTCGAGCAGGTTCTCGACGTGATGGGTCAGGACATGGATGTCGGTCAGGTTCAGAAACCCGGCCACGCCCTTGATCGTGTGAAAGGGCCGGAAGATGGAGTTGATCGTATCCAGGTTTTCCGGCGACTGCTCCAGATTGATGATGTTGATCTCGATGGTCTCGATGTGCTCGAGGGATTCCGTCAGAAAGCTGAAGAAAAGGTCCTGGTCCTGGGTGAAGTCGATCTGAGGCTGCGAGGCGGAGACCGGCGGGGCCGCCTCTTCCACCGTCGGCGCGGGCCCCGGGGGCGACCCGGGTTCTTCCGCTTTCGGGGAAGGGCCGGGGGCCGGAGTCGGCAGGCCCGGTTCGACTCCCGTCTTCTTTTTCAGCCCGGTTTCAAAGGCCTTCAGGTCCGGAGTGAACTCGAGGCCGCCGGCCAGGTGCCGGACCATGTCCTGCAGGAGACTGACCCCGTCTCCCACCGGTTCGAGAGCCTCGTTCTTGTCGGGGACCCGGGCCAGGATGATGGCCTCGACGGCCTTCCGCATACCGGTCAAAACCAAAAGGGCCGCCGGGACGCCGAGAGGCTCGGCCGCCTGGTGCAGTTTTTCGATCCGTTCGAGCACCTCGCCCAGGGCGATCAGGTCCTCGGGATCGAGCATGACCAGGGCCAGGCTCAACTCATCGATCAGCTCTCCGAATCGATTGGGGTCCATTTCCATGATTCCGCCTTACCTTTCCACGCCCATGGCCGCCCGCCAGCGCTGGATGCGTTCGCGCGCCTGGTCCACGGCCCGGATGATCAGGTCCAGATCATTGAAAGGTTTGACGAAATAATCAATCGCCCCCTGGCCGAGGCAATCGACCACATGGGTCATGGATGAATACCCGGTCATGATGATCACGTTGGCCAGCGGATTGATCCGCTTGATCTCGACCAGCAGGTCCACGCCGCTCATGCCCGGCATCTTGATATCGGTCAGGACGAGATTGAAAAGCACCTCCCGGGTCAACTCCAGGGCCTCCCGGGGGCTGGGCGTGGTCGTGACCTCGTAACCTTCCATTTCGAAGTTCCTTCTCAACATGTGCAGGATTTCTTCTTCATCATCGACAATGAGCAGCCTCATGGATTCCCCCTTCTATAACATTGCCCTTTGAACGTAACAATGCCGGCCGCCGCGGGTCCCTTTGCGCCGGGAAGCGGGCGGACCGACTTTTTAATCTCGCCGCGCACCGGCCGGGGTTACGAGGCCAAAAGCCGTATCGTAACCCGGAAACCGCGATCCGGCCGGTTGGCCAGAACAATGTCGCCGCCGAAACGCGTGACCCGCGCGTAAACCTTGGACATGCCCAGACCGGGACGGCCGATAATCGGGTCCGAGGTGTAGAAGGGCACGCAGACCTTGTCCAGATTTTTTGGATCGACCCCCGGACCGTTGTCTTCCACGGCCAGGACGACCGAGTCCGGAGACGATTGGTAGGTGTTGATCTCGATCTCCGGGTCTTGACATCCGTCAAGGGCCTTGACGCTGTTTTTCAAAATCTCGGTCACAATATCGATCAGTTCGCGCTGGGCGGCCCGGACCGGCGGGAGCCCCGAGGCCAGCAACGTCTTGACCCGCACCCCGCCCAGAACGTCGCCCATGGCCTCGATGGCCTGGCCCACGCTTTGGTTCAGATCGATGTCGCCGAGGTTTTCGTCAGGGTCGCGCCGGGTGAAGGCGGCCAGGTTGTTGACGATCCTGCGGATTCGTTCGGTTCCCTCCAGGCTGGCCTTGAGGACGCCGGGCAGCTCCTGAATTACGAAGTCCAAGCGATCGGGCTTGGCCACGCCGGCCGCTTCGGCCCGATGTATGTATTCCTTGATGATCTGGCAGAATTTGGCCAGGGTCTGGATATTGCCCTGAACAAAGGTGTTGGGATTGTTGATCTCGTGGGCCACGCCCGCGGCCACGAGCCCCAGGTCCGCCATTTTCTGGGCCCGCAGCAGACGGTCCTCCTGCTCCTGGAGTCGGGCCTGAAGCGCGCGCTTGGTATCGATCCGTTCGACGGCCAGGGCCGCTTCTTCCAGGCGCAACGGCTTCATCAGGTAGTTCGCCGCGCCCAGGCGCAGGGCGACCAGGGTCGAATCCATGTCGCCGTGCCCCGTGACGATGATCATTTCCTGGTCCGGGTCGATGGCCTTGACCCGCCGAAGCAGGTCCAGGCCGTTCATTTCCGGCATGCGGATGTCGGATATGATCAAATCGAACGACATGGACTGGTAAAGCTCGAGGGCCTCCAAACCGTTGTTGGCCTCGATCACATGATGGCCCAGTTCACCCAGATGGATGGCGATGGGTTTTCTTGCGGCCTCGGAGTCGTCCACTACAAGGATTTTCATCGTCGAACCTATATGTTGCCACAAGCCGTTCTTCGTGAAAGCGGAAGTTCCCCGGCCCATCCCCCGGCAGCCGGTCCGCATCCCGTTCCAGACCGCTTGAAGCCGGCCCCCTCCAACGCATCGAAAATATAAAAGTATCCCAAGTTATCGGAAAATGCAACCATTGACCGGACTTGTTCCTATCCTCGACCATGAAAATACCGGGCTGATGCGGACAGACCCGTAAAATGACACGTTACCGCTCGTTCCCAAGCCAGATCGTGAGAACCTGCGGAAATGTCTGCCTGATCTGGAAAAAGGCTTGCCCCGGGGTTTTGGGGGGGGTATAATGGCAACTGGTCATACCACCAGCCATGGAGGCCCGGCAGACCCATGCAGCTCAAACTCAAACCCATCAAATCCGACAGCCTCAAGACCGTCTTCGTCAACCGGTTCGAAGAACTCATCCTCTCGGGCAGGCTGTCCATCGGCCAGAAACTGCCGTCGGAACGCGAACTGGCCCTCCAGCTCGGCGTCAGCCGGCCCGTGGTCCATGAAGGACTGGTCGATCTGGCGGCCAAGGGTCTGGTGACCATGATTCCCCGCGTGGGCACCGTGGTCAACGACTACCGCCAGGAGGGGTCCCTGGCCATGCTCAATTCCCTGGTCGCCTATGGCCAGGGCTGGCTGGAAGCGGGCCTGTTCGAGAGCCTGATCGAACTGCGCCGACTGTTCGAGCTGGAAACGGCCCGTCTGGCCGCCCGCCGCCGGACCTCGGAGCATATGGATCAGTTTCGGGGCCTCCTCGACGAGGAAGGGGCCTCGGACACCCGGGAGGCCGATCGGCTGACCGATCTGGACTTCCGCTTTCACCATCTCGTGGCCATGGCTTCGGGCAACGCGGTCTACCCCCTGCTCATCAATTCCTTCAAAGAAGTGTACACCAACCTGACCGGCCGGTTTTTTACCGACCCGGCGGTGGCTTCGACCGTATTCGGCCTGCACCGGGACCTGGTCGAGGCCGTCGGGGACCGGGATGAGAAGGGGGCCGTCCGGGTCATGTTTAGGCTGCTCGACCACGGCGAGGAGCATCTCAAGGCCCGCGCGAGACAAATGGAGACGTCCGTCCGGGCCGGCGGTTCGGGGCAATAGACCGCTCGCCCGTCCGGCGGGCTTGGATCAGGCAGGCATTGAAGCTCCCCGCGGCAGGCCGTGGGGAAGCTTCGACATGCAAGGAAGGAAAACCTGTATTCGTTGGCGGACTCACCCCGCGGCAAGCCGCGGGGTGAGCGCCCGCCCGGCATGTTCAACCCGGATATGGCGGTCGGGCCCGGCGTGGCGGTAATAGCCCGCCGTAACATCCGGGTTTAAGGAGGCTGGCATGAGCGTATCGACGGCTCCGGAACTTCGGTACCGGATCAAGGAACCCAAGGGGCTCTCGCCCAGGATCGCCTGGCTGCGGGACTACTATTTTTCCGGCGTGGCCCGGCCCTGGAACAACGAGTTTACGGCCTGGACCACGGACACGCCCTGGGACGTGGTCTTCGACGAACTGACCTACTATATCGTTCCGGAGACTTACGCCTTTCTGCCCACCTTCCGGGCCTCCTTTGGCCAGGCCGCCCGGCCGGTCAAACTGCCGAACGACTTCTGGTCCTGGAGCCTGCCGGAGCGGCGGGCCTGGTTCATCAAGGCGGCCATGGTCGACTACGTGCCCCAGGAGGTCCTGCCGGGCGACCTGATCGCCGGGGGCCGCTTCAACCTCCAGGCTTCCCGCTGCTGGACGAAGAAGGAGGCCCGGGCCCGGGACCGGCTGGTTCTGGGGCAGAAGGGGGCCCGGGCGGCCATGAAGTGGTTCCATGACCACGGGTACGGCAACGCCGGGGCTACCAGCGGCCACCTGATTCCCGGTTACGAGCGGGTCCTGAGCGTGGGCTGGAAGGGCGTGTACGCCGACCTGGAAAAGCGGCACGGCGCCTTGAGTTCGCGGGAGCGTAAAGGCCCCGTGGGCGAGCAGCTTCGGGCCATGATGACCGCCGCGACCATGCCCCGCGACCTGGCCGGCCGGTACGCCAGGCTCTGCTGGAAGCAGGCCGCCACCGAGGAGGACCCGGGGCGCAAGAACGAACTGATCCGCATGGCCGGCAACCTGGACCGGGTGCCCTGGGATCCGGCCGAGACCTTCTGGGAGGCGGTCCAGGCCCTTTGGCTGACCCACATGCTCATCCTGAGCGACGAGTGTTTCCCCGGGGCCGGGGTGTCCTTCGGACGCATCGACCAGTATCTCTGGCCGTACTGGCAACGGTCCCTGGCCGAGGGCATGGACCGGGAGTTCGGCAAGGAAATCCTGGGGTGCTTCTGGATTCACGCCAACACGGCTTACGACGCCATGATCCGGACCGGCGGCAACCAGGGTATCACGGCCGGATTCGGCCAGTTGGTCACCCTGTCCGGCCTGGGGGCCGAAGGGCGGGACATGACCAACGATCTGACCCATGCCCTGCTCGAAGTCATCGACGAGATGACCCCCATCCTCGAACCCAAGCCCAACGTTCGGCTGCACCGGGGCACGCCCGACGACCTGCTCGACCGGCTGGTGGATATGGTTTCGACCAGCCAGGGCGCGCCGTTTCTGCTGAACTTCGACGAGCGTTCCATGGCCGGCATGATGCGGGAGGCCCGCAAGGCCGGGGTCGAGCACCTGATCAACGAGGGCAACGTCTTTGAATACGCCTCGGTGGGCTGTCTGGAAAACACCATGGTCGGCAACGACCGGTCCGGCACGGTGGACCTGAACGTCAACCTGGTCAAGGCGGTCGAACTGGCCTTGAACAACGGCCGGGACCTGTTGACCTTTGTCGATCCGATCACGGGCCGGAAGGAAAAGCCCGGCCAGGACGGCCCCATGACCGGGGAGCCTTCGGGGCTGGCGTCCTGGGAGGACTTCTGGCGGGCCTACGAGACCCAGACCCGGCACGTCATCGAGCGGATCGCCGAACTGTACGAGCGGTCCGAGGCGATCCGGGCCAAATTCTGTCCCACGCCGTACGTATCCTGCCTGGTCAAGGGCTGCGCCGAGCAGGGGCTGGACATCACCCGGGGCGGGGCGGAACTCAAGTTCACCACGGTCGAGGGCGTGACCTTCGCCACGACGGTGGACTCGCTTCTGGCCGTCAAGCACCTGGTTTACGACAAGAAGGCCTGTACGCTGGAAGAATTGATCGCCGCGCTCAAGGACAACTGGCAGGGGCACGAGGTGCTTCAGGCCCAGGCCAAGTTCAAGGCGCCCAAGTACGGCCGGGACGACGACGAGGCCGACGACCTGTCCCGGCGGGTCATGGACCTGTGGACCGAAGAGGTCTGGCGTCACAAGACGCTTTCGACGGGCGTCCAGTTCCGGCCGGGCATGCTGAGCTGGAACTACTGGGTGGCTGACGGGTACGTGGTCGCGGCCACGCCGGACGGGCGGCCCAAGGGCCAGTTTCTGTCCAACGCCATCTGCCCTTCGAACGGGGCGGACGTCAACGGTCCCACGGCCAACGCCAATTCGGTGGGCAAGGTTCTGGGCGGCCGGGCGGCGGACGGCCGGGGCGACTGGCTGGACTATTTCAACAGCCTGCCCAACGGCGCCAGCCATACCATCACCTTCAATCCGTCCATTCTCAAGGACCCGGAGCACAAGGACAAGTTCAAGGCCTTTCTCCGGGGTTACGCGGAAAACGGCGGGACCTGCCTTCAGATCAACATGCTGGACGCGGACATGCTTCGGGAGGCCCAGGCCCGTCCCCAGGACTACCGGCACCTGCTGGTCCGGGTGACCGGGTACAACGCCTACTTCACCAGTATCGGCCGGGAGCTTCAGGACGAGGTCATCGCCCGGGTCAGCCACGAGGGGTTTTAAAAAAGCATGGACCGCGCCGAAGACATGGCCGCCCTCGAAGGGGTGGTCCTGGAAATCCAGCGCATGTCCACCGAGGACGGCCCGGGCATCCGGACGACGGTGTTTTTCAAGGGCTGCACCCTGGCCTGTCGCTGGTGCCACAACCCGGAAAGCATCTCCATCGCCCCCCAGGTCCAGTGGATCGAGTCGCGGTGCCTGGGCTGCCAGACCTGCGTCGAAACCTGTCCCAACGGAGCCCTGGGCTTCTCCGAACAGGGCCTTGTGATCGACCGGGGACGCTGCCGGGGCTGCGGGGCCTGTGTCGAGGCCTGCCCTTCCACGGCCATGGAACTGCTGGGCCGGACCTGGACGGTCGAGGCCCTGGTCCGGGAGGTGGTCAAGGACCGGGCCTATTTCGAGAAATCAGGGGGCGGCGTGACCGCTTCGGGCGGAGAGGCGACCCTGCAGGCCGAATTCGCGGCCGCCTTTCTGAAGGCCTGCCGGGACCAGGGGCTGCACACGGCCCTGGACACCTGCGGCCAGTGCGGGGAGTCGGCCCTGGAGCGGGTTTTGCCGGCGGTCGACCTGGTCCTCTTCGACCTCAAGATCATCGACCCGGAGTCGCACCGGCGCTACACGGGTCACGGGACCGAGCGCATCCACCGGAGCCTGTTTCACCTGCGGGACTACATGAAGACCCACGCCGGGCCGGCCTCCCTGTGGATTCGCACGCCGGTCATCCCCGGCGCCACGGATTCCGAGGCCAACATCCGGGGCATCGCCCGTTTCCTGGCCGACCGTCTTCCCGGTGCGGTGGATCGGTGGGAGCTGTGTTCCTTCAACAATCTCTGCCGGGACAAGTACACCCGCCTGGGCCTGACCTGGGACTTTGCCGACCGGGCGCTCATGACGGCGGAACGAATGGAGCGTCTGGCCGAGGTGGCCCGAAGTTCCGGCGTCGATCCCGGCATCGTTAACTGGAGCGGGGCCACCCGGCTGGAACAGGACCGGCCGGAACCTCCCCGGCTGCGCCTGGTCAAGGGCGGGGCCGAGGCCCCCGGGTCCGGGGAATCGAGAGGAGCATCATGAAGACCTTCGACGCTTTTGACGAAAATGACATGACGGCCTTCGAGGCCGAAGCCAAGGTGGGGCTCCTGGCCACGGTCAACCCCGACGGTTTGCCCCACATCACCTTCATCAGCTCCATCCGGGCCCGGGACCCCAAGCGGCTCATCTGGGGCCAGTTCGCCGAAGGGCTGAGCAAAAAGCACGTCAAGACCCAACCCAAGACCGGGTTTCTCATCCTGACCCTGGACCGGCGGCTCTGGCGTGGCAAGGCCCTCTGGACCCATGAGGAAAAGCAGGGCCCGGAGTACGAGATGTACAACAACACGCCCATGTTCCGCTACAACTCCTACTTCGGCATCCATACCGTGCATTTCATGGACCTGGTCGAGACGTACGGCCGGGAGGGCCTGCCCATGGCCCGGATCGTGGTCGGCTCCCTGTTGACCATGGCCGCGAAATCGGCGGCCCGCGCCGAACGGGAGGAGGCCCTGACCCCCTGGGGGCGGGAGCTGTTCGGAAAACTCGGGGCATTGCGCTTTATGGCCTATATCGGTGACGACGGCTTTCCGGTCGTCTTCCCGTTGCTTCAAACCGGGACCGCGGACGGCGGGCGGCTGGTCTTTTCCGCCTGGGCCTTCGGCCGGGAGCTGGCCGGGCTGAAGCCCGGTTGTCCGGCGGCCGCCTTCGCCCTGACCATGGACATGGAAAACCTGCTGCTCCGGGGGACCTTTCAGGGGTTCAGCCGGTATCGCGGCGTGCGCCTGGGCGTGATGGACATCGATTGGGTCTACAATTCCATGCCGCCCGTTCAGGGCCAGGTCTATCCGGCCACGGCCCTCGAACCCGTTACGGATTTCTGATCGGACGGCCCGATCGAAGCCCCGTATTTTCCCGGTTCCCCCGTTTTCCGGCCGGGCCGTCCGAAGGCGGCCCGGCCGCGCCTCCCCCTTTTGGCTTGACAAAGGCTTGTGTCTATATATAAAAGAGGCGTTTGACGCACATTGTGCAAAACGCTTTTGATGGACAAGAGCGTTTGTAGCCGCCGACTACCGCTTTTCGTCGATTGGGGGACCATCCCCGGAGCGCGGGCAAAGCGCGAGCGGCGGTGAAAGCAATTACCATGCAGCGAGGAGGAGAACAAGTGGCAGACATTACTGCGCCGATGAGCGGCAAAATTTTCAAGGTGTTGGTCAACGTCGGGGACTCGGTCAACGAAGACGACGAAGTGGCGATTCTCGAAGCCATGAAGATGGAAATCCCCGTGGTTTCCCCGGCCGCTGGAACGGTCAAAGAGGTCAGGGTCAAGGAAGGGGACGCGGTCGAAGCGGACGCGGTCCTCATTGTCCTGGGCTAACGCCTGAAGACGATTACCCTTTGATCAATCAGCCGGCGGCCAGGTCTCGAATCCGCCCGATCCCATGAGTTTCGGGACCACCGCGTGAACAGAAGGGGGCGCCGAAACACCGATTCGGCGCCCAGGCCCAAGCGGATTGGCCGCCGACACAACTTTATAAATTAGGTGCCGCCATGTGGAAGAGAATCGTATTGATCGCTGTGTTGGCGGGACTCCTGGCCCTGATGATGCCGCATCAGGCGTGGGCCCAGGGACCTGAGCTGCCCGACCAGGCCAATCAGGCCTGCCAGCGCCTGTTCAAAATGCTGGACGCGGGTCAACTCAAGGAGTCCTACACACTGACGTCACCAGAATATAAAAAGGTCAACAAGCCGGACGACTGGTTCGGCGGCCTGCTTTCCGAGCGGGAGTCCATGGGGCCGGTCAAGGCCCGCCGCCTGGTCCGCGTCGAAAAAGCGGAAACCCTGGAAGGCCTGCCTCCCGGTTCGTATTTGAAGGTGGTCCATGTAACCCAGTTCGAACGCTACCCCGAATCCGAGGAAATAGTCTTTCTGGCCGAAGTTCCGGGCCAGGGCTACGGTGTGGTCAAGTACAAGATCGAATACGACCGCTGGCCCGAAGCCATCAAGATAATCGCCAACGGTCTGTTCATCGTCTTTTTCATCATGTGCCTCCTGGCCCTGATCACCTGGGTCATCGGAAAGGTCATGCAGCAAAGGGACGCCAAACCGGCCGCGGACAAGAAGGGGTAGAACGACATGCTGGGTATCCGAACGGGATTTGGGGAACTGGCCCAGAATCCGGGCCAATTGATCATGATTGTGGTCGGGTTGGGTTTCATCTACCTGGCCATCAAAAAGGAATGGGAACCGTACGAACTGCTGCCCATCGGCGCGGGCATGCTTCTGGCCAACCTGCCCCTGACCGGCCTGACCACTCCGCCGGCCCCGGGCCTGGCTCCGGGCATGGCCGGCATTCTGGGCATCATTCTTAAATACGGACTTTACACCTGGACCATTTTGCCGCAGTTCATCTTTTTCGGCATCGGGGCCCTCACCGACTTCGGCCCGCTGATCGCCAATCCCAGGTCATTCATCCTGGGCGCGGCCGCGCAGATCGGCATCTACACCTCCTTTGCCGGGGCCATCTACCTGGGCTTCAACATCAAAGAGGCCTGTTCGATCGGCATCATCGGCGGGGCGGACGGCCCGACGACCATCTACACCACCGGCCTTCTGGCGCCGGACATCATGGGCATCACGGCCACGGCGGCCTACTCCTACATGGCCATGGTCGCCATCATCCAGCCGCCGATCATCAAGCTGCTCACCTCGCAAAAAGAGCGGGCCATCTACATGAAGCCCATGCTGCGCAAGGTCTCCAAAACGGAAAAGATACTGTTTCCGATCTACGCCACCATTATCATCATTCTGCTCATCCCCAAGAGCGCCCCCCTGGTGGGCCTGCTGCTCCTGGGGAACCTGTTCCGGGAAAGCGGCGTGGTCGAGCGGCTCTCCAACACGGCCCAGAACGAGCTGATCAACATCATCACCATCCTGCTCATGCTGGGTATCGGAGCCTCCATGCCCGCGGACAAGGTCCTCAACCCGCGGACCCTGATGGTCCTCTTCCTGGGACTGGCCGCCTTCGCCATTGGCACGGCCGGCGGAGTGCTCCTGGGCAAGGTCATGAGCTGGCTGTCCAAGGAGCCTTACAACCCCATGATCGGGGCGGCCGGCGTCTCGGCCGTGCCCATGAGCGCCCGGATCGTCCAGCACATGGGCCAGCAGGCCAACAAGCGGAACCACCTGCTCATGCATGCCATGGGACCCAACGTGGCCGGCGTCATCGGTTCGGCCGTGGCCGGCGGGTACTTCCTGTCCTACTTCGGCAAGCTGTTCTAATCCCGAACCGCCACAAGCCAAAACACCGGGGCGGGCCGAAAGGCCCGCCCCTTTCATCTCTTTTTGGGATTTCCGTGGGACATCCATTTATTTGACATCTGTCCTTTCACCTGTTATCCTGACCTGTATAGAAAGGGAGGCATGGATTATGACCGTCGCCCGCAGCGAAGTGGTCGCCCCGGGTGTGGAGGCCTATTACCACTGTGTAGCCCGATGCGTACGTCGCGCCTTTCTTTGCGGCCTCGATACGCGCATCGGCCGGTCCTACGAGCATCGAAAGGCCTGGATTCAGGGCCGATTGAAGGACATTGCGGCCGTCTTCGGCATCGAGGTCGTCACGTACGCGGTCATGTCCAACCATCTGCACGTGGTCCTTCGCACCCGTCCGGACCTGGTCGATGGCTGGTCGGCCGAGGAGACGGCCGGGCGCTGGCTGACGCTGTTCCCCATGGAGCGGGACCAGGAGGGCCGTCCCAAGACCCCGGACCGGTCTGCCATCGAGGCGTTGGCCGGCCAGTCCGACCGGCTGGCTGAAATCCGATCCCGCCTGGGTAGCGTGAGTTGGTTCATGCGGTGCTTGAACGAATACGTGGCCAGAATGGCCAACCGGGAAGACGGCGGCAAGGGGCGGTTCTGGGAGGGGCGGTTCAAATGCCAGGTGTTGCTCGACGATTCCGCGCTCCTGGCCTGCATGGCCTATGTGGACCTGAACCCCATCCGGGCCGGTGTGGCCGAGACCCCGGAGCAGAGCAAATATACGGGCATTTACGATCGAATCCAGGCCCGGGCTTCCGGGGCGGGTGAAACCTGGGTCTGCCCGCTCGGCGGCGAAGACCAGGGGGGCCGCCGGGGCGTGCTGCCTTTTAGCCGGGACGAATATTTGTCCCTGGTGGACTGGACCGGCCGGGGTATCCGGTTGGGCAAGCGGGGGGCGATTCCGGCGGAATTGTCCGATATTCTGAACCGCCTGCCGGTCAACCAGGCCCGCTGGCTGGACACGGTTCAGGGGTATGGCGGCCTGTTTTACCGGGTGGTCGGCCGGATGGAAGCCATGATGGTTATGGCCCGGCATCTGGGCAAGCGCCGGCTGGGCGGTATCCGGGCCGGCGAAACAGCGTTTTCGACCCCCTGGGTCCAAGAATCCTTTTAAATAACCATAATACAAACAGCCTTGTTTGATGGGGCCGGGTATATTCTGCCAAGCCAGGAAGGGAAAGGGAGCGAACATGTTTGAAAAATTGAAACCTACTGACGACAAGACCGCCGAATACCGGGCCGTGGCGGATGTCTACCACGGATTTTTTACCGGAATAGTGCTTACGATTGTAACCCGCAGAGGGGTTCAGGACGCCTCGGATTTCACCTATCATTTATTCCGCCGGAAGCATGAAGAGCAGTTCCTGCCGGGGCTGAAAAAGCTGGGAATCGATGACCTGCCCGCCCCGGTAGCGTCGGCCCAGTTTCACTATCTGGCCAACCGGATCGGTGAAGTCAAGGTGGAATACACGTATGAATCCGACCGCAAGGCCTGGATTCGATATCCTCCGCCCCGGTATGCCTGGGACGATGCGGCCATCGCCGGCATACCCACGGCGGTAAACCGGGCCATGCTCCGGGGCTGGCACGGTCAAAACGGCATCAGCCTGGGAAATCCCCGGGTCGGTTTCGTTTGCACAAAAATGACCATGGACGGCCAGGCGGGCCTGGAAGGGTATTTTTACGAATACGACCGCGAACTGGAGCCCGAGGAGCGGGTGAGGTACGCTCGCGGGGAGGAAGGCCCCGTATTCGACCCCGAGGCGGCGCCCGGGCTTTCCACGCGGGACTGGCCCGAAGAACGGATTCAGAAGGCCTTGCGCAATTTCGGCATGGACTGGTGGCGGAGCATGACCCTGGTGGCCATCGATCTGTTCGGTCCTCAGGACGGCCGTTATCTTTCAGGAACGGCGGGCACGCTCATCGGGCTGCATTATTACGAAAGAACCGCCCGCACCCTGGGGATTGCGGCCGACGATGCGGCCGGGTTCGGCGAACTCATGGCGCGTTTGGCCAGGGGCCAGGGGGAGGAGGTCGTGATCGAAACGGATGGGAACGGCATTGTGGTCCGGCAGTTGGACTGGCGCATGATGCATGACAATCCGGACCCTCATCCCGCGGCCTTCGAGGCCTGGACCCGGCTCTGGGAAGGACTTCTGGCCGCCCACAATCCCCGGCTGCGCCTTGACGTGCTCAAGCGGATGGACCTGGGCGACGATTGTTTCGAATGGCGGATTTCCGCCCGCCGGCCCTCGAAGATCGGCCGGCGAACCCCGCCGGAAGCCGGCTAGGCAGGCGTCCGATTCGGGCTTATCATCGCCGCTTTTCGGTTCGGCCCCGGATTCGGTTCCGTTCCGCCGGCGGTATTGGCTGGAAAATTAGAAAGTTAAAGCCTAGACGCCCATCAATAAGTTTTGATGGTATCGTGCTGCTAATCCGATCACATGTAAAGATATGGATGTCCTATATATTTTTCATCCAAGGCAGGAGATGAATTTCCGCTTGGGTTCTTGCGGTTTTTGGGATATAGGGAATGACGCAAGCGCCGCCGGGCCGTTTTGAGGCCCGGGCGAATCGAGCCGGAGATATGCAGCAGAATCGACTTCCATGGCGGCCGATAGCCGCCTTGTTGTTTTTGGCCATCATCTGGGGGGCCAATCTGGCCGCGGTCAAGATCGCGGCCAGGGACCTGTCCCCCATGTTCATGGCCGCGGTGCGTTCGCTGGTCGCCTCGGCCTGCCTTTACGCCTGGATGCGCGTCCGGAACATTCGCATCTTTCCCTCCTGGACGGTGGCTCTGCACGGTGCGGTCATCGGCGCGGCCTTCGGCTTCCAGTTCGCCCTCATCTTCGTCGGGCTCAACTACACCCTGGCCTCCCACACCTACGTTCTGATCCAGGTCGCCCCTTTTGTCGTGGCCGTTGGCGCCCATTTCCTGCTGACCGACGACCACCTGGGGACGCGCAAGGTCTTCGGGCTGGCCCTGGCCTTCAGCGGGGTGCTTTCCCTTTTCGTCCGGGACTGGGGCCATTTTTCCCTGGAAGCCCTCCCCGGAGACGTCATGGCCATGGGCGCGGGCTTTTTATGGGGCGCTTCGACGGTGTACATCAAGAAGTATCTGATCGACCGGATCGTGCCGCTCCAGACCCTGTTTTACCAGACCTTTTTTTCCGTACCCGTGCTCTTTGTCCTGAGCGCCTTGATGGAACCCCATTGGGTCCTGGGCTGGTCGGGCCCGACCCTGGTGTCCATGCTCTACCAGTCTCTGATCGTGGCCTTCCTCAGCTACCTGGCCTGGTTCGCCCTGCTGCACCGGTACCCGGCCAGCCTGCTGCACAGCTTCACCTTTTTCACGCCGGTCTGTGGAGTGTTCATCAGCGGGGCTTTGATTTTGGGGGAAGGCCTGAGCAACAACCTGATCGTGGCCCTGACCCTGGTCAGCCTGGGGCTGGTCCTGGTCAACCGCCCTTTTAGCCCCGCGGCCAAGCCGGTTTAACCCGGATACCGTTCATTTAAAAGTCATCTATGGATACTTCGGGAAAAGGCTCCTGACCCCTTTTCCCGCGCTCTCGGTACCAGCCAAGGGCGGTATCCGGGTTTACTCCAGGCCGATCCGGGCCAGTAGGGCCGGGACGTCTTGCGGTGAAATGGCCCCGGACCTGACTTCCGGGGCGGCCCGGGCCAGGGCCCGGAGGCGGACGTCTTCGGGGCTCATGGCCGGACGAGGGTCCAGGTACCCGTTTTCCTCGAAAAACCGACGAAGCTTTTCCCGGGCGTTCTGGGTGAACCGTTTGACCCGGCCCTGCTCGAGGGCGTCGATCAGCATTTCGGCCCGTCCGTCGAGTTCGGCGGCCAGTTCCCGGACCCGGTCGATAAACGTGTCGGTGACGCCGCCGTCGATGAGGGCCTGACGGTCCACGGGCCGGCCCCGGCCGACTCGCAGATCGGCCACGGTTCCTTCCAGCACGCGGGCCAGGGCGGCGGCCCGGTCCAGGGCCGCCCGATCCCCGTCCAGCAGTCCCCGGCCGCCGAGGGCCATCAGGTTTTCCAGCGGTCCCCAATGTTCGAGCCCCAGCGCCAAAAGGCGGTACAGCAGGTCCGGGTCGTCGACCAGGTACCAGAGGTGTACGCCGCCGATGGTTTCGAGCGACAAGTCCAGCCCCGGCACATCGAGCAGGCGGCCGTATTGGCCGTGATCCATGCCGTCCGGAGGAGGCGGGCCGGGTTTCGGGAGGCCCGGGGTTACGGGCAGGGGGCTGGCCCGGGCCTGATCGGCCCGGCGGCGGGCATCGAGGTCCAGGACGGCCAGGGTCAAATCCTGGAAGCGGCTCATCCGCCTTTCCCACATGGCCACTTCGGCCGGCCGGGCGGTGAAGTAGATCACCTGCCGGCCCTGGCGGCAGAATTCGGCCGCCGCGTCGATAACCGCTTCGGCCCGTTCCGGGTCGCTGTTGGCCAGGGTTTCGTCCAGAAGCAGCGGCAGGCGGGGGCCCTGTTCCCGGGACTCGACAAAGGCCATGCGCACGGCCAGCAGCAGGTGAAGCCGGGTGGCCCCGGAAAGCGCCTCGAGGTCGCAGCCCAGACCGGCCACGGTGTCCCGGGCCCGGAAGCAGGCCCGGCCGAGGTCGAGGTCGAGTTCGTACCGGCCCTGGGTCAACCTTGCGAAGAGGTCCCGGGCCCGGTGGAAGACCTCGGGGAGATGGCGGTCCTGGTTCTCGCGTTCCAGATGGCGGGACAAGAGCCAGCCGGCGGCGCTAGACAAATCGCGTTCGCGGGCGGTCTCGAGGCGCGCCCGGCAGTCGTCTTCCAGGGCCAGGGCCTCTTCCAGGTCGTGGCCCCGTCCGGCCTGATCGACGGCTTCCGTGATCTGGCCGATGGTCTGGCTGACTCCGGCCAGGGCCTCGTCCAACCGGCGGCATCGTTCGATTTCGGACCGGATGTCGGATTCCGACATCCGGGTCAGTTCCGGACGTCCGTCCAGGGCGGATTCGGCCCGGTCCCGGTCGTACCGGGCCGTTCGCAGATTTTCGGCGGCCTCGATGCAGGAAGGCCGCAGTTCGAGCAAGCGCCGCAGTTCGCTTTCCGCTCCCGGTTCGAGCCCGGCGCTGGAAAATATCCGGTCTCGTTCCTCGGCCAGGCTCCGCAGCCGGTCATCCAGCTCGACTCGTTTGCGTTCGGCCTCCCGGATACGTTCGACAGCCAGGCGCCGCATCTCGACCCGGCGGCCCAGGTCCTCGACCCGCCCGCCGATCGAGACCCGGTCCCCTCCCTCCGGATACCTGTAAACGGCCAGTTCCTTTTCCAGGTCGGCCTGTATTCGCAGACCCCGGTTTTGGGCCTGGCCAAGGGCGGCTTCGGCCCCCGAGACCCGGGCCCGCGCCTCCTGCCAGCGCCGCAGCCCCTCGGCCAGGAGGAAGAGTCCGGCTTCATCCAGGTCGAATCCGAGCCCGAGACGGGAAACGATGTCCTCCCGGTCCCGGTCGAGTTCGGCCAAGTCCCGCTCCAGTTTCTCCCGGCGGGGTCCCAGGTCCGACCAGCGCTGGGCCCGTTCCATGGAGACGCCGGCGGCGCCGATTGCCTTGCGGAACTCATCGGTCCGGGCCAGGACCGATTCCGGGGTCCAGGAATCGGGCGGCCGGAGTCCGAGTCCTTCGAAGTCCGCGGCCCGGCGCTGCCTCGATGACGGTCCGGCCGGGGGCCTGACGGCCGGCCATAGCAGAAGCAGCCCCAGGGCCGAAAGGAGCAGGAGGTCGAAATCGACCCGCCAGGCCAGTACGGCGCCGGCCGAAGCGACGGCCCCGGCCAGAAAGACCAGCCATCTCCGGCCGGAAGGGGCGGATTTTTCGTCCGGGTCCGAAAGCCACCGGCTCAACAGGCGCCAGCCTTCCCGGAGCGTTTCCAGATCAGGCGAAGCCTCTTCCGGGCCCAACCAGGCCTCGAGAGCCCGGGCGGCCGCCCGGTCGCCCCGGACCCGGTCGGCCCGACGGGCGAGCGCGGCCAGGTCGCCGAGGGCCTCGATGTCGATACGGGCCAGACGTTCCGGATCGGCCGAGCCGTCCAGGCGGGACCGTTCCTGCTCGGCCCGGGCCCGGGACCGGACCAGGTCCTGGGTCAGGCGGTCGGTCTCGACGGCCGCACGGTCCAGTTCCTCGATCCGGCGGCGCAGGGTGGGGACCAGGTCATCGGGAACGCCTTCGGCGGGCAGGGCGGCATCTTCAAGCCGCCGCCGGGCCTCGTCCAGCCGGTCCAGTTCGGCGGCCCGGATTTCCGACTCCCGGGTCAGGCGCACCTGGACGGCCTCGAGCAGTTCGATCTCATTGCCGGCCAGCTTTTCCATGGCCGGCGGATACAGGCCCAGAGCCTTTTCAGCGGCTTCGACGCGACCGGCGGCGCGGACCCGTTCCAGGGCCAGCTTGAGGTCCTCGATGCGGCGCCGGGCTTCGATGGCCTGTTTCTCCTTGACCTTCAGTCCGGCCAGTTCGTCCTGGCGACCGCGCAGGGTCCGCTGGTTTTGTTGGGCCATCCGGACCTGCTGGCGGGCCTGATCCAGGCTTTGGGATTCCGGCCCCCGCCGGGGAATCCGGTCGGCGAAGCCGAGGTCGGCGGCCGCGGTTCCCAGGTCGTATCCACCGGCCGATTCCCGGCGGATAATTTCGGCCAGGTCCTGGTCTTCGGCGGCCATGAGCTCCTGGAGTCCCAGTCGATAACGGTCCCGGTATTCGAGAGGGGAAAGGACCGGGTGGGCCGCGTCCCGGCCGTCGCATTGGACCTGGCGGAAGCCGGCTTCGAGGTCCACGGTCCAGGCCGCGTCTCCGATCTGGAAACAACCGGTCACGGACCAGCGCTCCTGGCCCGGGGCCCGGGGCCAGAGCAGGGCCTGAAGGGCCCGGGCCGCCGTGGTCTTGCCCGAGGCGTTGGGGCCGTAGATCACATTGACGTCCCGGCCCGAGAAGTCCAGGGCCGGACCGCCGGAGGGAAAGCCCGGCATGCGCCGGATGAGCAGGCCCTTGAAGCGAACGGCCGAACTCACGCGCCCTCCTCCTTCTGGGCCAGGAGCGCGTCCAGAAGCAGGAGGCCCTGGCGAAGCAGAACAAGGCGGGCCGCGCCCGGGTCCGCCTCGAGGGCGGGCAGGGCCGCGTATGGTTTGGACCCGTTGATTTCGGCCATTTTGTCCCGGACCCGTTCGATAAGCCGTTCATCATCAGAAGAGAGGGTGTCTTTTTCCAGATTGATCAGGAGCCGGGCCAGGGTGGCCGGAGGGCCGGAGCTGCCGGCCAGGGTTTCGAGGTCCGCCGCGGGCCGGGTTTCCAGGGCCAGGTCCTCGACCAGGGCTTCGGCCCGGACTCCCGGCAGTTCCAGGTCCTGGCGCATCGGGGCCAGCATGGCCCCCAGAAGGCGGTGCAGACGGGTCCGGCCGGTCAGGCGCAGCCGGCAGGAAAGCACTTCGAGAACGTCGTCGTCCGCCTCGGCCCGGGCCAGGTGCGTCCGCAGGTCGCTGATGATCCTGGCCCGAAGGGCCTCCTCGGTTTCGACCCCCTCGAGGTTCACGGTCAGTGAGTCGTAGCGGACCGTGGACAGGGGCGCGTATTCCATCCGGGGACGGAGGCCGGGCAGCAGTTCGGCCAGCCAGACGCCGTGCGGGCCGGTTTCGCCCGGGTCCATGGCCTGGGGGGAGCCGGGATTTAAAATCACCGGCCCGGTTTCCCGGTCGATGCGGAGCGGGCGGTGGGCGTGGCCGATCAGCCAGAGGTCTAAAGGCAGGGAACTCAGGCCGGCCGTGGTCGAAGCCGCGTACGGACTGCCGGACTGATCCAGGTCGGTGTGCAGCAGGCCCAGGGTCGGCAGGTCGGGCGCCAGGCTCGGGGTCAGGCCCTCGAGCGGGTCGTCCGGGAAACGCTCCCGGGGAAAGGACCAGCCCAGGACCTGGAGGGCGCCGCCCGTAGGGGAATGAAAGACCGCCTGTTCCCACCGGCCGGACTGGCCCAGCAGCCGGAACCCGCCGGCCGCGGACGAGCCCGCGAAAGCGCCCAGGACCTCGTGGTCGTGGTTCCCGGCCACGGCCCATGTTTCGATGCCGGCCTCGGCCAGGCGGGCCAGGCCCCGTACCAGGGGGCCGAAGGCCTCGAAGTAGCGGTTGTCCCGATCGATCAGGTCGCCGGCCACGGCCACCAGGTCCACGCGGTTCTCGACGGCCAGGTCGACCATGCGCCGCCAGGCGTCGGCGCAGGACAGGCGGGACCGGTCGAAGCGGGCCGGTATCCGGCTCGAACGCCGTCCCATGTGGACGTCCGCGGTCAACAGGACCTTCACGCAAACCTCCGGCCGGCTTCGAGCCGGGAGTGACCGGAAATGAAACGAATCCGCCGCCGATAGCCTACCAGAAAACGCGGACCGGCAAAACCGGGCAATTCGGATTTTCTTTTATCTGAAAGTCTGGTATGAAGGTCCGGCAAACCAGTACCAAGACACCCCCGGCCGGCGCGCCTCGACCGGAGGCGAGGCCGGACCGCAAGCATGAACCGCCAGTCGCCAGCCGACACCTTTTCCGCCAAGCTCCGGGCCATCCTGGTCCTGACCGGGATTTTCGCCATCAACTTCCTCTCCCGGATCATCCTGGCCCCGCTTTTGCCCGCCCTGGAGGCTGATCTGAACATCAGCCACGGGCAGGCCGGGTCCCTGTTTTTCATGATTTCGCTGGGCTATTTCGTCACCCTGGCCGCCTCCGGCTTCGTCTCGGCCCGGCTCAATCACCGCCGGACCATCATGCTCTCGGCCGCGACCCTGGGTTTGGCCATGATCGCGGTCAGCCTCAGCTCCTCTTTGGGAGCCACCCGGATCGCCCTGATCATGGTCGGTCTGGCCGCCGGCCTGTACCTGCCTTCGGGCATGGCCACCCTGACGGCCGTGGTCAGCCAGAAAAACTGGGGCAAGGCCGTGGCCATTCATGAACTCGCCCCCAATCTGGGGCTCGTCCTGGCCCCCGTCCTGACCGAACTGGTCATGAGCCGGCTGCCCTGGCGGGCCCTCCCGGCCATCCTGGGGTGTCTGTCCCTGGCCGGGACGGTCGTTTTCGCCGTGGTGGCCCGGGGCGCCGATTTTCCAGGCCAGGCCCCCAAACCCTCGGTCATCCGGGAACTGGCCGGACTGCCCTCGTTCTGGATCATGATGGTCCTGTTCAGCCTGGGCATCGGGGCCAGCCTGGGCATATACGCCATGCTGCCCCTGTTTCTCCTGACCCAGCACGGCCTGGAACGGGGCTGGGCCAATGCCCTCGTGGCCTTGTCCCGTGTCACCGGCCTGTTCATGGCCCTGCTGGCCGGATGGGCCGCCGATCGGATCGGACTCGAACGGGCCATGAAGTACGTGCTCCTGACCACGGGCGTCGCCACGATCCTGCTGGGCATGCTGCCTCAACCCTGGCTGATCCCGGCCGTCTTCCTCCAGCCCGCCCTGGCGGTCTGCTTCTTTCCCGCGGCCTTTGCCGCCCTGTCCCGGATCAGCCGGCCGGAAACGCGCAACGTGGCCGTCTCCCTGGCCATCCCCCTGGCCTTTCTGCTGGGAGGCGGGGCCCTGCCCACGGCCGTGGGCTACATGGGCGAGGCCGGCCTTTTCGACCTGGGCATCGCCCTGTCAGGCGGGACCTTGGTTCTGGGAGCCTTCCTGGTCCGTTTCATCCACTTCACCAGGGAAACCGAAAACTAGGGACAGTCACCTGTTTTCCCGTTTTTTTTTCGCTGGTTCCCAAGCTCCAGGTTCCCTCCTTTTAGACGACGCCATGCCTACCACTACGGTCGGTCACAAAAAAAGGGTGTTGAAGCAGAGCTTCAAGTCGATAGGGCGTTCCCAAGCCGGAGCCTGGGAACGAGCGAAATAGGTGACTGTCCCTAGTTTTCGCATATAGGCTTTGCGGGGACTTGAGGGCTGTCGCCCGCAATGCCATTCGGCTCAGGCCGAGCCCAGAAACCGGCCGTAGTCGGCCATCAGCCGCAGGACCCGCACGGCCCGTTCCGGGGTGGGATAGCTGACCACGCCGTAGTCCAGATAACTGCGCCGATGTTCTTCCGCGGAACAGGTGTTGACCCCGATGAAAGGCTTGCCGGTACGGCGGACCAGTTCGGCCATGCATTCGACGATCGGGTCCGATCTGTCATTCTGAGCATTGAGGAATGCCCGGATCGTTTTGACGGCGGCCATGAGTTCGGGCGTGCCCCGGATGGTTTCCGGAAAGTCGTCGGCCGTGCGGGCCGAGCCCTGCAGGGCGATGACCGCGTCGATGCCGTCCCAGCCGGCCAGAACCTCGAGGCAGTCCAGGTAGGTCTGTTCGGAGATGACCGCGACCATGTCCACCGGATTGTCCCGGTTCCAGTACTTGGGCAGAATCCCGTCCAGAATCCGGGTCTGGGCTTCGGGCAGTTTCGGGATGATCAGGCCGTTTTCCTCGCAGGCGTCCGCCGTGATGACGCCCCAGCCGCCGCCCCGGGTCAGGATGCCGACCCGGTAGCCTTTGGGGATGGGGTAGGCGGCAAAGGCCTTGGCGCAGTCCATGAGGCCCTGGCTCGACGGGGCCTCGATCATGCCGGTCTGGCGGAAGACCGAGGAATACACGGCCGCGGAGCCGGCCATGGAACCGCTGTGGGAGGCGGCCGCCTTCCGGCCGATCTCGGTCCGTCCGCCCTTGAAGACGAGGATCGGCTTTTCCTTCGACGTGCGGCGGGCCAGGGGCACGAGGCGGGAGTTCAGTTCGACGCCTTCGATGTAGGCCAGGATGACCCGCGTGTCCGGATCGTGGGCGAAATAGGCCAGGTAGTCTTCGCAGTTGAGGTCGCCTTCGTTGCCGCTGCTGATGAACTTTTCAAAGCCGACGCCTTCGTTGATGCCCCAGCCCAGCATCTGGACGCCGACGTTTCCGCTCTGGGAGAACATGGAGACCGACCCGCGCAGGGGCATGACCGGGGGCATGAGGGCGTGGAGGGAGGGTTTGGAGCTGAACAGGCCCATGGTGTTGGGTCCGATGACGCGCATGCCGTACCCGGCGGCCTTGGCCACGATCTCGCGTTCCAGCCGGGCCCCTTCCGGCCCGGCTTCGCTGAAGTCCGAGGTGACCACCACGGCGTAGGGCACGCCCTTGGCCCCGCACTCGTCGATCAGCCCGGAAACCAGGTGGGCCGGGGTGGTGATCAGGACGGCGTCCACGGGTCCGGGCACGTCGGCGATACATGGATAACAGGGTACGCCGAGGATGGACTCCCGTTTGGGGTTGACGGGATAAAAGCGCCCGCGAAAGCCGCCCTTGAGGATGTTCATCAGGATGATAAAGCCCCATTTGCCCGGCGTGTCGGAGGCGCCGATCATGGCCAGGCTTTCGGGGTTGAACAGACGATCCAGGTTGATTTCAGTCATGGTCTTCCTCTATCCCGGATTATCAACCGGGCTAGGCCCGCCCGTTGAGGTCCTGCCAGCGCTGGTGCATCAGGGCCAGGGTCTGGGCGGTCTCGTCCAGGCGGTCCATGATGCGGTAGCCTTCCTGGTTCAGGTCGAACACGACCTGGCTTTCCCAGGGCGTGTACCGGCCGGCGACGATCACGGGCAGGCCGAACTCCTTCTCCATGGCCGCGTAGGCCCGGACGATCTCCTTTTCCGTTTCGGTGATGCCCCGGATCGGGTCCGGCGTGTCTTCACCGATCAGGCCCGGCCGGCCCACGCCATGCAGGATCAGTCCGTCCACGTCGCCCGACTCGAGGACCGCCCGGCCCACTCCGGTCATGACCCCGGCGTCGAAGTACAGTCCCGAGGCGCCGATATCGACCGGGTTCCGGGTCGAGGCATGTTCGGGCATGCCGACTTCACGGAGCCGGGCTTGGGTCCTGGGGCCCAGTTCGGTGACGACCAGTCCGGCTTCTTCGAGGCTGTCGGCCAAAGCCACGCCCCAGGAGCCGCCCATGGTCACGATGCCCACGCGCCGGCCTTTCATGGGCGGCCGCTCGATCAGGGCGTGGGCCAGGGGAAAGAGCAGCTCCATGGTCGGAGATACCACTACCCCGGCCTGGCGGAAGAGGCCGGAAAAAACGGCCGCGCTGCCGGCCAGGGCTCCGGTGTGGCTTCGGGCCGCCCGGGCCGACCCCGGCGTGCGTCCGCCCTTGTACACGACCACGGGCTTGACCCGGGTCACCCGTCGGGCGGTTTCGAAAAAGCGCCGGCCGTCGCGGATGGTTTCCAGGTACATGGCCACGCCCTGGACCTCGGGGTCCTGGCCGTAGTATTCGAGGAAGTCGGTCACGGTCAGATCGGTTTCGTTGCCCGTGTGGACGAAGCGGCCCACGCCCATGCCCCGGGCCGCGGCCGAGGCCATCAGGTCGTAGATGGCGTACCCGCCCTGACAGGTCGCGGCCAGGGGCGAGATTTTGAGGTGGCGGCTGCGCGGGGCGGCCGCCACAAAGCGGGCGTGCAGGTTGAAGGTGCCGCTGACGTTGGGGCCGACCAGGCGGATGCCCTTGGAACGGGCCAGGGCCGTGATGGCCGCCTGCTTCTCGGCGCCCTCCGGCGAGGTCTCGGCGAACCCGGCGGTGACGATGGTGATGCCCCGGACCCCTTTTTCGGCGCAGGCCCCGATGGCCGCCTCCACGGACACCTCCGGAATGGTCAGAACGGCCAGATCGACGGTCCCCTCATAGTCCCGCAGGTCCTTATAGGCCCGCAGTCCGTAAACCGTCCCGCCCCGCTGGTTGACCGGCACGATCCGGCCGGGAAATCCGCCGCTGAGCAGACCTTGCATGATGAACGAGCCCCAGGCGCCCGTCCGCTCCGTGGCCCCGATCACGGCCACCGATTCCGGTTTCTGAAACACGTCCAACTGGCTGAAATCCGTCATGTGCATCTCTCCGTATTTTGAGCTGGCCAAAGTATCGTTATGAAACGGCCGGAGTTGAAAATAGGTCATCCGTCAGCCGCCGTCAAGTCCGGGCTCCCCTGCCGAGGGGCACGCTGAGGCCGAAAATGGCCAGGCACAGTCCGGCCAGAAAGACGGACCCGGCGGTAAAAGCGCCGCTCAGGTCGGCCAGGAGGCCCATGATCCAGGGACCGGTGAAGCCGCCGATTTCGGCCACGCAGAAAAAGATGCCGCCGGCCGAACCCATGTAGCGGGCGCCGATCTCGGGGTTGTCCATCAGAATCAGGATCATGAAGGGCATGAACAGGGTGCTGGCCGCGCCCAGAAGGGCCAGGGGGATGATGACCGTCCAGTCGCCCGAGGCCTCGATCCAGGCCAGGCTGGCGGCCCCGAGCAGGGCGCAGCCCCCCAGGCACCGGGCCCGCCGGGCGGCCGGGACCAGTCTCGGCAGCAGCAGGATGGCCGGCAGGCCGGCGGCCATGGACACCGAGGCGGCCAAACCGGCGTGGGCGGGCGACAGGCCGCGAACCTCGAGCATCCGGGGCAGCCAGCTTCCGAAACCGTGGCTGATGCCGAAGGCCAGGAGGGCCATGACCAGGAGCAAACGCAGTTCCCGAACCCGAAGCAGCGCCCGGAAGACCTCGAACGGTCCGGTGGACCGGGACGATGGACCCGCTTCGGGCGTTCGGGCCAGGAGCCGCCACAACAGGGCCGCGCCCAGGGCCAGGAGGCCGTAGAACACGCAGGCCGCCCGCCAGCTATGACCGGTCAGGGGCATGACCATGCTGTTGGTCAGGGCCAGGGCCAGCAGGGCGCCGATGCGCGGCCCCATCATGTAAACGCCCACCGCCGTCCCCCGGCCGGGCCCGTCGAACCATTCCGAAATGGCCTTGGGTCCCCCGATGGAGATCATGGGCCCGCCCAGTCCGAAAAGGGCCACGGCGGCCAGCATGGAGCCGAAGCCGCCGGCCAGGCCCCGCAGGATCGCGGACAGGCCGATGATCACGGCCCCGGCCGTGAGAGCGCCCCGAACCCCCCAGCGGTCCAGGAGCGGGCCGGCGATCAGGGCGGCCAGGATGTAGGTCAACTGCCAGGAGCCCAGAATGAAGCCCATCCGGGCGTTGGACAGGCCCAGGTCGGCCAGGATGGGGGTGACCAGGGGAAAGATCGAGGCGGAGATCAGCCCGAAACCGGTGTACAAGGCCAGGAGCAGGGCCAGCATGACCCAGCGGTAACCGTCTCGGCTCCGGTTGCCGGAATCCGTTCCCCCCGTCATGATCCGCCCGGCTCCACCTCGAAAAAATCGGCCCGCATTCGGGCCTTGGCCGCCTGAATGAAAGAGGCCACTTTAGCACGGGGCACGGTGCTTGTCGAATACCTCAAAAATTCCGGACACAAAAATTCCGGACACCCATTCACATTGATTCCGATCCGAAAAAAATGGGTGTCCATATAAATTTCATTGGTTTTCGACATGACCGGGCCATACGGAGTATGGTGTTGAAGCAGAGCTTCAAGGCCATGGGGCGTCCCCAAGCTGGAGCTTGGGGACGAGCGGAAGGTCTCAAACTAAACGGGACGTCCATATTTCTTCCTGAATATTCCAGGCGCCGGCGGCGGTTGCCTTTTTCCGGAGCCCGAGGCATAATTCGGGATAATCGGAAATCGTTCGGGGCGCCGGCCGGGCCTTAATTTTCCACGGCCGCGGGCGGGTGTGATATAACGGTCTGAAGACTCGAAGGAGGAGTGAGGATATGCGCGAACTGTCCCCGGAGACGCTGCGACGGGTATGTGATTCGGACAAGATCGGCTGCCGTTCGAGCAAGGACGTGGCCCCGCTGGAGACCATCATCGGTCAGGAGCGGGCGGTCAAGGCCCTCGAGTTCGGCCTGGGCATCAAGGAACTGGGTTTCAACATTTACGTTTCCGGCCCGCCGGGAACGGGGCGGACCACGGCGATCCGGCATTTTCTCGAACGGGTGGCCAGGTACAAGGCGGCGCCGGACGACTGGTGCTATGTCAACGACATGCAGGACGCTTACCGCCCCCGGGCCGTGCCGCTGCCCGCCGGCCGGGCCAGGGTCTTCAAGGACGACGTCCAGCATTTCATCGACATGGTCCAGCAGGAAATCCGCAAGGCCTTCGAGAGCGAGGAATACGCGGCCCGGGTCGAGGAGACGGTCAGGAGCATGCGCAAGCAGCGGGAGGAACTCTTCGAGCGGCTCAACCAGAAGGCCCAGGAAGAGGGCTTCACCATCCAGTCCTCGCCCATGGGCATGCTGACCGTGCCGGTCCGGGACGGCAAGCCCATGAGCGACGAGGAGTTCATGGCCCTGGAGCAGGCGGAAAAGGACGCCATCACCCGGAAGCGGGACCAGCTTCAATTCGAACTCAAGGCCACGTTCCGGCAGGCCAAGGGATTCGAGAAGAACATCAACGAGGCCTTGCAGAAGCTGAACAAGCAGGTCGCCCTGACCGCCCTGGAACCCATGATCGAGGATTTGCGGGAGAAATACCAGGGCCTGGACCGGGTCATTGCCTATATCGAGGCCGTCCGGAACGACGTGCTGGAAAACCTGGCCCTGTTCCGGGCCGACCCGTCCCAGGAGCAGCAGGCCTCGCCTTTTCCCATGCCCAGCCCCAAGGAGCTGATCCAAAAGAAGTACGGGGTCAACATCCTGGTGGACAACTCGGAACTGAAGGGCGGGCCGGTGGTCATCGAGCTCAACCCGACCTACAACAATCTGTTCGGCCGAATCGAAAAGGAGGCCCAGTTCGGGGCCCTGACCACGGACTTCACCATGATCCGGGCCGGGTCCCTGCATCGGGCCAACGGCGGTTTTCTGGTCCTGCCCGTCGAGGACGTGCTGGTGAACATGTTCTCGTATGAAAGCCTCAAGCGGGCCTTGAGAAACCGGGAGATCAACATCGAGGACGCCGGCGAGCGGGTCGGCTTCATCAGCACCAAGACATTGCAGCCGGAGCCCGTGCCGCTGGACGTCAAGATTCTGCTCATCGGCACCTCGACGATCTATGCCCTGCTCAACTCCCGGGACGAGGACTTCCGGGAACTGTTCAAGGTCAAGGCCGAGTTCGACACGCGCATGGACCGCGTGGAAAAGAACATGAAGGACTATGCGGCCTTCGTCTGCCGGGTCTGCGAAGAGGAGGGCCTCCGGCATCTGGACAGCACGGGGCTGGCCAAGCTGATCGAATTCGGCTCCCGCCTGGCCGAAGACCAGGACAAGCTGTCGACCCGGTTCGGCGAGCTGTCCGACGTGGTCCGGGAGGCCAGTTACTACGCGGCCCTGGAAGACGGGGCCAGCGTTTCCGCCGACCACGTGAAAAAGGCGATCGAGGAACGTTTCTATCGTTCGAACCTGATCCAGGAGCGGATCATGGAGGCCATCTCCCGGGACACGCTGATGATCGAGGTGGACGGCGACCGGGTCGGCCAGGTCAACGGCCTGGCGGTCCTGGGCCTGGGCGATATCTCCTTCGGCCGGCCGAACCGGATCACGGTGAGCATCAGCACCGGCCGGGAAGGCATCGTGGACATCGAACGGGAAGCCAAGCTGGGCGGTCCTTTTCACACCAAGGGCGTCATGATCCTGTCCGGGTACCTGGCGGAAAAGTTCGGCCAGGACAAGCCCCTCAGCCTGTCGGCCCGCCTGGTCTTCGAACAGAGTTATTCCGGCGTGGACGGCGACTCGGCCTCTTCGACCGAACTGTACGCCATCCTGTCCAGCCTCTCGGGCCGGGCCATCCAGCAGGGTCTGGCCGTGACCGGTTCGGTCAACCAGAGGGGCGAGGTTCAGGCCATCGGCGGGGTCAACGAAAAGATCGAAGGCTTTTTCGACGTCTGCCGGGCCAAGGGCCTGACCGGACGCCAGGGCGTCATGATTCCCCGGGCCAATGAAAAGCACCTCATGTTGAAAGAGGACGTGGTCGAGGCGGTCCGCGAGGGGCGCTTCCATGTCTGGTCCGTCGGGCACATCGACGAAGGCATCGAAGTCCTGACCGGGGTCAAGGCCGGCGCCCGCCTCGAAGACGGCGCCTTCGAGGAAGGCAGCATCCACGCCCTCGCGGATCAGCGGCTTCGAACCCTATCGGAGACCTTGAAAAAATTCGCCGAGGACAAGAACAAGAACGGCGCGTCTTCGGAAGCGGACCGGTCCCAGGCCGGGTTCTTGCCAGGCGCGCCGTTTCCGAGATAAGATGCCGTCCGGGGAACGGACCGGCGCGGAGGAGAAACCGAACATGAGCGAGGCTCCCGGCGCCCCCCGGGTGCTGGCCCTTCAAGGCAGTCCTCGCCGGGGCGGCAACACCGAACGGCTGCTCGACCGGGTTTTGGAGGTGCTGGCCGACCATGGCCTGACCGTGGAAAAGGTCGTGCTGCGGGATTTGAAAATCTCGCCCTGCCTCGAAATCTACCAGTGCGCCCGCACCGGCGAGTGCGCCATTCGGGACGACATGGCCGGGCTGTATGAAAAACTGGATTCGGCCGAGGTGGTCATCGCGGCCACGCCGGTATTTTTCTACGGCCCCAGCGCCCATCTCAAGGCGCTTATCGACCGCTGCCAGGCCTTCTGGTCCCGCAAGCACCTGGCCGGGCGGGAGCGGCCCGGGCCTCGACGCCGAGGCTACCTGATTGCCGTGGGAGCGACCCGGGGTAAAAAGCTGTTCGACGGTCTGCTACTGACCATGCGCTATTTTTTCGACGCCCTGGAAATGGACCTGGCCGGCCGGGTCCTCGTCCGGGGCGTGGACGGGGCCGGAGAGGTCGAGGGCCATGACGAGGCCCTGGCCCAGGCCCGCAACCTGGGACTGGAAATCGCCGGACAACTGTCGGCCATTGAAAAAGGAGGCGGCCATGAATAAAACCATACCCATCTGTGTTCTGCTCGTTCTGCTGCTGGCCCCGGCGGCCGGGGCCGTCGACCCGCCCACGGCCATCACCAAGGCCCAGGCCAGTTATATGCAAGGAAAGTCCGTGGACTCCATCGGCTGGCTGCGGGAGGCCATGCAGGGGGTCTGGGAAAAGACGCCCTTGACCATCCAGAATCTGACCCTGATCACCGACCAGCCCCAGGGATACGGCGTGTACACGCCGCGCGCGGGCAGCGAGTTCGAGTCCATCGATCCCCTGATCGTCTATTTCGAGCCCATCGGGCAGACAGCCAAAAAGCAGGGCGACTGGTACACCTTTTCCATGTCCGCGGACTTCGCCCTCCTCGATGCCAAGGACCAGGTCCTGGCCAGGCAGGCCGATTTCTACAAATCCGATACGCGGAGCCGGGCCTTCAACACCGAGTTCATGATGTCCTTTACCGTCCCCCTCAAGGGCCTGGCCCCCGGGCAGTACAAGGCCGTCTTCACTCTCAAGGACATGAACTCGAAGAAGAAGGTCGAGTTCGCACAGCCCTTCAGCGTCAAATGACCGGCGCCCGGGGCCTGTTCCTGGCCTTCGAGGGCATTGACGGCGCGGGCAAGACGACCCACGCCCAGGCCCTCAAGGCCCGCCTCGAAGGGATCGGCCACCCGGTCCGCTACGTCAAGGAACCCACCGAAGGGCCTTGGGGGCAAAAGGTCCGGGCCATCGCCCGGGAGGGTCGCCAGGGGATATCCCTGGATGACGAACTGGAGTGGTTCATTCGGGACCGCGAGGATGACGTGCGCCTGAACATCGCCCCGGCCCTGGCCCGGGGAGACGTCGTTATCGCCGATCGCTATTTTTACAGCACCATCGCCTATCAGTCGGCCCTGGGCCTGGACCCGGACGACATCCGTCGCCGCAACGCCGCTTTCCCCGTTCCGGACCTGGTCTTCCTCATCGAGATATCAACGCCCCTCAGCCAGGTCCGTATCGTCCAAAATCGTGGGGAAGCGGCCAATCCGGGCTATGAGCAGGAGTCCTACCTGGTCCGGGTCAAACGCCGTTTCGACGAGATGACCGACCCCAATATCGTCCGGCTGGACGGCGACCAGGACCGCGACACCCTGTCCGAGGCCATCTGGTCCCGGGTCCGGGACCTCCTGGACCGACCGGACGCTTAACCCCCCGCCTTTTCCCGCGCCTTTTCCGCCAGCCGCATCTCTCGGCGGGCCAGGGCTTCGCTGTTCCGCCGTTTTTCCGTTTCGCCTTCCAGGATCAAGGGCGGTAAAGTTTGTATCCTCAATATATCTTTCCCGCCGATAAAATACCACTTGACAAAATAATGTCGAGTGGTATATTTAAGAAAATACAGAAAGGAAGCGACCATGAATCTGCGGATACTCGCCCAGAATGTGCGGCGGCTGAGGACCGCGAAACGCTTGAGCCAAAGCGCCCTGGCGGACGACGCGGGTCTCTCCTTGCCGGCGATAAAGAATCTCGAACTCGCGAAAAGCGAGCCGCGAATGAGGACTATGCAGGCAATCGCCAAGGCCCTCGAAGTGAAGCTTCAGGAGCTTTTCCAGCCGGTTCGGGAATTGCACACCGTCCGTTTCCGTTCGGCGAAGCGGATGCAGAATCGCGAGAATGTCCTGGCTGAGGTGGCGAGGTGGCTCGATGATTTCAACTTCCTCGAGGAGAGCCTGAACAAAAAGATGCCGTTCAGCCTTGGCGCTGTCCGGCGGCAATGCTCCAGAGACCGCCTCGCGGAGGCGGCCGGACTCTGCCGGAAAAAGCTGGGGCTGAAGGTCACCGAACCCATCCACGACATCTGCGGCCTGCTCGAATACGCGGGCGTGAAGGTTTTCCCGGTTCCCATGGCTTCCGATAGTTTTTTCGGCCTCTCCGTGGGAGAGGAGGACGGCGGGCCGGCGGTTGTGGTGAACGTATGGGAGCGGATTTCGGTGGAAAGGCGCATTTTCAGCGCCGCCCACGAACTCGGCCATCTCATGTTGCATCCAGACGCCTACGACGTCAGCAACGTCGTGGAAAACAAGGAGGAAGAGCACGAGGCCGACCGTTTTGCCGGGCATTTTATGTTGCCGAACGAAGGGTTTCGCAAGGAATGGAATGAAGCGGCCGGACTGCACTTCGTCGACAGGGTCTTCAAGGTCAAGCGCATTTTCCGGGTCAGTTATAAAACCGTTCTCTCGCGTCTCCTGGAAGAAGGGGCCGTGGACAAGTCCATCTGGATGAGGTTCAACATGGCCTATCAGCAACACTTCAACCGGAGGCTTACCTTCAAGGAAGAACCGATGGGCATCGATCCGGCGGAGCCGTTCGGGATGCAAAGGTTCGATTTCTACGAAGACCGATTCAAGCGCCTGACCAGGGAAGCGGTGGAAAAAGACAAAATTTCACTTAGCCGCGGCGCGGAGATGCTTCGGATCGATATTGAGGAGATGCAGGACCTGCTCCAGAATTGGGAGGTCATTCTGTGACACGACGCCCGGCTCCCCGCAAGTTGATGATCATGGACGCATGCGTGCTGATCGATTTCATCAAGGCGGAGCGGGCCGTGCTGGAACTCGTGGTGAAACATATCGGTCCGCTGCACGTGACCAGCCCGATCGTCGACGAGGTTAACGAAATCGATAATGAAAACGAACTGGTAGCCCTAGGACTGATCATCATCGAGCCGGAAATAGAAGATGCGTATGCCGCCGGCGGCCGATCCGGACCGTTATCGTTCGAGGACTGGCTGTGCCTGCTTACGGCCAAACGGCATGGTTTCACTTGCGTGACCAACGACAAGAGTTTACGGAAGTTGTGCAAACAGGAAGGGGTCTCGTTGCTGTGGGGGCTTGAGCTTGTGGCCGAACTGCACAAGGTCGGCGGAATCCCCGGCAAGGAGGCGCAGGCGCTCGCCAAATCCATAAGGCTGTCGAATCCGAAGCACATCACGGAAAAAATCGTTTCG
>Ga0180009_10000919_pt1 | contig 37468 bp, 34 predicted proteins | sample OS_PC_MetaG_FD_123537 | JGI IMG/M metagenome (GOLD analysis project Ga0180009, IMG submission 123537) | Groundwater microbial communities from the Aspo Hard Rock Laboratory (HRL) deep subsurface site, Sweden - OS_PC_MetaG | ecosystem: Environmental > Aquatic > Deep subsurface > Groundwater... | reverse complement strand
TCCTTAGACCATACTTCTAAAGTGTTCCGGTCTTTGATGAAAGGAGCGATTTCCCGACGTGCTTGTTCCACATCGAGGTCATCAACGGCTTGCCGTAAAAGGTGCTGGAGCCTGGCCGGCGTGAGCGGTTGGTCGCCTTGGTAATCACCAGTCTGACGCATCCTGGATTCGAGATGACCGATCCGAACCTCGGGATGTCGGCCCAAATACCATACCAGATCATACCAATCGCGTCCTTTCACGCGTGTTTTCCACTTTCGGCAAAGGATCGCATGGAGTTTGCCGGCAAAAAGATCCGGCAAGCGATATACGCGAACAGAAAATGGAATGGGCTGCAGAACATATTGAGTCTCCGTTTCGAACCCGGCCGGCGGATCAGTATCCACTTCGAGCCTAATTTTGAGATTCTTCGCGGGATGCAGATTACGGAGCAGTTCCCGACCGGTCTCAATCACAATCAATTGCTTGTAAGTGTTGGCCTTAAGAAACGCCGATTTAATAGCGCTTGAAGGCCTCTTTCGGCGACTTTCAAACGCCACATGGAATCCGAAACTGCTGATTTCTCGCCGCAGCGATTCTCCATAGTTTCCTAATGAAAACGACGCATCGGGTGTGAGCAGCGAGAAGTCCAAATCTTCGGAGTATCGATCCAGCCCATGCAACAGGCGAAGCGCGGTGCCACCGTAAAACGCAGCGTGCTCGAAAAACTTTGAGCGCCAGAGGCCGAGCAGAGCCAAATCCTGCAGAATTTCTCTGAGGGCGTTGATATAATCGTCACGGCTCAGGCATTCATATCGATCCAGCATGCTGCGGATGGCCTCATGCATGTGAAGGCACCTCAAAGCGCTTTGTGTAACTGATCAGGTTCTTGATCTTAGCCGAATCATATGCCGCAGCAATTGCCTGCAACCGGATGCGGTCCAGACTGCGAAGCGCATGCGGGTCGATGCGAAGATCGTCGATCAAATAGGCATCGTATTCGGACATTCGGAGTCCGCTGAATCGCTTGTCGGACCAGACCATATCCACAAGCGCCTTTTCAGGAGACGCAACAAGGAAAGGTGTCGTACCGGTTGTTTCCAGGACAGCGCCCACTGCATAACGAGCGCCTTTCAACATGCGGTAAGTAAAGGTACCGAAGGGAGTGTTGAAATCACTGGAACGCCGGGTGGTCACCGAGGTAACAACCTCTACCCGTTCCGGGATCAGGCTGTGATAGCTCAAGGCATATTCGAGGCTGACATATGATGGGCCATAGATCAGGTTGGCCATATGTTCGCGGCTCAGCGGCTGCTTGCGGAAGACCTCTCCAAAACAATACAATCCTTTTTTTATCCTGATGATCACACCGGATGCCAGCAGTTTGGTTATTCTATCCCGGGGCTTGCGGTATTCGGCTAACGCATCCATCAGGGCCTGATAATCAAAAATCTCACCATTAATCTTTCGTCGCATCTGCGCAATAGTGTTCAACAAACAGCCTCTTATTAAAAATATAGTATGTCCACAAACCATGGACATACTATACAATAATTGGCAAACAATCAAGTATAGCACGGACTAAACTGTTACAACAGGTAGTGAATTACAGCGTTTCTGTTTCGGCTTTTAGCTTTTCAAGATCTTTATCGAAAGAAATAACCGGCTTTTCAGGAGAGGATTGAGCGGCAAGAATACAATCTACAATATCCGTATTTGAGTTTTCGTATGCCAACAGTGCCTTAAGAATTTCAGAACGATCCGAGTTTGCGATACCGGAGAAATTTAATACGGCGCTTATGGATCCGACAATCTCCGTTCTTGGAATGCCGTAATATTTCTCCATGACATAAACGCATTCAACAACCACGACCGCAGGTATTTCGATCTTTCTTTTGCCGTGTGATACCTGCAGCATAAAGGCTTTGGACTTCGGGCTGTAGGTTTCGTGATCGTCCAAAAGATACCGGAGGATTACGTTGGTATCAATCAGATAGACCTTCCCGGGCGATCCCATCCGCTATTTTTCCTTTGATTTTTTTTCTTATTTTATCCAAGGGGACATATTCCTTTGAATATTTCTTAAGGCTTCCCGCCAATTGATCCGCCTGGCCGCCCGGAATACCTTTAAGTTTCACGTCCTCATCCTCAACCAAAAACAAAACCGCACCTTCATTTCCGATCTTTAGTTTTTCTCTGATCGCTTTAGGTATTGTTATTTGGCCCTTCTTTGACATTTTAGCATACATTTTAAATTGTCCTTACTTACAATTTATTTATATATTTTTTTATTATCTGTATTTTTTTTGTTTGTCAAACTTTATAGAATTGTTGTAAAATATTATTACTCTCAATTTCTCTCGCAAGGACGCGGAGTTCGTTTCAGATAGAAGAAAATCGATTGGGTATTGAAAAACCTGAAAACATCATGATATCGAGACCGTTGAACCGATTGTCGAATTACCGACCGGTTGCATTCAATTTCCATTTCCAAGAAAGCGAGGGCTACATCTGATGGCAAAAATCGGAATAATCGGAGGATCCGGACTCGATGACCCGAAAATGTTTCAAAAAGAATCTGAAATAAAGGTTGAAACCCCGTACGGCGAGCCGTCGTCGGTCTTAACCGTGGGAAAGATCAGCGGTGCGGATATTATTCACCTGGCACGCCACGGCCACAAGCACCAATACAGCCCCTCTCAAGTCAATTATCGGGCAAACATACATGCATTGAAACAGGAGGGGGTGACCCACATCATTGCTACCACGGCCTGCGGAAGCTTAAGGGAAGAAATCGGAAGAGGCGATTTTGTCTTCGTCGACCAGTTCATCGATTTCACCCGGCACCGGAAGATTACGTTTCACGAGTCATTTGAAAACGGCGCCGCCCATACGGCAATGGCAGAGCCGTTTGACGCCGATCTGCGCAAAGCGCTCAACGATACGGCCCGGGAACTCGGCCTCAGAGCCCACTTCGGCGGCACGGTGGTCACCATCGAGGGGCCCCGGTTCTCCACCAAAGCCGAGTCTAAAATGTTCAGGTTGTGGGGGGCGGACGTCATTAACATGTCCGTGGCTCCCGAGGCCATGTTGGCCAACGAGGCTGAAATCCCGTATGCCGCAGTGGCCATGTCAACCGATTATGACTGCTGGAAAGAGGATGAAGCGCCGGTGACGTGGGAAGAGATACTGGAAGTATTCAACCATAACGCCGAAAACGTCAAAATGCTGCTGATGCAGACGATACCCAAAATCAAATGAGGTGACGATTATGGACCTGACAGAAAAGATCAGAACAATACCCCATTGGCCCATTGAAGGCGTCATGTTTCGTGATATCACCACACTGGTGCAGGATCCCGAGGCATTCCGATACACCTGCGATCTTCTCTATGACCGATACAAGAATATGAAAATCGATAAAGTGGTATCCATCGATGCTCGCGGGTTTATATTCGGGGCGGTTCTGGCCTACAAACTCGGTGTGGGGATGGTGCTGGTGCGCAAGAAAGGCAAATTGCCGCCCGAAACCATCCAGGAAGAATACACGCTGGAGTACGGCACCAATGTGGTGGAAATCAGCAAGCACGGTATCCAAAAAGGCGATCAAGTCCTTATCGTGGATGATTTGATCGCCACGGGCGGAACGGTTTCTGCCGCCGCCAAACTGGTGGAGGCTTTAGGGGGCGAAATCATCGAATGTGTATTTGTTATCGAGCTTCCGGATCTGAAGGGTCGAGAAAAGCTTAAAGGGTATAAGATATTCAAACTCTGTGAATTCGAGGGAGAATAGTAAAAAGCGCATTGGAATACTGGAATACGGGAATGATGGGAAGACACTGACACGCAAACATCCAATATTCCAACATTCCATTATTCCCGGTTTTAAAATTATTTCCCTATGATTCTCTGTCCGATCTTTTGTACTTCCGCCATCACGTCGTCCAAATCGATGGTTAGGATCTTTCGATTCTTCACCACAATATTTCCTGAAACGACGACATCTCGCACATCGGCCCCGGTGGCTGTGTAAACCAGATGAGATACAGGGTTATACATGGGGATCAAATGAGGCCGATGGGAATAAAGTATAATAATATCGGCCTCTTTTCCGATCTCAAGGCACCCCACGAGCTGTTGAAGGCCGACGGCTTTGGCTCCGCCTCTTGTGGCCATCTCCAGAACGCTGGGAGCATTCAAAACCGTTGGATCCAGGGTATTTGCCTTGTGCAACTTGGCCACAAGGTCCATCTCCTGAAACAGATCAAGGTGGTTGTTGCTTGCGCAACCGTCCGTGCCTATACCCACGGTACAACCCGACAAAAGAAATTCCGGCACGGGAGCGATTCCGGCTGCCAGTTTCATATTGCTGCCGGCATTATGGGAAATATTTGCCTTGCTCTCTGCGATAATGGCGATATCTTCCTCATCCACCCATACCGCATGAACCAGAAGGGTGCGTTCATCCAATAATCCCAATCCATCAAGGTATTTAACGGGGGACACATTCCGCTCGGATCGAATCTGGTCTATTTCGCTTTGGGTTTCGGCAATATGAATTTGAAAAAGCAACCCTTTTTCATTGGCCGCAGCTTTAGCCCGTTTCAATGTATCCGCAGAGCAGGTATAAGGGGAGTGGCAAAAAATGGATGGAGAAATTAGCGGAGAAGCCGCCTGCCAGCGTTCGGTATAACCTCTGGCAAATTCGACGTTTTCCCTGGGGTCGAGCACCCCGGGTGCCGGGAAATCGATGACCCCTTGTGCCAATACGGCCCGCATGCCGATTCGATCAACGGCTTCTGCAACTTTATCTTCGTGAAAGTACCCGTCACAGCAGGTGGTGGTCCCGGACAACAGCATTTCCGCACATCCGAGGAGGGCTCCCCAGAATACGGAATCGGGGTTGATGTGTTGCGCCTCGGCCGGAAAAATGTGGTCGTTGAGCCATTCCATCAGGGGCAGGTCATCGGCAAGCCCCCTGAACAGCGTCATGGGAAGATGGGAATGGGTGTTCACCAGGCCGGGCATGATAATGCCCCCGTCGGCATCGATCACCTCTGAAGCCTCTGGAAGCGGCTTTTCCGAAGTCGACGATTCCACCTCCACCCATTCGATTTTACCGCCCCGGACGCCGATGATACCGTTTGTTAAGATGTCCCGGCCGGGATTCATTGTCACGACCACGCCGTTGTGTATCAGAAGATCGTATTTCATGGTCGGCTCCTTGTTCAGCTCGAAATCCAATTTGACTACCGTTTCTTTTTGATGGCCTCCAGCAATTCGATGATGGTCTCCTGCTGATTGATGATGCGGAGATTGGTCTCCACCATATATTTTGTGGAAACGGCAATTTGACGGAGATATTCATCGGACCGGTTGGTTCCGTATACCCGCTCGCCTTCTCCGGATTTTTCCAACTCGCGATAGAAATCTTTCGTGATGTTGACAAAGACACCTTCCGGAATACCTTGTTTGGTATTACTTTCCTGGGCTGCATTCGGTAGAACCCAGATCAACAAAAGCCCTGCCAAAACCAAACCGGAAAATATCAATCGTGAAGGTTTCATGTTGTTCATATCATTCTCCGTTTCTCGGTTAAATAGGTTAAGCGGTTCAGCGTTCAGGGTTCAGGGTTGAAAAACTCTAATCCTCCACAATCAAAGGATTTTTGTATTCAATTTGGCTTCAAGCCCGTCTCACTCAACTGGTAATTGTATCAATTTACGGTCTTGAAGAAATAAAATGATTATTGGCAATAGGTTATAACCTTTGAACCCTGGTCGCCTACGGCGCCGCCAAAGGTTTATCCGCCTCAGGAGGGCGGGTAAACCCTGAACTCTGAACCTAGAACTGATCAGTTTATGTGAATATAAATGAAACACCGGGTGTGTGTCAAAACCATCGGCAAGCCGCCCATTGACTTTTCCATCAATCCGGCAGGTACGGCTGCGCGGTTGAATGTTCAACCGATTTTCTATATAGATGAATCGATTCCACGATTGAACCGCTTCACATTATACCGGAGATATAGTTTCCAAACTGTTTGAGGAATTAACCGGATGAGTCTGAAGGTGATAGGCATCAGCGGCAGCCCGAGATGCGGCGGAAACACGGACGTGTTGCTCGAATGTTTTTCAGAAGGCATTGCAAGCACCGGCGTTCAAACCGAAACCGTCTTTCTCCGGGATTATTTTATTCAACCCTGTCTGGCATGCGAAAAATGCCGAAAAGATGAAATCTGCACCGGTATCAAAGATGGAATGCACCTGTTATATCCCAAAATCCTCGAATCCAGGGGACTCGTTCTCGGTTCCCCTACGCACAATTACAATGTGACGGCCATTGTAAAGGCTTTTATTGACCGCTTATATCCTTTTTTCGAATTTTCAGATGATCGGCCCAGAAAATATTCGAGCCGTATGGCCGATCAGGGAAGAAAAGCCATTGTATTCAGTGTCTCCGAGCAGGATGAAATGGGAGAAATCGGATTTACATTGGAAGCGATGGGGTATCCACTCACCGCCCTGGGATATGAGGTGGTCGACGATTTCAGTGTGACCGGTTTCTTTGATCGCGGAGCAGTAAGAGCGGATCAAAAACTACTCGAATTGGCTGCAGAAAAGGGTCAACAATTGGCCCACATACTTCTCAACTCTTGATCTAAGCCGTATACCCCCATCCTTGCCGGAGCGATAACCCCGGCAAGCGTACCATAAGGTTCAGTCGCAAAGCGCTTACTCAAGCCAGGATTTCAGCCATGCGTTCACCACTCATATTGTGCACCTGCTCGAGCTGCTGCTGGTCTTCCTGTTGAATCTGTCGTTGAATATCTGCGAGCAGTGCTGCTGCTTCAGCCTCATTCTCCGGTACATCCTGAGCCGCTTCCACATTGCCGGTACGGTTGCTTGTAATCTCGACCGTATCGGTTTGCACCGCGCCGGCAGCTGCATACCGATCGGTTTCGACACGTTCCGTCCTTTCCTTGGACGACTCCGTTGAATGCGAAGCTTTTTCCCGGGCGGCAGCCTGATTTCCCAGAGCAGTGACATTGCCTGTGACGTTGTCTATTGTTGTCATCGAGTCTCCTTTCTCCTATCTATCCCCATTCCCTTGGCCCATCGGTTAATAAAAAAACCCGCTTCCGAAAGGGAGGCGGGTTTCTATGCTAATTACAAGCTTAGCAATCCCGCCGTCTTATCCTCTTGTAAGGACTTAGACCGGTGATTTTGCGTCCCAACCTTTCGGAAGGTTTGCCCTTCAGCTAAAAATTTAAACTCAATACATTTATCGGCCATAAGGAAAATATCTTTAATTATTTTTAATTTTTCTTATCGTCAAAAATAGAAACCCGACCGTCGTGTCTCCCGAAACCCTGGGGTCATGGCTGGTAACCATCGAAAATTAATTAAAAAAATACTTGCAACTGCTGATTCATGCACCTTATATATAAAGAAAATCATGCAATGGATTTAAATTTAAACTTCAGGATTCGGAACTACATCTGAAAATCAATTAAGCAAGATTAATGCCATTCGAAGAGAACATATCCACGAAAATCCTGGTCATCGATGATGATCCGGCACTGTTGAGCATGGTCTGCAGTGTTTTAAGAAACATCGGGTATGACGTTTTTTCCGCGAAAAACGGAAATAGCGGAATCGAGGAATTTAAAAAGGAAAAACCGACCCTGGTCATCACGGATATCCACATGCCCGACATTTCCGGAATCGACGTCTTGAGATCAATTAAAAAAAAGTCTCCCACCACACAGGTGCTGGTCTTTTCCGGCGTCGGTACCATGGACGACATCATTGAAGCCCTTCGGCTTGGGGCTTGCGACTTTCTAACCAAACCATTTAACCTCAAAATACTGATCCATACCGTTAATCGCTGTGTGGAAAGAAATGAACTGATCAACGAGCGAATTAACCGGCAGGCAACCCTTGAAAGACAGGTGGTGGAGCGAACAGCGGCACTCACCAATACATTTTACGAGACCGTAAAAGCACTGGGACGTCTCACCGAATTGCGGGACCCCTATACCGCAGGCCATCAGAACCGAGTTGCGCTGCTGGCGATGGGTATCGGAAGGGAATTGGGATTGTCCCAATCGGATCTTGAAATCATCCATGTAGCAGGTCTGCTGCATGATATCGGCAAAGCCGCTGTTCCTGTGGAATTGTTGGTAAAACCGTCCAGGTTGAATGAGCTTGAGTTCGAGCTTGTTAAAAACCACCCCCAATCCGGATATGATATCATCAGAGATATTCCATTTGTCGAATCTCTCGGTAAAGACGTATCCGTTGTTGTCCAGCAGCATCACGAACGTCTGAACGGCACCGGTTACCCCAACGGATTATCGGATGTGGAAATAGAACTTGAATCTAAAATCCTAAGTGTGGCAGACGTTATAGAAGCCATGTCTTCCCATCGGCCCTACCGGCCCGCATTGAATATCGATGTGGCCATGAATGAGATAAGAAAAAACCGGGGAGTGTTTTTTTCTCCGGAATGCGTGGATGCCTGCCTGGAACTTTTTGCCCGGCATGATAACAACATCACCATACTGTTCGAATCACTCAATGGAACGGATATTCTAGACTCCCGGAACTGAACATTGTCCGAAAACCGATCACTGCTGCTTTCAAGTCGGAACCTCAAAACCTACTTCTATACCTATGATGGAACCGTCAGGGCGGTGGACGGTGTAGATCTGGACATCGACTCGGGAACGACTTATGGGCTGGTGGGAGAAAGCGGATGCGGCAAGAGCGTTACCGCGCTGTCCATCCTGCGGTTAATCCCTTCGGAAATCGGACGTATCGTGTCCGGCCGGATCATGTTCCACGGCCGGGATCTCCTCACGTTAAATGCAAGGGCCATGCGAAAAGTCAGGGGGAACCGCATCGCCATGATTTTTCAGGAACCCATGACCTCGCTGAACCCGGTTTTCACGGTCGGGCGGCAGATATCCGAGACACTCCGTCTGCATCAGGCCATGAAAAAGCGGGCGGCCTGGAAAGAAACGGAAGATCTCTTGAATCGGGTCGGAATCCCTTCACCCAAGCAGCGCGTCAAAGATTATCCGCATCAGCTGTCCGGCGGAATGCGGCAGCGTGCCATGATCGCAATGGCCATGGCGTGTCATCCGGAACTTTTGATCGCAGACGAACCCACCACGGCACTGGACGTTACCATTCAGGCCCAAATCCTCAATCTCATTCAGGAACTAAAGGAAGAACTGGGCATGGCGGTGCTTTTGATTACCCATAACTTCGGGATCATCGCTGAGACTGCAGAACGAACGGCTGTCATGTATGCCGGACAAATCGTCGAGGAATCAGATACCCGAACCCTATTTCATTCTCCGGTTCATCCGTACACAAAAGGACTCTTGCGTTCGCTGCCGAGGATGGGAGAAAAAACCAGAGACGGACGGAAAAAGCTTCACGAGATCTCCGGCATTGTCCCCAAATTGACCGGAAATCGAAAAGGCTGTGCCTTTGCACCCCGCTGTGTTTTGAATGACGTCCACTGTTTTACAACCGAACCCGAACTTATGGAAGTGGAGAAAGGGCACCGGGTTCGCTGCTTAAATATCGGAAATGCATAACAAGTTGACGCCGAATATCCTTGAAGTCCAAGGTTTAAAAAAATACTTTCCCGCTCGCAAAAACGTGTTCGGCAGGACGCTGGAATGGGTCCATGCCGTCGATGACGTTTCTTTTTCACTGGCCAAAGGAAAGACCTTGGGCCTGGTGGGTGAAAGCGGCTGCGGAAAATCCACAACCGGCAGAGCCATTCTTCGCCTCATCAACGCCGATGAGGGACAGGTGGTTTTCGAGGGCAACGATATCCTCAAGCTGGATCAAAATGAAATGCGGCCGCTGCGAAAAGACATGCAGCTCATTTTCCAGGACCCTTTCGCTTCTCTGAACCCGCGGTTGACCGTCAGTGAAATTATAGAAGAAAGCCTCATCGTTCATAACATGGGAACCCCGGTCGAGCGCCGGGAGAACATCGAACGGGTTCTTGAGCGGGTCGGCATTCGGCCGGATATGATGGATCGATACCCGCATGAGTTCAGCGGCGGCCAGCGCCAGCGAATCGGCATCGCCCGTGCTTTGGTATTGAACCCGAAATTGATCGTCGCTGATGAACCGGTCTCGGCCCTGGATGTTTCCATCCAGGCCCAGGTCATGAATCTAATGGTGGAAATCCAGGAAGAGTTCGGGATTTCCTACCTGGTCATCGCCCACGATCTTTCGGTGGTGGAATACCTCAGCGACCATGTGGCGGTGATGTACCTGGGAAAACTGGTGGAATCGGCAAGCGACCGGGATATCTATGCATCTCCCAAACACCCGTATACGCGATTTTTGCTGGCATCCATACCGGCTCTCGACCCTGATGCCCGGATCAAGCGTTCCCTTCTGGAAGGGGAGGTTCCAAGCCCCATATCCCCTCCCCCTGGATGCCGCTTCGAGCCCCGCTGCCCGGAGCGCATGGAGGTCTGCGCCCGCATTACACCGGAATACAAAGAGGCGGTTGACGACCACTGGGTCGCATGTCATCTTTACGTCGATAAGGCCATGACAAACAAACAGAGCGCACCGATGGAGAAGTCAGCGAAACCTGAAAATTAACCTCATATTAACCGGAGGAAAAGGAGAAAAACCATGAAGAAACAATTCTGTCTCATCACCACACTTTTGATTTGTCTTCTGGCTCTGGGGACCAGCAGTTCCCTTGCAGCCGGACCGAAAACCGGCGGCACCCTCATCTATGCCACCGGCACGGATGCCCACACCCTGGATCCCCAGTTCGTTACGGATGTGCCCACCTCCAGGATGGTGATGCACATTCACCAGACCCTAGTCTACCCGGATCTCGAGGGGAATATCCAGCCGGTTCTGGCCGAATCCTGGTCGGTCTCAGACGACAAACTGACATGGACGTTCAAGCTGCGCAAAGGCGTGACGTTCCATGACGGCACCCCCTTTAACGCGGAATCCGTCAAATATACATTCGACCGGATCAATGATCCCGACATCGGCTCTCCTCGAAAGAGTGCCGCCAAAGCCATCAAAGAGGTAAAGGTCATCGATGAATTAACCGTTTCTTTCGTGACCGGCAAACCCTTTGCACCGTTTCTGGCGCAACTGTCCGCATACAATCTCTCCATTATCAGCCCCACGGCAGCCAAGAAATGGGGTAAGAAGTACAGCGAGCATCCCTCGGGCACCGGCCCGTTCAAACTGGAAAGCTGGTCTCCGGGTGAAAAAATGTTGATGGCACGAAATGAAAACTTCTGGGGACAAAAAACCTATGTGGACAAGCTTGAAATCCGGATTGTTCCCGAAGACTCCTCCCGGGTGATGATGCTGCTGAGCGGAGATGTGGACGTAATCGCCTCCGTACCCCCTATTATGCTGAAACGACTCGATAAATCGAAAGATGTAAAAATCATCAAGAAAACCGGATTTCGGACCATCTATATCGGGATGAACAATAAGATGAAGCCGTTCGACAACCCCGCCGTCCGAAAGGCCGTTGCCCACGCCATCAACGCGAAAGCCATCGTCGATGGTATCCTCGGCGGAGTCGGCACCCTTGGCGGCGGTTTCGAATCACCGGTGATTCCCGGCGCCCATAAGAATCTGCCGCCCCGCGAATACAACTCGGAAAAGGCCAAAAAAATGCTGGCCGATGCCGGCTACCCCAACGGATTTGAGACAACATTCTATACCTCCACGGGTCGGTACCTCATGGACCGGCAGGTGGCCGAAGCGGTTCAGGCACAACTCAAAGAGGTGGGTATCAATGCCAAGCTCCAAACCCCGGACTGGGGTGCCTATCGCGCGCTGTTGGACAAACAAACGGAAGTTCCCATATTCCTGCTGGGTAAAGGCAGCCCCACCGGCGACCTCGATTTGACGGCCACCCTCACCGCCGCCTGCAACGCAAAGATGAACCATTTCAACTACTGCAGCCCAAAAGCGGATGAACTGATCAATAAGCAGCGGGGTATTGTCGATGTGAAAGAGCGTCACGCCGTTCTGGCCGAGTTTCAGGAATTATTCTATGAAGATAGTCCGGCCGTGGTCCTCTTCTACGAAGATCAGATTTTCGGCACCCGGGCCAATGTCAATGGCGTCTGGGTTAACCCGAACGAATTTATCGGATTCTTTAACGCCTGGAAAGAGTAGTTGCTGACATTCCTTCTAAAACGAGTCCTCTACCTGGTGCCTGTGGTGCTCGGGGTATCGGTGGCCGTTTTTTTGATGATTCACCTGATTCCCGGCGATCCGGCCATGATCGTTGCCGGCATGGAGGCAACCCAGGAGGATATCGAATCCGTCCGCCGGGCCCTGGGACTGAATGAACCGATCTACGTGCAGTATTTCAAGTTCATTTCCCGGGCCCTGGTGGGCGATTTCGGCACATCATTCAGGACCGGGCGGGCGGTATCGGCAGAAATCGGAGCCCGTTATTTCAATACCCTCCAACTGGGGCTGACCGCCATCTTGGTGGCCGTTCTCTTCGGCGGTTTTACCGGAATTCTATCCGCCGTTCGAAAATATTCCGTCATCGATAATGCGAGTCTTCTGGCCTCTCTGGTGGGGGTCTCCATGCCGACATTCTTTTTGGGACTGGTCTTGATGCTCATCTTTTCGGTCACACTTGGCTGGTTTCCCTTGGCCGGCAAAGGAACCTGGCTCCATATCGTTCTTCCGGCCATTACCCTGGGAACCCCCAGTGCTGCCGTGGTCTCGCGCATGACCCGATCCAGCCTGGTGGAAATCCTGGATCAGGACTATATCCGAACCGCAAGAGCCAAAGGACTCGGGGAATTTGTGGTGATCAACATCCATGCCATCAGAAATGCCCTGATCCCCGTGGTGACCGTCATCGGACTTCAACTCGGCTATCTGTTGGGCGGGGCAGTGGTCACGGAAACGGTCTTTGCCTGGCCGGGTATCGGCAGGCTGGTGGTTCAGTCCATTCTGGCCCGGGACTTTCCGGTGGTTCAGGCATCCGTACTGATACTGGCGGTGACCTTCGTTTTGCTCAACCTTATAACCGATCTTCTTTACGGCGTGTTGGATCCGAGGATCAAACTTCAATGACCGACAACGGCAAACCGATACCGGAAACAGCCCCGTCATCCGATCTTTCTTTGGATGAGCCCGGTGACCGCAAAAGCCGGAAGCGGCGCGCCTGGCGGCAGTTGAAGCGGTCTCGACTTGCCATCCCGGGCGGGGTGATTGTCGTTATCTTCATTGTGGTGGCAATTTTTGCTCCTCTGCTGGCACCGTCCGATCCTTATAAAAACGATTTATCCAAAACCCTGACCACCCCTTGTGCGGCACACTGGTTCGGAACCGATGAACTGGGCCGGGACATCCTGTCCCGCATCATCTTCGGGGCGAGGCTGTCCCTGCTCGAAGGGCTTTTTTCCGTGTTTCTGGCCATGCTCATCGGGGTGCCGCTGGGTATCCTCTCTGGCTACCTGGGCGGAAAAACAGATACCGTGATCATGCGCCTTATCGACATCCTTTTGGCATTTCCCGGTGTGCTGCTTGCGGTGGCCATCATCAGCATATTGGGACCAAGCCTGGTAAATGCCATGATCGCTGTGGGAGTCTACACCGTGCCGATGTTTGCACGTCTGGCGCGCGGGTCGACTTTGGCGGTCAAGGAGGAACCATACGTGGAGGCTTGCCGGGCTTCGGGGATGAGCAACCTCAGAATCCTTTACCGCCATATCTACCCCAACATCAGTGCACACTTGTATGTCATGGCCACCTTGCGCGTTGCCATCGCGATTTTAACCGCAGCCAGTCTCAGCTTTCTCGGTCTGGGAGCACAACCCCCGTCGCCCGAGTGGGGGGCCATGCTCTCAAACGGTCGGAATTATCTTCTCATCGCACCCCACCTCGTTGTCTTTCCGGGCCTGGCCATCATTTTCCTGGTATTGGGACTGAACCTCTTCCAGGACGGATTGCGCCTGGTGCTGGACCCGAAAACCGTGGATCGATAAGCATGAAACGGAATCACATGATCATCAATTGCAGATTTTAAAATGCAGAAAGGGACCCATCATGACCACTCCTGAACAGTATATCGAAAACAATCGATCGCGATTCCTGGATGAACTCTTCACGCTCTTGCGTCAACCCTCCATATCCACAAGAAACGAGGGGGTTCAGGAGTGTGCGGAGCTGCTGTCCGGCATGATGAAGCAGGTGGGTATCGAAACCCGAATCATGGAAACCGCCCGGCATCCGGTGGTCTATGGAGAAATACTCAAGGAAGGCGCCCCCACGGTACTGGTATACGGCCATTACGATGTTCAGCCGCCCGAACCATTTGAGGCGTGGCATTCTCCGCCTTTTGAACCCACCATCCGAGACGGCAGGATCTATTGCCGCGGGTCTTCGGACAACAAATCCCAGCTCTTTTCCTATGTTAAGGCTGTGGAAGCCTTCCGGGAGACAGTGGGGGAGGTCCCGGTATCCATTAAATTTTTGTACGAGGGAGAGGAAGAGATCGGAAGCCCGAACCTGGCTCCCTTTATCAAGGAACACGGGAATCTGCTCAAGGCCGACCTGGCATTTTTCTCAGACAGTCACATCCATGAATCCGGCCGACCGCTGTTGATTCTAGGGCTCAAAGGGATGGTCTATGTGGATCTAAAGGTTCAATGTGCGGCTGACGACACGCACTCCATGCGAGCCACCGCCATACCCAATCCGGCCTGGCGGCTGGTCTGGGCACTGTCCACATTGAAGGATAAAGACAGCCGGATACTCATACCCGGCTTTTATGACGATGTCAGGGAACTGACCGATCTGGAAAAACAGGCAGTGGCTGAAATACCGTGCGATGAGGAAGAACTCAGGCGATACTTCGGAGTGAAGGAATTTTTACCGGGGCGATCTTCCAAAGCGTTTTATTTCAATCTGGTTTCAGAGCCCACATGCAACATCGCCGGCTTTAACGCCGGTTTTACCGGAGAAGGTTCCAAGACCGTTCTCCCGGCAAGGGCGGCGGCCAAGATGGATATCCGTCTCGTTCCCGATCAGAAGCCTGAAGACATCCTGGATAAATTACGGCGGCATCTGAATGCCCGGGGATTCAATGATATCGAGGTCATCTCCCATCACTTCCTGGAGCCGTCCCGCACCCCCATCGATCACCCGGCTGTAGCCATCATCAAAGATTCTCTTCGAGACGTCTACGGATTGGAACCCATCGTGTTTCCCAATATCGGCGGCAGCGGCCCGAATTACGTGTTTACTAAAATCCTTGGCGTTCCCTGTTTTGTGGTACCCCATGCCGGACATGATCAAGCCAACCATGCCCCCAACGAAAGCATGATTCTGGAAGGCTATTACCGGGGGATTCAAACGGCCGTAAAAACTTTTGAAAAACTGGCGGCTCAACCATAAATAATCGGAGGCGATATGACCCCTGAAAAGAAGATCGGTATTATTGGTCCGGGACGGATGGGCATCGGAATCGCCACCGCCATCCTGGCAAGCGGAAAACCCTATAACATAAAGCTTTTTGATACAAAACCCCGGGAGAAGAATCAGGCGCTTGAAGCATTGAACAAAGCGAAAAGCGCGATTTCCGCAAACCTCATCCTGCTTCATAAGGAAGGATATCTTGCCTCCCCGGTCGACCGGCGGCTTGAAGCGCTGGATCTCTCATGTGCCGTGGCGGAAGATATTTCCCAATGCCATGTGATCTTTGAAGCCGTTCCTGAACAGGTGGAAATCAAAACAGAACTGTTCCGCCGGATCGATCCGTTTCTTGGTAAAAATGCCATCGTCGCATCGACCACGTCTACCATCGATTTGGAAGCCTTCTGGGATTCCGTCTCCAGGCCGGAGAACATCATCAACACCCACTGGCTCAACCCGGCGTTTATCATTCCGCTGGTGGAGGTTGCCGCTTGCGAAAAAACCGCAGACACCGTGATCGAGAGAACCAAAGCACTGCTGTCGGATCTCGGCAAAATCCCGGTGGTTTTAAAAAGCAGCCCGGGATTTATCGTGCCGCGAATACAGGCGGCAGCCATGAACGAAGCGGTGCGCATCTTCGAAGAAGGTGTTGCCACTGCAGAGGATATCGATACGGCCATCAAGTCCGGTTTCGGTTTTCGGCTGACGGTTTTAGGGTTGATCGAATTTATCGATCTTGGAGGTGTCGACATCCTTTATTATGCAGACAGGTTCCTCCAAAAGGCGCTTGCTTCGGAACGATTTTCTCCCCCCGAATCGGTTGTGGAAAAAATGGAAAAGGGTGAGGTGGGTCCACGGGCGAAAAAAGGGTATTTCGATTATACGGATGTGGATATCGACGAAATGTTTGCGGACCGATACAAGGGCTTTTTGGAACTCCTCCGGTTCGTCCGGCAATCACGGCTCCTGAATTTCAAAGGAGGGATTAAATTAGGCCACTGAAATTGACGGTCGTTAATTATCCAACACATACCGAACAGTATCGGCTATTTCCCGCATAACAATCGGTTTCATAACAAAAGCCTTTATACCCATCTCCTTCGATTTTTTTTCGTCGATTTGTTCACTGAAGCCGGTGCATAGGATAACAGGGATATCGGGCCGGATTCCCATGATCTCTTTCGCCAACTTTTCTCCTGTCATCTGAGGCATCGTCATATCTGTAATTACAAGATCGAATTCATCCGGTTTTTTGCGAAAGAGTTCAAGGGCCTCTATACTGCTGGTTCGTGCAACTACCTTATATTCAAGGCTCTCCAGTATTCGTCTAGCTATTTCGATTATGTTCTGTTCATCATCGATAAAAAGAATCTGCTCATTTCCTTTGGGAAGTGACTCCAGAGGAACCTCCCCTCCGGACATGGATTCCTCTTCTTCAATTCTTGGAAGATAGACATGAAATGCAGCACCCTTTCCGGGATCGTTATTAACGATAATGCTTCCTTTATGAACTTTAACAATTCCATGAGCCACAGCTAATCCAAGACCGGTTCCCTTCTCCTTTTCCTTTGTTGTAAAATAAGGATCAAAAATCCGATTCAGAATATCAGGTGCGATTCCGGGTCCTGTATCGCCGATCGTCAGTCTCAGATAAGATCCTGCATTCAAATCCGTATAACCGGCAGCTTCGGCATCATCGATATCCACATTTTCCAGCCCGACTTTCAGTATCCCCCCATCCGCTCTCATGGCATGGGCGGCGTTGGTGCAGAGGTTCATGAGGACTTGATGGATTTGCGTCGGGTCGCCTTTAATGTGGCCCGTATCGGACCTTATATTCTGCTGAATTTCAATTGTCGTGGGAAGGGAGGCTCTGAGCAGCTTTAGCGCTTCTTTTACGATGTGATCCACTCTTACCGGTTTTGTTTTCGTTTCCCCTTGCCTGCTGAACGCAAGGATTTGGTTGACCAGCTCCTTTGCCCGGCCGCCGGCCCCTAATATCTGATTCAAATCATGCTGCGCAGGGGAATCCTCGGGAATCATAACCTTCACCAATTCCGTGTAGCCGATAATACCGGCCAAGATATTGTTGAAGTCGTGGGCAATACCGCCTGCCAAAGTCCCGATGGCCTCCATTTTTTGTGCTTGCCGAAGTTGGTCCTCCAACCGCTTCTGGTTCGTGACATCTTCGCAAATCACGAATTGCTCACCGGTTTGCATCGTAACCGGTTTGAAGTGAATGATTTTTTCCGAACCGTCTTTACAAATCACCGGAAATATTCGCGGGCGAGATTCACCGACCGAATGCTTCTTCAAATCGCTGATCCATTCCGAAACCACCTGTTTCCCATATCCGGTTTGGGGGTATGCTTTTTCAATCCGGTCTTTACCGCTTGCAATATCGTCTATCGTATATCCAAAAATCTCGGTGAACTTCGGATTAATGTATTTATAACTTCCATCCACACCAATAAAGGCAATACCAAGAGGAGATTCTTCAACTAGAACCCTGAAATTTTCCTCGCTTTCTCGAAGTGCCGCCTCTGTTTTTTCCCTGACAACAACTTCTTTTTGCAGCTTTTCTAAAGCAACCGCCATATCCGCGCGAGTTGCCTTATCCGTTGCCATCAGATTTTCTATTTCTTTCTCTACAGAGCGACTGGAAGGCTTGACCAGGAATTCGTCAAATTCATCTCCCTTGGCAATGAATCGGGTCTGATCAGCCCAGCAATTGGTCATAAAAAGTCTGGTGGCGTAGCCCGCCAGCTTACCGGCAAGCATTCCGCTGCCCCAATACACACCGAGTGACTTCTGGTATCGTCCCTCCCAACTCTCCCTGACCTGAAATCTGCATTCCTTCTTTTTTTCATCGAGAGATAACAGCCTCCAATCACCCCAGCCCGCTACGGCAGCAATATTTGCTATTGCTTCAAAACCTTTCTGGAAATCTGAATATTGGGAGATTACCTGCCAGTCCGCTTCTACACTTCTACGCCCCTCGCTCTGAATCGCCAAACCGAAACGCTCGGTTCCAACCATTGCCTGAGCACCGGACATCAACCCTGCCAGGGTTGTATCGATCCACATCATGGCGACAGGAAGGTTCTCAAAAGTACATGTGCCTTCCTCGGCATTCCATTGAAATTTGATATCGGATACCTGGATTTGATCTTTGGCGGAATCCTCGGATTGAAAATTCGATCGAGATTCCTTTATTTGCATCCTGAGTACTTCTTCCGATTGCTTAAGTTCCAGTTCTTTCTTCTCTAATTCGCTGACCTTTTGTTCCAATTCTTTATAGGTTGGTTTCCCAGCCATTCGAAAATCCTCCCAAAAGCTTGACAATAAAAAGGCCGCTCTCTAAAACAACACTTGAAGCCACGAAGACGGGGCGTCTATTTTCAACAAGGAATTTACGATTAAGACCGAGTAATTTCCGATTCAATTGTAATTCTGGAAATTTATATTTTCATTTCGTATAGAAAACAGTTCTGGAGTGCGTGTTCGGCTACTCAGGGCAACTCGCCATAGCCCTCAGATCAATCGACCTTCGTATTATATGGCAACCTGAACTGATAGACAATATAGATATGTCTAAATTCTGTCAATAGAATGAGCCGGTCCGGTCGATCGGATTTTCAGAAATTCCGACTTCACCCAAAGCTTTAGTGTCACCCAAGGGGCGCTTCCCGGATTTGGTCCAACTGCATATCGAAAGCGGTGAGCAGCGCTGCCGTCGAAGCATAGTAGCCCATTAATGAAACCAGATTTACAAGCTCCTTTGGGCCGAAGATCTCCAAAGCATGGGCGAATGTCTCCGAGTTCACCTTCTTCTGACCGAACATCTGACGGCCGAACTCCACAAGGACCGCTTCCGCCTCAGGCAGCCAGGCCGTACTCTTTCGGTACTTGACGACGTCAATGACCGCCTCCGATAGTCCTTCCTTTCGCGCAACCGGTTCATGTGCAGCCCATTCAAACTGGCTGTCCATCTCACGAGCCGTAACCAGGATAGCCAGCTCTCGGACTATGCTGCTGAATCCCGCTTCGTAGCGAAGATAGTAGCCCAGCGCATAAGTTATTTCGGCCAGTTTTGGACTGTGCAGTCGTATTCCTGTAGGCCCGCGCAGGCCCGCCACCAAGGGCCTTTCCGGATTGCTTAATTTATCATACACTTTTTTTCCATAATCATCCAAATCATCCCGGTTGGGAAGCGGAAGACGAAACCCGGTCTCTGCAAAGACATCTTTCGGCATCGGCACTGCATTGTTTTTCTTAGTCATTCTAAAATCCTTATCATAACCTTTCCGGCTTTATGATCAAAAACCGGCCCGGCGAAGAATTGGGCGGCTCGGTGAGTATTTCAAGCGATGGGATGGTTTCGCGTTGGGGCGATGCAGGATCCAACGATATGGGAGGGCATGGCCCACTCATAATCGAGCGCCCCCCGAGATGTTTCATCGCGGATGAATTTTATTTGATCGCAGCCATCCGGAGTGGGAAAAAAGAAGGGCGGTTTATCTCACATGAACATGAAAACGCAATAAACCGCCCTGCTTTTCTCAAACAGCTTCTTTCAGTTTCTTACCAGCTTTAAATTTAACAACATTGCTAGCCTTGATCTTAATGGCTGCGCCTGTTTGGGGATTACGTCCTTTCCTGGCTTTGCGTCGGGATTTTGAAAATGTACCGAATCCCACCAATGTTACCTTCCCGTCTTTTTTCTTCAGCGTCTTTGTAACCCCGTCGATGAATGATTCCAAAGTTTTGCCTGCTGCGGTTTTAGTGATACCTGCATCCTTTGCCATTTTCTCGATCAATTCAGCTTTCGTCATTGCTCCCCCTTTTGTTAGTGGTTTAGTGTGAAGTGTTGATGTTACTATCCCCCTCCAAAATCTAATTTAGTCAAAAAGCATTAATGGAGTTCCAGAGTAGCCGATAACCGGTATAACTGTCTTTTGAACTTTCGTATATGCTGAACTGCACTGCCACCATTCACAACCGGCATTAGCATATCAGTAATAACCAAGTCAAACAGTATCTTGTCAAATTTATGCATTCCTTCATAAGCGGTTTCTGTAATTGCAAAATCACATCCGGATTTCGTTAAACGCTTTGACCGGAAACCAATATGTAGCCCGCCGTCTCTTTGGGGTTTAATCAGCCTGTACACCCCATATATCGCCCACGGTAAACCCGTTCGGAAACGGATCTTCCGGGTCCACCACGTACTGAGCGAATCCTGTGATCCATGCTTGACCGGTCAGGGTCGGGACCACCGCCGGATATTCCCCCACCTGAGTTTCACGAATCAAGCGGCCGGTAAAAATGGTGCCGAGAATCCCTTCATGGTGAAAGTCCTGGTTCAGGGCTAACTTACCCTTGGCATGCAGGACCGCCATCTTGGCGCAGGTTCCTGTTCCGCAGGGAGAACGGTCGAGGGCGCCGGTCCAAGATTCCGGCCGATCCCAGTCCAGGGTTCCGGTGGACACAATGACCGTATTCTTAAGCGTCGCTTGCGGATGGGCCGGCGGAGCAGACACCTCTGCGATTGTAATTCCCGAAATCTTCGGATTGTCCGGGTGGACCACGGGAAGCTGCTCACAGGCGGCCGCTTTGACCATCTCACCGACACGGACGATTTCCCGGGCCCTATCCGGCTCAAGTACGAGTCCAAGAGGCTCTGCTTCAAAGATAACGTAGAACATACCGCCCCAGGCGACATCGACCGTGACTTTTCCGAGATTGGGGACTTCAATGGTCGTGTCCAGGTGGACGGCAAATGCAGGGACATTCTCAAAGGTGACGCCCTTGACTTTGCCGTTTTGCACTTCAGCTTCGATGCCGATCAGACCGGCCGGACTTTCCAGAACCAGCTTTGTAACCGGCTCCTGTACCGAAACCATTCCTGTTTCGATAAGGGCTGTGGTCACACAAATGGTATTCGTGCCCGACATGGCGGGATATTCTGTCTGCTCCATAATGATGAATCCTGCGTCAGCCTCCGGCCGTGTGGGCGGCAACACAAGATTGCAATTTGCCGCCGGATACCCGCGCGGCTCCCGCAGCATGCGTTTGCGCAGGTCGTCGCCTTTGGTCGAGAAGTGAACCATCTTATCAAACATGGTATCGCCGGGCACATCGAGCACACCGCCTACAATTACCCGCCCCGGCTCTCCGCAGGCATGCAAATCAATTGCGTGGATCATGTTGGACAAGCGCATCGTTTCTCCTCCTGTTACGGCAATTTCCTGTATATGCTGCTAAGGCTGGTTTTGAAACTGCCTATAGCCTTATTCACTGAACCGCTCAATCCGAAACGCATCGATCGGTAAAGAAGATCGTCCATCAATGATCAACTCCGCCATGATCCGACCGACGATTGGGCCCAGTTGGAACCCATGACCCGAGAATCCGAACGCATGATAGGCATCCGGGGCGTTTTGACTCGGACCGATCACGGGAATTTCGTCCGGCAGATTACCTTCGATTCCAGCCCAGCATCGAACGATGGGCACATTTTTCATCAGCGGAAAGATATCTCTTACGGTCTGAGCACTGATTTTAAGCCGGGTAAAATCGATTACGGTTTTTTCGGTATCCATATTCATCTTGCTGAGGTGACCGCCGCCGATGACAACCGTACCGTTCGGCATTTGCTTGAAAGATAGTTTCCGACCGATCAACCCCACCACAGGCTTAAGAAAGCTTGAAACCCGTTCGGTAACCATCATGGACAGGGCTTCGGGAAACAAGGGTGCGCCGTCGCCGATCATGGCTGCAATTCGACCGCCCCATGCACCGGCACAATTTACGAGTATCGGAGAATTAAAATTTTTTCCACCGGCCCGAACCCGCCATATGTGGTTGGTTCTTTCGATCGCGACAACCGGGTGATGTTCATTAACTTCAGCGCCGAGCTGTCTCGCTTTATGATAAAATGCCCGGGTGGTGATGTAAGGCTCGGCTGCCCCGTCTTGCCGGCAAAAGAGCCCGCCGACACAATGATCCGCAACAATCGGAACGATTCGTCGCAGTTCCCTTTGATCGATGAGTTCCTCGTGTGAATAACCGAGAGATTTCAACCGCACGACCCGCTCCTCCATCACCCCCATATCATGATGGGTCTCGGCAATTCTCACCTGACCGACCGGTCTAAACCCGCAGTCGCTGCCGACCAGGGACTCGATTCGCTGCCACAATTTCAGTGAGGCAAGAGCGAGTGGAATCTCCGGAATTGCCCGATTCAGGCGGCGCACACCACCGGCATTGACACCCGACGCATGCCGGCCGGGCGTCTCCTTCTCAAGAATGATGACCGTTTTTCCCCGCCGGACAAGGTGCAGCGCCGTGGAGCACCCCTGCAGCCCGCCCCCGATGATGATCACGTCAGCCGATTTCATACACGAACTTAATTCGCTTCGCTCATAATTGGAATACTGGAATATTGGAACGCTGGAATGATGGGTTCAAATGAATTCTATCGATTTTATAAAAAGGTTATTTCCACTTTTATACCCAATCTTCCATTATTCCACTATTCCATGTTGTTCTACAATGTTGAGCGTCAGTTAAAGAAAAATAATACCAATAGATTGTAGGGTTTTCGAGATGTTTAATTAACCAGTTGTATTTCAGAGAGCTGTTCCACCGTAATCGGCTTGATCGGCGGACGGACCCGGAGGCAGCCGACTTCTGAAATATCCATCTTTCGGCAGTCGGCAATGATTTCCGAAATAGTCAGCCCGCACATCCGTCCCTGGCAGGGCCCCATTCCGCATCGGGTCTGAGATTTGAGCTGATTCGGCCCCAGTGCTCCCAGCTCAAGCGCCCTGCGTATCTGGCCGGCGGTGACCTCCTCGCACCGGCAAACGATGGTGTGATCATCCCGGGGAACCAAAAGATCAGGGTCCGGTCGAAACAGCCGGTCCAGGAACGGACGAACCGATCGTTCCCGGGCAATCTGTCTCCTGAAAGGGGTCCCTTTGAGATCCCTTTCTCTGTCGGAGATGACGTTTAAAGCAAACGCCGTCTCTAAAGCGGCCAGATGCCCGGAAGCCTCTGCCGCCTTGGCGCCTGAAATCCCCGCCGCATCTCCGGCCACCCTGACGCCGCTTAAACGGGTGTTTCCCCACCTATCCACAACCGGCTGCCAATACCGCTGAACGTCATACCAATTATGCTCGCACTCCAGCAGTAACGTGATCTGGGTGTCCGGCACCACCCCGTTGTGCAGCAGCAGGGTGTCGGCCTTGATTTCTCGGGATGCGCCGTTGGAGAAGAACCGAACGCATTGGACGGCATCCCGGCCATCGGCTTCAATATGTTTCACATTCCGATAAATCGGCGTCCCGCTTCGACGGATCTTCCGTTTCATGGACAATCCTTTTACAAGGTATTCTGCAGCAAGAAGGGCTTTAGGCAGATACGGCAGCGAAGCTGCGGTGTTGGTAAAAGGGGTGGTATCGAGCACCGCTTTGACGGCAGACCCGGCCTCGATAAGGCGGAGCGCTGTCAAAAAGAGCAGGGGACCGCTTCCCGCCAGAACCGTATCGCCGGCAGGTATGATGCCGTGAGACTTCAACAGCACATCGGCTGCGGTGGCGGCCATAACTCCCGGCAGTGTCCACCCGGGAACCGGAACCGGCCGTTCTCTGGCCCCGGCGGCGATCAGAATCTGCTTTCCACGAACCTGACGGGCGTTTCCCTCGGCAACAAAACTGACAATAAGATCCGGTTCTGCTTCCACCTGCCACACCGTGGCTCCGGGCAGATATTCAACAGATGTCTCTCGAAAACGTTGCACAAGGTTTTTTCCGCCATTGTAATCGGGCCCGAGGATTTTCAACACATCCGGATCGATCCGCTCGATGCTGCGATACACTTGGCCCCCGGGAAAATGCTGATCTCCCAGCACCATTACTGAAAGTCCATATTTCCCGGCCTCCGCTGCAGCCGCCATACCGGCCGGCCCTGCCCCGATAATGATGAGATCATAATCCGTGTCCGTTTTCATGAGTCGATGTCTCTTGCACCTTTCTGAAGGTTTACCCGCATTCCTTGCCGCACCGGCGTCTGACATGCCTGCTGATTGGGAATACCGTCGATCTCCACCAGGCAGTCGAAACATGCGCCTATCATACAGAACGGCGCCCGACGGGCTCCGCTCACGGGTGTCGTCCGGGCATATTCGAACCCGCCGGCCAACATAGCTGCCGCCACCGTTTCTCCCAAAGGCACGGTGATCTCTTTTCCTTCAACCGTCATCTTAACTGTTTCTGAACCCGTGCCTCTGTCATTATCATGCATTCTTCGAAACATGGAATCTCCTTACATCAAAAGCATCGAATCCATAAGGTCTCTCACCGCTCATGATCCAGCGGGGAATTCGGGTCGCATAAAGGGACGTCAGGCTGACCCCGCTGTGGGATGTGAGAACAAATGCTCCCGGATAAGTTTCCGATTCAAGGTAGATGGGAAACTCATCGGGCGTCAGGGGCCTTAACGCACCCCAGCTGCGAACAATGCGTACGTTGGAAAGACATGGAAACGCTTCGACGGCCCGGCGTGCGATATATTGGATGACGCCGGTGGTAACGGTGGTGTTGTATCCCACCGGTTCGTTGGACGCGCCGAACAGAAGGCTGCCTTCGGCGGTCTGCCGGACGCCGCTCAAGGGATAAGAAAGAACCGGGAGCAGGCGTTCGGTGACCAGAATCTGCCCGCGTTCGGGTCGGACGGGGATTTTCATGCCGAGCATGCCCGCAAGGGGGGGAATCCCCAGGCCGGCGGCCAAGACCAGTTTAGGGGCGGAGAACCGATCCTGTTGCGTCTGCACAGTAAAGACAGGGCCGTCATGGCGTATATCGATCACGGCATTTCCGGGAAAATATCGGCCGCCGGCCAGTTTAATGGCTGTGTGCATGGCGCGGAGTAAAAAAAGGGAGTTGACATGACCGTCATGGGGACTAAAGGTCGCCCCTAAGATGTTCGGCCCGAGCTTCATCCGGGGGATAATGGACTTGAGTTCCTTTCGGTCGATGAGATCGCAGTCGTACTTGCGGTCGCCGGCCTGTTGCCGCAAATCGTCCAACTCTTGTTTGCGCTCTTCGAGGCCGGCCTCGCCGCGGCACAGATCCAATCCGCCGGGCTTTTGGTAATTGATGGTTAATCCGGTTTTATCTTCCAGCTCCTCCGCGAAATCGGGCCAATTTTGAGTCGCCTCGAGACACCATTCAACATAACGCTGCATCCCCAAACCCTTGCCCTGAAACCACACCAGGCCGAAATTGCCGCGGGCACTCCGCAATGCGACATCGCCCTCATCGATGACGGTCACTGAAACACCCTGTTCGACCAGTCCATAGCCGACTGCCGAGCCGATATTGCCGCCGCCGATGATGATCACATCTGCTGTGTGCGTATTTATACCCACTTTTTTGCTCCACTGAAATATTTCAGCACAATTACCGCACTTTGACGTTCGCCAGGCGTTTTTCGGTATGCCGTTGGCGCAGGTGCGGATTGAGCCGATTTTCCGTCAGTAAAATCCCCCGGCTGATGAGGAAATTGATGGCGAGATAGATGCTGCCCGCGATCAAAAAAACCTCAACCGGTCTGTAGGTGGCCGCGATGATCTTCTTGGCCGTGCCGGTGATCTCGATAATGGTGATGGTGGAGGCAAGGGAGGTGGCTTTCACCATCAGCATCAGTTCATTGCCGTAGGCGGGGAGTGCCTGGCGCACAGCCACGGGAAATATAATCCGGCGGAACAGCAGGAAACCGGACATGCCGATGGAACGGGCGGCTTCAAGCTGGACCCAGGGAACGGACTGAATGCCGCCGCGAATGATCTCGCTGGTATAGGCGGCCGTGTTGAGCATCAGCGCAAAGATCGCGCAGAACCAGGCCTCTTTCAGCAGAAACCAGAGCCCGAACTGCTCAAAGAATTCCCGGAACTGGCCCGATCCGTAATAGATGAGAAAGATCTGAACCAGAAGCGGCGTGGAGCGGAAGATATAGACGAAGCCATAGGCGAAGGCCGATAGGGCTCGTGATTTGGAAAGCCGCATGACCGCAATGGGTATGGCGAAGAAGAATCCGATGGAGACGGATGAAAAAGCGAGGGTCAGGGTCTCGTCCACTGCACCAAGAAGCTTTGGAAACGCCTCTGCGATCAGTTCAAAATCCATCTATTCCCTCCGCACGCCTCGGTCCGCCCAGTTCTCCGCCATGCGAAAGCCGCGGTTTGATATGGAGGCAAGAAAGAGGAAGAGACAAAAGGCGGTGATAAAAAAGGTAAACGGCTCCTTTGTGGATGCGGCCCCCAGGGCGGCGGTCCGCATGATCTCCACCAAACTGACGATGGAAATGAGAGCCGTGTCCTTTAGCGCAAACTGCCACACGTTGCCGAGTCCCGGCAGTGCAAACCGCGCGGCCTGCGGCACCAGAATGCGCCGGAAACGCAGCGTCGTGGACATACCGATGGCACGGGCCGCATCGATCTCACCTTTCGGAACGGCAAGGACCGCGCCGCGGATCACCTCCGTGGAATAGGCGCCTGCACTGACGCCGATACACAAGACGCCGGTGGCAAAGACCGGTAGGTCGACATAGCCCTCAAAGCCGAAAAGCGACGTGGCGATGGATCTCAAGACCGACCCGCCGCCGAAAAAGACGAGGTAGATGACCAGAAGCTCGGGGATGCCGCGCAAAACGGTCGTGTAAATATCTCCGCAGATCTGAAGCACCCGGAACCGGGAAAGTTTTGCGCCGGCAAATATGGTGCCGAAGACGATACTCAGCAGAAACGCGCCCGTGGCGACCGCAAGGGTCATTCCCATGCCGCGCAAAAACTCGTCACCCCAGCCCGCATTACCCCATCCTAACAAAGAGAAATCCATAGCCACGGCCCTAACCCGGACAAGCCGGAAAAATTACAAGTGAACTAAAGTGTGAAGTGCCTAAAGTTAAGGTATTCGCTTTGCTCTATCTTTTTTTATAAAATGGATAGAATTCCAAAACTTTAGACATTTTAGGCACTTTTAATTTTAGGCACTTCTTTGAGCAGTTTATTATTGTCTTCAAGAATGTTCTGCCAGAAAAAGCACAAAAACAATTATTAAGGCACGGAATCATCTCGAGCGAAGAAACAGGCGCCGGCCGGATCTTCCGGCGCCTGTTCGTCTGTTTTTACGGTTAAGGGTTGAGGGTACTATTCTTTTGCCGAATTGTCGAAGCCGAACCACTGAACGGCGAGTTTGCTGATGGTGCCGTCGGCGATTGCCTCATTGATTGCCTTGGTGAACATGTCGCGAAGCTTGCCGTCTTCCTTGCGGATGCCGACGGCCACGCCCCGGCCGAACGGACCCTTGGTCATGCTCGGGCCGATCAGCTGGAGTTTTTCCCCTTCGGGTTTTTTCATGAGTGGGGTGAGAAAGCTCAGCGAGGTCAGTCCGATATCGATCCGCCCGGCAATGAGATCGAGGATCATGTTGTCCATCTTGTCGTAGGACTTGATCGCGATTTTAGGCATCATCTTGATCATGAAGTCTTCGTGGGTGGTGGAAACCTGAACGCCGACGGTCTTGCCCTCAAATGCCTTGCGCATCTCGTCCAGCGTTGCCTTCTCGTCGGCATTGACGTCATCGAGCGTCATTTCCTTCAGTTTGGTTTTAAAACCGGCAAGCGGGCTTGTCTTCAAAACGGTAAACAGGATCGGTGTGGTGCAGTAATCGCGTGAAAAGGATATCACTTTCTCCCGCTTTTCCTTGATGGACATGCCGGCCATGATGGCGTCGTATTTTCCGGCCACCAGCGAGGGGATAATGCCGTCCCATGCCTGTTCCACCAACTTACACTCGATTCCCATCCGCTTGCAAAGATCCGCTGCCAGATCGATTTCAAATCCCACGAGGTTGCCGCCGGCGTCCTTGAAATTGTAAGGCGCATAGGCGCCCTCGGTGGCGATCTTGATGCTCTTGTAATCCTTGGCCGCAACCGGGCCGGCGATCATTAATGCGGCGATTGCCACGATTGTCAAAAACGGTATTAGTCGCTTCATGGTCATTTCCTTTCTCCTCCTTTTTAATTAAACGTTAACCCCCTTGCGCACCGGTTCGTATTCATCAGCACCTAACCCGGACAATCCGGTTGGAGCAAAGCGGAAATCCCGCTTGCCGGGGAACCAAAAATGAAAAGATCTTTAAAATAACGTTCGCGCCATAAGAGGCAAGATACTGGATACTTGATGCTTGATACTGGATAAAATAAGGATCTTTACCTTTCAAAATCGAGTATCCAGAAACCAGCATCCAGCATCATTCCAAAAAAAGGATCACAACGTATCATTAATTTCTTTTGCCACATAAAAAAATATAAAATTTACAAATATGACACTAAAGTACGCTCGACAGAAACTGCCGGCACCGCGCTGACGTTGGATCGCTGAACAGCTGGGCAGGCGGTCCCTGCTCTTCGATCTTTCCGGAATCCAGAAAGATGGTGTGATTGGACACCTCCCGCGCAAATCCCATTTCATGGGTTACCACGATCATGGTCCGCCCTTCGGCCGCGAGCTCGCCGATAACCTTGAGCACCTCGCCCACAAGCTCGGGATCAAGCGACGATGTCGGCTCGTCAAACAGCAATACCGCAGGTTTCATGGCAAGGGCGCGGGCGATTCCGACGCGCTGCTGCTGCCCGCCGGAAAGCTCGGACGGGTAACTGGCATGTTTTTCCTCAATGCCGACCTTGGCGAGAACCGCCATGGCCTCTTCACGCATGTCCTTTTTGGGCCGCTTGAGCACGTGAACGGGCCCCTCCATGACGTTTTGCAAAACCGTCATGTGAGACCACAAATTGAAACTTTGAAACACCATACCGAGTTGGATGCGCACGCGGTCGATCTGTTTGCGGTCGGCGCCGACCATCCGTCCGCTCCCGTCGGTCTTCACACGGATTTCCTCTCCTCCGACGACGATCCGCCCCCTGTCGGGCGTCTCAAGGAAATTGATACAACGCAGAAACGTACTCTTTCCAGATCCGGAGCTGCCGATGATGGAAATGATATCTCCGTTTTCGGCCGTTACCGAGACACCTTTGAGCACCTCGAGGGGGCCGAAGCTTTTGTGAATGTCTTCCGCGATGAGAGCCGGTATGTTGTCGCTGCCCATGTGCTCCTGCCTTTCCTACTTCCACCGCATCTGCTGTTGAAAAGCCAGAACCATCCACACCATCCGCCGTGTAAGCCGGTCCATGTAATCAAAAAAATGTTCGCTGAGGTTCGTCCCGCGGCTTTTCTAGGCTGCCACCGTTTTCAGCCCCCGTGAATGTTTAAGGGATCGCTTTACATTTCATTGCTGAATACCGGCAATTATATATTACGGAAAGTCAACGTCAATAAAAAACATGAACGCATTTCAGGCATGGCGCCTTAATGGTTCTTTCTTTGCATATTGTGCAAAAACCAATATCCAATCACCAACTGTTAAAATCCCAAATTACAAGCACCCCGCCAGAAAGACGGCGGGCAAGCAAATTCCAAATAAATTCAAAATTTCAATGACCGAAACTTAGTGATCTGACAGATCAATACCAAATCTTTGTTTTGAATTTGTGTTTTTGGTTATTGGATATTGTTTGTTATTTGTTTTTTGTTTTTTCCGGCTTGCCCGCCGCCCTTTGGCGGGTTTATCCGGATTAGGGTGTTATTAGAAAAAGTGGCACTGTTACCGTACCTGATACGGCATCCTCACCTCCAAAGCGTCCACCGGGCACTCGATCTCACACGGCAGGCAGTACCAGCAGGTTCTATTCGATTCAAAGGATCTGCCGCAGCTCAGGCATCGTTCCGCCTCCTTCCGTGCCTGCGCTTGTGTCATGGTCTGATCCGTCTCGCCCGTAATCGATCTTTCGGAAACAGGCAGTCGATCCACTTTCCCCCGTGGTCCCCCGATGCAGGGCCGGGTTGATACCTCGTAGTCTCTAACCAGGCCGTTATCGGTGTAATAATCCCTTCCGTAGCCGAGGCTTTCGCCCTTTATAAAGCGATCTGCCGAAATAGCCGCTTCTCTACCCGCAGCCATGGCATGGACCACGGATGACGGTCCTGTGAGACAGTCGCCGCAGATAAACACATTTTTGCGTCTCGACGCCTGGAGGGTCAAAGCATCTGCCGACATTTTTCGGGTGTTGTCATCAAAAAGGTCGGCCGGAAGACGTCCCGGATCGACCTGTTGACCGACAGCCAGAACCACCACATCGGCGGTCAATTCATGTAACGTACAGGTATCGTCCAGTTCCGGATTGAATCGACCGCCCGAGTCGAACACCGTCAGGCAGCGGGCCAGGGAGAGATTGATCCGGCCCTCGACTGTTTGGGTCATGGCACTCACCCCCCAGCAGTTTTCAATGGTAATCCCGGCTTCCGCTGCCTCGCGTAATTCCTGTTCATAAGCCGGCATTTGGTGCGGATTTTCCAGACATACGACTTTAACCTCTTGTGCACCGCTCAACCGGCAGATCAAAGCACAATCCACGGCGGTGTTGCCTCCGCCGACCACCACCACCGATCGTCCTTCAAATTCCAATGCCCCTCCCCGACTGGCTTTGGCCAAAATATCCAATCCCGACACGACACCCGCCAGGCTATTGTGGGGCACGTCCAATTCTCTGCCGGAAGTTGCACCGACAGCCACCACGACGGCGTCATAAGCATCCAGCTCTTCAAAGCGAATCTGATGACCCACGGCCTGCCCGGTTTTAATCGCAACGCCCATGGCCTTCAAATCGTCCACGGCCCGGTCCACCACTTCTACCGGCAGTCGGAAGGACGGAATGGCATGACGCAGGAACCCGCCGGGTTTGTCTTCGGCCTCAAACACATCGACATGATGCCCTTCGGCTCTGAGTTGATATGCGGCCATTAAACCGGCCGGCCCGGAACCGATAACCGCGGCCTTGTGACCGCTGTCCGGTTTTGTTTCAGCCGGTGGTCCGGCTGCAATGTCCGGATAGGTATCCGCCAGATACCGTTTGAGTGCCCGGATGTGGACCGCACCGTCGTTGAAATTGCGATCGCGTTCGCAGACGGTTTCACACGGCCGGGAGCAGACACGTCCTAAAATCTCACCAAAAGGGGTGTACTTTCTTAACTCCCGAGCAGCCTCCTCCTCTTTCCCCTGGGCGATGAGGCGGATATATCCCTGACAGTTTAAATTCAGCGGGCATTCCTGGCGGCAGGGGGCCGCAGACAAGCTCAGGTTATCCATAATGCAGCGATCCACACAAATCCCGCAAGCATAACAGAGATCGCGGTTAACGCGGATATTGGTACCAGAAATCATGCCGAAACCTCCTTACCGTTCAAATCCCTTACGGGTCTCGTGCCGACGTTGATGTCGTCGGGGGTATCGCCCCGATTGACAATGACATGGCAGAGCCACTGCTTATCATCCCGATCCGGAAAATCGGTCCGGCGATGGGCGCCTCCCCACCGGCTCTCCTTCCGCATGAGGGATGCCCGGGCCGAAAAATCAGCGCAGTGGACGATGTGATCCACTTCGTACAATTTGGACAGTTCATGCCCGTTTCGAACCACAACCTGGTCTCGAATCTCTTTCCGAATCCGCTCCGACCACTCCAGCCAGTTGTTCAGCTTATATTCGTTTTTCGGTGAAATCAGATAATCTCCGATAAGCCGCCTGACCTTGTATTCCATTTCCCGAACATCGATATCCCGGTCAATAACAGAAAAACGGTGATTGCGGCGATCCTCCACCGCCTGCATCTGGCGCTCGTCCAGTTTCACGGCTGGGTTCGATTTGATAAATTCCACGGCTTCCTCGGCCGCCACCTCACCGAATACAAAGGCGCCGGATAGATGCTGCTTGGGTACGGAGGCAACGTCTCCTGCAGCATAAAGTCCCGGGACACCGGTTTCGGCCTTTTCATTGACATACAGCCCTCCCATACCGTGCCCGCCGCAGATCTGGGCCTCAGTGGGCCAGAGCTCGATTTCCCGTTTCCTGAAATCGATTCCCCGCCCTTTAAAAAACCGTTCCTGAACCGGACGCTCGGTGGAAAACAGGATGTTTTCGATCTCTTCGATGATCTCGGGTTTAAGATGATGCAGTTGGATCCGAAGCGGACCGAATCCCTTTTCGTAGGCGTCATCCATACGGCCGAGATTGGCGCATTCATTTTCCATGATAATATTGTCGAAAATATCCAGCACCCGTCCGCCCCGGGTGACGGTGATGGCCAGAAGCGGCATATTGGCATCCTTTATGAGCATATTCTGTTTTGAAAACTCCATGCAGGTCAGGTCGGCCCCGGCGCGGAAGCCCATGACATATCCGTCGCCGCTGTTGCCCGGATAGTCAAACGTACCGTAAAGGTAGCCCGAGTTGGGAAGCGAAAAACGGGCCTGCCCGCCGGCAGTCAGTATAACGGCCTTGGCCCTGCAAACCACCAGTTCTCCGGCGCGCACGTTCAATCCGACAGCACCGGCAGCCCGCCCGTCGTCCAGGAGCAGTTCCAGGCCCATAATCCGATTCAACGCAATTGCTCCCATTTCCTGAGCCTTTTTGGAGATGATTACCTTGAGATCCGGCTCTTCCATGGCGGTTTGGAATTCTCCCTTTACATGATACTTCAGGGTCCTGAATTTGCCGTTTTTATCCAACGGAAAATGGACACCCCACCGCTGGAGTTTCTGAAGGAGTTCGAAAGATCGGGCGGCCATCAGATAGCTGGGCGCCAAGTCCACCACCCCGTGACAACTCAATGAGATGGCTTCCAGATAAAGCTCGGGTGATGTAAAATTCGGTATGGCGACGATATTCAACGCATCCATCCCCCTTGCTATTGAGCCGCTGTATTTAATGTCGCCCTTTTCGAAAAAGACGACCTTCAATTCCGGGTTCATTTCCAGCGCCCGGATGGCCGACATGCAGCCGGCACTGCCCCCGCCGATAATCAATAGATCGGCGTCAATGTCTCTTATCTCCATGATTTTTCCTTATACTCGTTAAATTCCTAAACTATCCGGTTCATACGATCCTGTCCCTCATTGTTTATGAATACTTAGTCGCAGATTAATATTCTCGCTGAATTCTATAGTCATCAACGAGGCAGTAGCTTTGGCGATACTCGTAGGGTTTTTTCTTGTGGGTGAAGGCCTGCATTTCAACGGACAGGAGAGGGTGCCCCGTTTTAACATTTAATATATTCGCCACGTCACTGTCGGCCAGCGCCACACCGTAAAGTTCACAGTTCTTCATGGTCGAAACACCGAACTTCTGCTCCAGAAAAATGTATAGGGCAAATTTTTCAAAATACCACTTTTTATAATTTTCCAATCCTTTGAACAGCTTATACGGCAGGTAGGAAACGGCATAAATCAAACGCGTGCGGCCGAAGCCTAAAACCCTTCGAAGCTCGTAAACATCCTGGTTGGCTCTTATCTTGAGATTTTGGTTGATTTGCGGATTGCCTTTTATTCGCTTCAGTTCGATCAGTTCGATGTCCGTTTCACGAATATCATTTTGAAACCGTTTCACAAAGGGATAGTAGCGAACCTTTTTACGGCGAAGCGCTGTATCGGAAACAAATGTACCCTTGCCTTGAATGCGGTGGAGAAAACCGTTTTGAACCAGATTCTGTAAAGCTCTTCGCACCGTGGCCAAACTGATAGTATTGATTTTTGCGATATCCCTTTCGGGCGGTAATGGGTCGCCGACAGCCAGACGGCCACCTTCGATCTGCTCTCGGATCGCTTTCTCCAGTTGATGATACACCGGTGTGGGATCATCTGAAGATCTCTCGAAGATGAAAAGGGAATGGGTCATAATTTGATACGGTCCTTATAATTTTCCAACCAAAGCCTCAAACGTTTCTTTGACTGTTTCTACTGCAACCGAATTCTTTTCAACCTAACTTTTTGTCTTAACCCCGAATCGCCAAAGGAAGATCAATGTTAGACAGATAAAGACTACAGCTATAGGCTTCTCTATAAAAATAGCCCAATCTCCTCTGTAAAGAATCAATGCCTGTCGAAGCGAGAATTCAAACATCGGACCCAGCAGAAATCCGATCAGCAGGCTCACCAGAGAAAACCCGGTCTTTCGCATCACAAATGCCAGGGCGGCAAAGGCAAACAGCAATCCGACCTCAAACAATGAACTGGTGGGAATATAGATGCCGGCAATGCACAACGGGATGACGACGGGCAAAACAATGGCCTGGGGAACCCGCGTGATCTGCCCCCATAGTCGGATGCCGATACGGCCCACGATGAGATGGGCCACATTGGCCATCAGCATGGAAGCGAAGATGGCGTAAATCAGGTGACCATGCATTTGCATCATCATTGGTCCGGGGGTTACGCCGTGAATCATGAAAGCACCGATAAGAAGGGCGGCGACAATGTTACCCGGGATTCCCAGAGCGATAGTGGGAATCAGATTGGCGCCGACGACGGCGCTGTTGGCGGCTTCTGTTGCGGCGATACCTTCAAGGAGCCCGGTTCCAAATTTTTCCGGCGTCTTGGATGCTCGTTTGGCGGCTCCATAACCTAAAAATGCCGCCAGTGTCACACCCAGACCGGGGAGCATACCCACCCCAGTGCCGATAAAAGCAGAACGTAAGATGGTCCGCCAGCAAGAAATGTATTCGCTGAAAGCTAAACGCTGTTTCCTGCGATCGAGATCGGAGAGCCGAACCGATGCCGCTTTTTTCTGAGTCTTTCTGTGCAGGTCGAACAGCTGGCTCACAATTGAGCTCAAGGCCAACGTGCCGATTGCCAGAGCGTTCAGCGAAATGCCGTCGTAAAGTTCGACGATTTTGAATGTCATGCGCTGGGCACTGGTGACCGGATCCAAACCGACGGTGCTCAGGAATACGCCGAATCCTGCAGCGGCGATACCTTTCAAGAGCGATCTGCCGGAGAGTGCTGCAATCATGGTAAAAGCAAAAAGAATGATGGACGTAATCTCGACCGGCCCAAACATCAGGGCGACGGTGGCAAAGGGAGCGGCCAGAAGGATTAATACGGCGTCACTGAACGAGTCTCCGGTTACCGATGAATAAAGTGCCATCTTCATTGCCTTTTCAGGCTGACCCTTCTTGCACATCGGATAGCCGTCACGTGTGGTGGCTGCGGCCTCCGGAGTTCCCGGTGCATTGAGTAGAATGGCAGGGATGGCGCCTCCCGATGTCCCTCCTTTGTTGATACCGATAAGGAAGCCGATAGCAGACATGGGAGACATATAAAAAGTAACCGGGATCATTATGGCTATCGCCGTAACACTGCCCAGTCCCGGTAAGACACCGAAAACAATTCCGACGGCAACACCGCAGAAAATGAACAGCAGGTTATACAACGTTAAAGCGGCGTGAAATCCCTCAGCAAGCTGCTCAATCATTATACTATGGTCACCATTTAGGCGTTCAATTGGCGTTTTGGTGCTTTTTTTGGCAGAATATTTTCTCTTTGCCACCAAGGCGCCAAGACACTAAAAAACTTATCATGGTTTTTAGCTTTGTGACTTTGTGGCAATTTCTTTTGGTTCCGGCTTGTCAGGGTCAGGGCAGTTTTATATTGAGCCCGTACCAAACAGCCTTGTCGATGACCTGCGGAATGATCAGGGCGGCCAGGACCACCTTAAGCGGATTGCGTATCCCGCCATAAACGGCACCGGCAGCTATCACTGCACCCGAGGCCACCTCAAATCCCACAAATTTAAGCAGCAGCCAGACGATTCCGGCGGCGGCCAACCAGAGCATCAGGTTGCCCGCCTCCCGGATCCCAAAAGACAACTTCTCGGCTGCTTCATCTTCTTGGGCTTCTTGATGGTTGTCATCCTTCCTCCGCCAGGACGAAATACCGAGCAGTATCGCGGTTATCGCACATACGCCCATGCTCAGCGACGAAATTAATGACGGAGGCAAATCCCCGGCATCGTAGTTCGTCGATATAAAGCTGGGTATCAACCAACCCAACGCCAATCCTGAAAAAGCCAGGATGATAATCGACGCCGCCAGATCCACACGTTTCATCTGCTTCCCTCCAACTAGAAGCCCATCTTATCCTTGGCATTTTTAAGCTGCTTAACCAGTCCGGGCAATTGTTGTTTAACTTCTTCACCGGTTTTGAATAGTTTTGGGAATTTCAGATTCTCTGTCAGCAGTTTAACAAACGCTTTGTCTTGTGTGGCCCTTTTCAGTGCCCCTTCCAGGATCTTCGCACTGTCCGCCGGAATGCCCTTCGGGCCCATGACAATAACCAAGCTCGGATAGGATATGTTGTATTTCTCACTGGTGGAAGGAACATCCGGACTGGCGTCTAATCGGCCGGGATTGACCGAAGCCAATACGGTCATCTTGTCTCCGTACCGCTGGTGAACACCGCCGCTGTAAGCAAAATCAACCTGTCCCCCTAAAAGCATGGGAATCATTCCTCCGCCCCCTTTGGTGGGTACGGCACGCCACTCAACTCCCTCCTGCTTGGCTACATAAAGGAAGATCAACTTGGACAACGATCCTTGATCGGCAAATACGATTCCGGGGTTCTTTTTTGAATACGCGATCAATTCCGGCAGGGTTTTGAATGGCTTGTCCGGCGTGGAGATCATGGCCTGTTGGTATTCTGTAATGGCGCCTAAATAAGTGAAATCTTCCGGGGTATAATCGACCTGATCATGAAGCGGCGACCATGTCGGAATGCTCACCGAACCCACGAGAAAGGTATACCCATCGGGCGGCTGATTTTTGATGTACGTTGCACCCACCGCTCCCCCGGCTCCGGGACGATTCTGTACCACAACCGGCTGGCCCAGTTCTTTGGCCAATGCTTTGGCATATACACGGATCATCGTATCCGTACTGCCGCCCGCTCGATAGGGTACAATTACGGTAAGCGGTTTGTCGGGAAACCCGGCATAGGCTGCGTCGGTATTGACCGCGGCAATGATACATGCGGCCATCGTCACAACGATCGCGGCTTTAAAAAGCGT
>Ga0180009_10000918_pt1 | contig 37473 bp, 32 predicted proteins | sample OS_PC_MetaG_FD_123537 | JGI IMG/M metagenome (GOLD analysis project Ga0180009, IMG submission 123537) | Groundwater microbial communities from the Aspo Hard Rock Laboratory (HRL) deep subsurface site, Sweden - OS_PC_MetaG | ecosystem: Environmental > Aquatic > Deep subsurface > Groundwater... | reverse complement strand
TAACCGCTTCAAGAGGTTATTTATTCAGAAAAACGCATGAATCCATCCTTGGAGCTCCTGGAATCCATCCCTGGCTTCCAAGGTTTTCTGAACAAACAACCTCTTTCCGCTTACAGGTACCCAGACATATTTGGTGGACCCAATTTATGAGTTCACTCCGATAAGCCAAAAAATCGTCATCCCGAACTTGATCCCCAAAAATCGTCACCCCGGACTTGATCCGGGGTCCAGATGGTTATGCTTTAACGGGGTTCAGGCTTTTACCGGAACGACGGTGGAGGGCGATTTTTAACTTTTCGGAGGGGACTGATTTATGTCATTATATTAGCCGGTTTATTAAACCCTTTTGAAAAGGTCTGATTATGAAAATCTCGATCGTTGGGTACGGAAAAATGGGGCAACTGATTGAACAGGTCGCACTGGAAAGAAAGGCCGAGGTTGTTTCCACCATTGATCCGTTTCATCCCAAAGCCACCCACAAGTCATTTTCCGAGGAAGCCATGCAAGGGGTGGATGTCTGCATCTGTTTTTCCCAGCCGGCCGTGGCAATGGGAAATATAGCCGACGCCTGTCGCTGGAAAAAGCAGGTGGTCATCGGCACCACCGGATGGGTCGACCAGATGGACCGGGTTGAGCAGATGGTCAACGAAAGCGGTGTGGGGTTGGTTTACTCCTCCAATTTCTCCATTGGTGTAAACATCTTTTTCAAAATGATTGAACTAGCCAGCCAGGTGATCAATAAATTTGATGTGTATGACATTCTCGGGTATGAAGCCCACCACAATCGCAAGCTGGATTCCCCCTCGGGGACAGCGGTGACGATTTCAAAAATCCTGCTGGACAATGTGGATCGCAAGACGGTCACGGTTGAAGAAAAACTGGATCGCAAAATAGAGCCCCACGAGCTGCACTTCGCATCCATGCGGGGCGGCAACATTCCCGGGACCCATGTGGTACAGTTCGATTCCGAATTTGATACCATCGAGCTGAAACACACGGCCCGCAGCCGCACGGGGTTTGCGGTGGGGGCGGTCATTGCGGCGGAGTGGATCCTGGATAAAAAAGGGCTCTTCACCGAAGCGGATATGATGAAGCAGCTGCTCTAGGACCCGGCTATTACTGTGCGTCCGAACGCTTCCGCGGATGAGGAAAAGGGAGGACGTGATCATTCGTGTCTCCTGTTTTCCGGCCAGAATCGCCGACTCATTCGCATCCTTCATTGTGACCTGCTGGTCATGGGTGTATCTCTGAGAATATCACTTCACAATCCTGACAGAGTGTCTGGTATGAAGCTGTTTCAGACGATTAGACGCGTTTCTAGATGATCTTGGTGAAATGGAGCGATAGAAACCCCGCCTGTCTGAGCAAAGCGAGTTGGGGTTTCAGCGACATGAGCCTTAGATCATCTTGAAATAAGTCTCCCAACTGAAAGGGGTTCATATTAGTCGCGGGTCAACACCGCGGAATCATTCGCATTTTTCGTTGTGTCCGACAGAGCATGTTGTTTTGTATGATAAAAAAGTCATTCAACTGAAATTTAGTTTATTTTCACTGTCATGGATTTTTACCCGTTTTAATCAGGTGACACGTAACCAGTACATGTCACCCAATTAAAACTCCACCGCGGATGAGGAAAAGGGGGGACATGATCATTCGTGTCCCTGCTTTTCTATTGGCATCGGTGTGGGGATCGGTATGTGATTGAACGGATTGGGAGTGGTTATGCATCGCCAGGATGGCGATGTCAACGACCGCCCTCAGAGGTAGACATGGATGTCTGCCGAGAATGAGTTCAATGACATACCGATCCCCACACTGATGCTAGAACGCGAACTGATCAGTTACAAAAGAAGACAAATAAATGGGCATTAGAAAAAATATCCGCTATCCGTCTTATCTGGAAGAGACATACCCGTTTCCCGCCTTTTACCGAATTCGGATCTCCTATCCCAGACCTCGGATTGAGGATCTTACAGAATCCGTCGCGGAAGCGGTCCGGCCGCAACTGGCAAAAATCCCATTAAAATCAGGTGATCGAGTCTGTGTGGGCGTGGGCAGTCGTGGTATCCGAAATATCTCGGAAATTGCCGCTGCGGTCTGCGGCGAAATTCGGGAGGCAGGGGGTCAACCGTTTATTATGCCAGCCATGGGCAGTCACGGCGGTGGGACCCCGGAAGGGCAAATGAAGATTCTGCAGAAGATGGGGGTGACTGAGGAGAAATGCGGATGTCCGGTGGTCTCATCGTTTGATGTGCAACCAATCGGTGACGTCTATGGCGAAGTTCCCCTCTTTTATGCGAAGGATGCGTTGGCTGCTGATCACGCCATCTGTATCAACCGCATCAAACCCCACACTAAATTCAAGGGCCGGGTGGAGAGTGGTGTCATGAAAATGCTCTGCATCGGCATGGGGAAGCACCAGGGGGCGCTGACTTATCACACCTGGGCCCTCAAGTATGGTTTTTACCAGCTGCTGGTGGAGATGGGGCAGGCCATCGGTGAGAAATCCAACTTTCGGTTTGGGATCGGGATTGTAGAGAACGCCTATGACGAAACCATGCTGATACAAGGTCTGGGCGTTGATGAATTGATTCTGAAGGAAGAGTCGCTGCTAAAAACAGCCAAGGAGAATATGCCCCGCCTGCCGGTGAGGGAAGCGGATGCCCTGATTGTTCAGACGACGGGCAAGGAGATCAGTGGCGCGGGGATGGATCCCAATATCATCGGCAGGGCCTCGGACCTGATGGAGGACGATTTTTCAGGCAATTTCAGAGCTTCCCGGCTGGCGGTGCTGAATCTGTCTGAAGCCTCAAAAGGAAACGCCCTTGGCATCGGGAACGCGGATATTATCACGCAAAAAATATATGATGCACTGGACTATGAGGCGACCCTGATGAACATTCTCACCAGCTTTTCCCTGAAGAAGGCTGCGATTCCGGTGATTATGCCGACAGACGAGAAAGCGATCCAGGCTGCGTTCACCACGGTGGGACCGGTGACGCCGGAGACGGTGCGGGGGATCATTATCAGGAACACGCTGGATATTTCAGAGTGCTGGGTCAGCCAGGGACTGATTGATGAACTCAGGGATAATCCCATGATCGAAATCCTTGAAAAAGAGTCTCTGAAATTTGACACAGCAGGGAATCTGTTGCTTTAAGTGCTTTGGAGAAACGGGCTGAATATTAAAACATATATAAGCTCTGTGCTCTCAGTGTCTCTGTGGTGAATAGTTAAATAGATAGGAACAAGCAAAGCAGATTTTTCATACTAATGAATAAAATGAACCAGGAGAAACGATGAATAAAATGATTTTACGCGTGGTGATTATTCTGATTGTGTTGCTGTTATTGATCAAACTGGTGCCACAGGTGAATAGTGTGGCGCGGGAGTATCTGCCGGCATCTGTTCTGAATCTGATCGGTGAAAGCTAGAAAAGCAGTGGTTCTATTCAGTTCAATTTCCGCTCAGCCCCGAAGGTATTGTGTTTCAAGAACCTTGGAAGCCATGGATGGCTTCCAGGAGCTCCAGGAGGATTCATGCGTTTCTTGAAACACAAACCCTTTGGGGCGTATACAGGTGAATAGTGACAAAGCAGTTTCGAAAAAGGGGCGGACAACGTCAATGACATACAGGTCTCTGCGTCTTTAGCGAGATTCAGCTGAAAGTTACAAACTGTCTAGCATGCCCCTTTCATTCTTTCTTCAATCAGAGCGACAATCTCGTCCTGGTTTTTCTGGCTGCAGGGAACGGTGATATCGGCATATTTATTATAGAGAATCAGCCGTTCCTGGAAGAGGTCGGCAAAACTCTGGCCGGGGCTTTTGGTGATGCCGCGGCTGTCGAAGTTGTTGACCCGGCGTTCCAGGTCTTCCAGGGGGGCATCCAGAAAAACCGTGACCGCATCCATTTTGAGCCGGGTCATGGCTTTGTCGCTGTATACGGCGCTGCCGCCGGTGGCAATGACGAAGTTGACGCATTTCATTGACAGCAGCACATCCTCCTCGATCTTTCTCAAGGCCATAAATCCATCCTCATCAACAATCTGCTGCAGTCCCTTGCCGTGGTTAACCTGGATCAGGACATCCGTGTCGATGAAGTTTTTAGAGGTGTGTTTGGCCAGCAGGACACCGATGGTGCTTTTTCCGGCGCCGGGCATTCCGATCAGCATGATGTTGGTTTTTTGACGGCTCATGGTGCGTTTTCCTCAATGATTGCGTGAATCCTGCCCTCCTGGTTCAGGATGCTCTCAGCCAGTTGGAACTGGACCCGGGCGCGTTGCAGGTTGTGGGTGTCACAGGTTGTTTTGAAATAGCGGTCCCCTGCCAGAAAATCCGTGAAAAACCGGAGCCCCAGCTCAAACGTCATTAACCGGATGGCATCGAAGATATATCCGATATCACATGTTGTCAAAAACGAACCCGCCTCAGAACAATAACCTGCCAGTCCGGCACGGCAACGGTGGATATCAAAACGGACCGCTTCCAGATCCATTGTCTCTTCGCCTGCCGGATTGCAGGCGGACCTCAGAAAATCGCCAATATCATAGTGCAGCAGACCCGGCTTGACAGTATCCAGGTCGATCAGACTGACGGGTTGACCGGTTTCTGCGCAGAATAGGATGTTCGAGATCTTGGGATCCCCGTGGATGACGCGGATGGCCAGCAGGCCCTCTTTTTTGGCGGCTTCCAGAACATCGGCGCTGGATCGATGGTCTGCAATAAAATCACTACAGATCCGGGCGGATTCCTGATATTCCATGCTTCTGTCGGATCCGGAGTGTCGGACCTGGTCATAATGATGCAGATATTCAGGTGTGTGATGAAATCCTGGCAGGGTATCATGGAGCCGTTTCGGGTCGAGATCCCGGGTCAACCGGTGAAACCGGGCCAGAGCGACACCCGCTGTTTCAGCCTGGTGGTCGTCCTGGACCGTTTCATAGGAAAGGGTGTTGTCGATATAGGTGACGGCTCTCCAGAAGGTATCCGCCTGGTCAATGTGATAGTCTTCTCCCTTGCGGGTTTTCACGATCCGGGGGACCTGCCATGGCGGCTGGATGCTGTCCTGCTGACCGGACCGGGCCAGCATGTGACGGGTAACGACGATCATGTTCTCCATGACCTGTCCGGGTTGTCTGAAAACCTGGGGGTTGATCTGTTGCAGAATGATTTTTTCGGGTGGGTCGGTATCGGTCGTCACCAGAAACGTGCGATTAATATTGCCCGTTCCGTGGGGGTTGATGTCATGGATGCGGCCATTCAGATCGAATTGAAGGGCAATACATTCAGGCCGGGTCATTCATGAACCTTTCTCAGCATGGCCTTGTTCTATTTCAGCTGCGCTGAAGACCCTTCCCTGTCGGTCTTTTCCATGCAGTTTATGATAGAGGGTCGCGATCAGATCGTTTTCCGTCACCAGTTTTGCCCCGGTCAGGGTTTCTATACCGGTAATGATTTTAAAGGGCAGTAACCCGCGGTTGGTATTCTGATCGAAAGATGCAACCCGCTCCAGAAATCGCCCCAGAAAAACCTGTGACCCGGCTGCATCCGCCTCTGTGAGCAGTACCAGAAATTTGTTGTCCTTCAGACGTCCTGCGCAATCGCTTTCCCGGAGTTCATTCAGCAGGATATCGGCGATTTTTTTCAGCAGGAATCGATCCACCAGGAAACTGTGCAGGTCATTATGGGAATCGGGACTGGTAATCTCCAGCAGGATGGCGGAAAAGGTGAGTTTGTGTCTGAAACTGCGTGTCAGTTCACTGTGGAGAATATCGTAGATGGCGGTTGTGCTGCGCAGGTTGGTCAGGTTGTCGTTGTACTGGTTCTTGTACCGGGCGATATAATACTGTTTGGCTTCCTCCAGGATGGTTCTCATCCGGAAGTCCCACGGCTTCACGATAAACTTGAAGATATTGGCCTTGTTGATGGCTTCCATCATGGTGGTGGCGCTGGATTTCTCGGCAGAGAGAATCCGGATGATACCCGGGTGTTCGGTTTTCAGGTGGGCCAGAAATTCAGATCCGCTGTCCTCCGGCAACTCGTCCTCACAAAGCGCAATATGGATCTCATTCTGCTGGATGATCACAGACGCGCCGTCAGTGGTCGTGGCGACAAACAGGTTGAAGATCTCCCGCAGTTCCGAATCGCGGGGGAAAAGACGCGGCGCTTCACTGTCAACAATCAGCAGGTTCAGTTTTTCAGGAGGTTGGCTGGTCCGCCGCATGGGGTTTGGGTTCATGGGATCTAATCCCCATATTCGTCTTTGATTTCAAGAATAGTGGGCAGCCGGCTTTTAAACGTCCGGATCAACATGGGATCGAAAAAGGTACCGCTTTGTTTTTCGATGACAGAGAGCGCTCTTTCGATGGGCCACGCTTCCTTGTAGGGACGCTTTGAGGTGAGGGCGTCGAACACGTCGGCGATACTGGTGATACGACCCATCAGGGGGATCTCCTGTCGGGAAAGACCCTCCGGATATCCGGTTCCGTCCCATCTTTCGTGATGGGTCAGGGCGATGGTCTGGGCGGCGTGGAGCAGCTCAGAGTCCGGCCCTTTTAGAATTTTGGCCCCGATAATGGTGTGGGTTTTCATGGTTTCCCACTCCTCAGCGTTGAGTTTATCCGGTTTGAGCAGAATACTGTCCGGGATGCCGATCTTCCCGATATCGTGCATGGGGGAGGCATGCAGAAGCAGTTCTGATTCATAGCGGTTGAGACCGGCGGCCTTGGCTATTTCAAAGCAGATCCGGCTCATACGGATGATATGAAACCCGGTCTCGTTATCCCGGTATTCCGCCGCCATACCCAGGCGGTTGATAATTTCCAGACGGGTATCCTGGAGTTCCCGGGTGCGCTCCCGTACCTTCTGGTCCAGGATTTCGTTGTGCATGCGCAGCTGTTTCTGCGCCAGCCGGACTTCCAGCAGATTCCGGATCCGGACCAGCACCTCGGCCGGGTTGAATGGCTTGATCAGGTAGTCTCGAGCCCCTGTGCTTAATGCCTTGAGCCGGGTTTTCTGGTCGGAGAGGGCCGACAGAATCAGAATGGGTGTGGTCAGGTTTGTTTCAATTTCCTTGAAGCGTTCGATGACTTCGAAGCCGTCCATCCCCGGCATCAGAATATCCAGGAGAATCAAATCGTAGCTGTTTTCCTTGAACAGCTGGACAGCCTCGAAGGGATCCGTGGTTGTTCTGATATCCTCATAGTTGCTCTCTTTCAGGATCTCTTCCAGTACATCCACATTGAGCGGATCGTCATCCACAATCAGGATTTTGGAAGCCAGCGGGTTCTGATCGAGCGTGAACTCCTTCTTGTCGAAAACGTTTGTCAGTCTGTTATTGTGTACCATGTTCATCTTAGATTAGCCGGAAACAAACCTCTGATCCCTTTGTCAATGCCATTTCGTGTGTGATACTGCTTTATCGTATCCCATGCGGCGATTTCTGCCAACCGGTTTAACAGATGATTTGTTGTGCCCGACATTGCATGAGGAAAGGGGGGACTTGGTCTTGTTATGTGTCGCTTGAGTATAAACCGCAATCAATTGCTACGTTTTGTCATCCCGGATTTGATCCGGGATCCAGGATTGATCATGACTGCTTCCTGAAATTGGGCGTAACTCTACAAATTGAAGGAAAATGAGGGGACATGTACTTGTTACGTGTACCCTTATTTTCCGGCCAGAATCGCCAACTCATTCTCATTCTTAGGAAAAGGGGGGACATGATCCTTCGTGTCCCCCTTTTTCCGGGTGAGAACCCGGATTTTTTCATACTTCGTTGCGCCCGACAGAGCATGAAGGTTAATATGAGAATAGCACAAAATAATCCATACAGAGTGTCTGGTGTGAAGCTGTTTCAGACGATTAGACGAGATTTTAGATGATCTGAACGAAATTGAGCGTCAGAAATCCCAACTGTCTGAGGACATAGTCCGAGTTTTGGGGTTTCAGCGAAATGAGTTCTAGATCATCTTTAATCGAGTCTCCGTCTGAAAGAGCTTTATATCAGACACGGATGACTATCGAGAACGACTCTCAAACTTCGTTGTGCCCGACAAGCTATGGGTCTACCGGCAGAAGAAATCCAATAATCATACCGGTGTCAGGGTGATTTTCAATCCAGATGCGCCCGTCGTGCTTAGCGATAATCCGCTGGCAGATGGACAAATTGAGTTCAATTTGACCGAAAGCATTTTCGGTATCACGACCGGTTTTCAAAAGGCGCTGCAGACTATCCAGCCTTTCTTCAGAAAAATCGGCCTCCGGGTGGTGCAGGGTAAAACGAATGGCTCTCTGTTCAGCGAGGGACTGCCCCGCGGATGAGGGGTCGGTCGTCTCAATTTTCAGGGTAATTCTGGCATTGGTTTTTGCGATGTTCAAGGCCCCGGCAATGAACCGGCGGATCACTTGCCCGATCTGTTTGGCATCAAAATGAGTTCGGTATGCGTCGTTTGGTTCATCGGTGCATAGCAGGAGATGGTCGCTGTCGGTTTCCCGGGAAAACTCCTGCAAAACCACCTGGGCGACCGACTCGAGATTTCTTTCACAGATGTTGAAGGGAATCCGGTTGTCGTCCAGATTTGTCAATTCCAGGATGTCGTTAAGCAGCGACAGTAATCGATTTCCGGCATTTCGGATACTTTGATAATAGTGCTGGGATTTTTCATCGGTCAGCGCACCGTTTTTTGATTTTTCGAGCCCGAACTTGGCGTAGCTCAATATACTGTGTATTGGGTTGCGCAGGTCGTGGGACATACTGCCCAGAAAGCTGTTTTGTAATTTTTCCCCTTCGCCAGGAGTTGTGGCGTTGAGCTGAGCCTGCAGTTTTTGGATCTCCAACAGCACAGCCACCCGGGATTCGAGCTGTTGCAGGTCTGATTCCGGGTCGATGAAATCGAACCAGCCGGGTTTCAGATGCGGGATCTGCGGTTGTTCATGGGTGCTGCCCAGAAACAGGATGGGAGTGGTATCCGTGAGACCGGTTTTGACGATCTCTTCAAGAAATAAAAAATCATCTATTTGAATCAGACTGACATCCAGTATCAACAGGTTGATCTGTTGCGGGGGATCCTTCAGAAATTCGGCCGGTTCATTTTTCCCTGTAAAACAGGTCGTCCGGTGTCCCTGGTTTTCCAACAGGACCTTGATTTTCGATATTGCTGCTTTGTTTTCTGCGATAATTGAAATGGAAGCTGCCATAATATCCGGAGTCTGCTGATGCCGTGCGAAACGTTCTACCTGTTGATAACCACTACCTATTACAATCCGGAAGAAAAGTAAATCAGGGACCGGGCAATTATTATACACCATGATTGACGTCAATGCAGATGAATGGATATAATATGTTCATGAATTGAACGCTCTTGAAATTTTCCGTTTTAAAATGAAAAAAACGGTGTAACTACTATCTATTTTCCAATCGGTATCCGAGTGGAGACCGGTATGTTATTGAACGGATTGGGAGTGGTTAAACATCGCCAGGATGGCGATGTCAACGACCGCCCTCGGAGGCAGACATGGATGTCTGCCGAGAATGAGTTCAATGACATACCGGTCCCCACTCTGATGGCGGAATGCTGATTGAACAGTCTCAATACGGTCAACCCATGTATTACTTTCCGGATGAACAGTGGTACGCGATCAGGGTGAAATACCGCCATGAACAGGTGACGGAAAGGGCGCTGAACGCCAAGCAATTTTCGCCGCTGAATCTGACTTACCAGGAAAAAAGCAAACGCAAGGACCGTCGTAAAATTCTCACCAAATTCTTTTTTCCGGGCTACATGTTCATCCGGGCTGCGTTGAATGCTGAAAGGCATGTGGAGATTCTGCAAAGCACCGGCGTGGTCGAGATTCTTCGCAACAGCAAGGGCCCCGTTCCCATCCTGGAGTCCCAGATCCAGAATATTCTGAAACTCAAGAGCTACACCGGAAAAATCCTGACCTTTTCCGAATACTGCTGCGGGATGCGAGTCCGGATCATTGAGGGGCCCCTGGCAGGGGTAATCGGCCGGATCGATGAACTGCAGCGTAACCTGCTGAAAATCTCTATCGATTCCATCCCGGGATCCGTCGCCATCCAAGTCTCCGAGGACATGCTGGAGCCCCTTGATGCAAAATACTCGCTTTCCGATTTGATCACCTCAGGTGAATAAGAGCTTTTTGTACTTCTTACGCTTAATCCTGGCCTTAATCTTAACCCGTTTTTATGCTCCGTGCCTCTGTGGTGAATCCTTTTCCCTTTTTACAAAAGTTAACATTGACAATCCTCTAAATCATCGTTAGATTAGTGTTCATGAGTTGAACACTGCGGTGACAATGTTTCCTGTACCGCAAATGGCGAAGCTTGCCCAAAAACCATCCTTCCTTTTAATCTTCAGCCTCAAGATCTGTTGTGATGAAACCAAACCTGAATGATAAATACTACCTGCTGAAAGAGCTGGAAAAAGCCGAGAGGCAGTCCCAGCGGGAACTGGCTAAGGTTCTGGGCTTCAGCCTCGGGAAACTGAATTTTGTGCTCAAGGCCTTGATCGCCAAGGGACTGGTAAAGATGGAGAACTTTGCCCAGAACGAGCAGAAGATGCAGTATCGTTATATGCTGACGCCTGAGGGCATCAAGGAAAAAATCCAGATTACCCGGGATTTTATCCAGCGTAAGGAAGCAGAGTATGAGAAAATCCTGCATGAAATTGATGAAGCCCGACAGGCAATGCAGGACTGAGGACCACTATTACAGAGGGAGGATACTGAGGATGATTATTCAGACTGGTAGCCTCGATTTTCGGATATAAGTGAAAAGGGCCTTGATGAGTGTTTTTGAAAAGAAACAGGTTTGGTTAAAAGAAAATCAATACACTTGGGTAGTAACCGGTATCGCTGGATTTATAGGTTCCAATCTTCTTGAGTTCCTTCTGAGGCATAATCAGAAGGTAGTAGGCCTGGATAATTTTTCGACAGGGTTTCAGCGAAATCTCGACGAGGTTGAAAAAATTGTTGGCAGTGTCTTATGGCAGAATTTCAAGATGATAAAGGGTGATATCAAAGATTTGGATATCTGCCATACGGCTTGTAAAGGAGTAGATGTTGTTCTCCATCAAGCGGCGTTGGGTTCGGTCCCAAGATCCATTGAAGATCCAATTGCGACAAATGCGACCAATATTACAGGGTTCCTAAACATGCTGGTTGCAGCAAGAGATGCAAAAGTAAAAAACTTTGTCTATGCCGCATCAAGTTCGACATACGGCGATCATCCCGCTTTGCCCAAAGTTGAGGATAATATTGGCAAACCACTCTCTCCCTATGCGGTGACGAAATATGTGAATGAACTGTATGCTAATGTTTTTTTTAAAACATATGGACTGAATACGATTGGACTGCGCTATTTTAATATTTTCGGACCGAGACAGGATCCAAACGGAGCCTATGCGGCTGTGATTCCCAAATGGATATCGAGTCTTTCACATGGGAAGGAAACATTCATTAATGGTGACGGATCAACCAGTCGTGATTTCTGCTATATCAAAAATGCTGTTCAGGCCAATTTTTTAGCAGCTTTGACAGACAAACCAGAGGCACTTAATCAGGTATATAACGTTGCTGTCGGTGATCGGACCACCCTTAATAAGCTGTTTGACTCAATTCAGGAAAAGATTTCAAAGCGACTTCCGGCGTATGAGAGGCAAACAGCTTCATATCGTGATTTCAGACCGGGTGATGTTCGTCACTCACAAGCGGATATTTCAAAGGCTAAAGATTTGCTTGGTTATGCTCCTATATTTCGCATTGAAGATGGACTCGAAGAATCCATGGATTGGTACATTTCATTCTTTTCAAATATTGGGATTAGATAAGTATTTGGATATGTCACAGAAATATAATAATTTTTTAGAATTCAAATGAGAGCCATTTCGGTCATCGGTCTAGGCTATGTTGGCTTACCGGTTGCGGTAGCCTTCGGACAGATAGCACATGTTATTGGATTTGATATTAATCCGAATAGGTTAAAACAACTGCGAGAAGGAATCGACAGTACAGGTGAAATACCAGCAGAGGTACTGGCATCGACTGAGATACTATTTACAAGTCTTGTTGAGGATCTTAAAAAGGCCGATTTTCACATTGTTGCAGTGCCGACACCGGTCAATGAGGCAAAACAACCTGATCTGTCTTTATTGATAAAAGCTTCGGAGATAGTAGGCTGTGTGCTGAAAAAAGGGGATATTGTAGTCTACGAATCCACAGTTTATCCAGGGGCAACAGAAGAAGATTGCGTGCCAGTCCTTGAAAGATCGTCTGGTCTTACCTGCGGTGTCGATTTTAAGGTTGGTTATAGTCCGGAGCGGATCAATCCGGGAGACAAGGAGCACACATTTACAAAGATACTAAAGATCGTTTCCGGCCAGGATGAGGAATCCCTTGATATCATTGCCTCAGTATACGAATCCGTTGTGAAAGCTGGTGTTTATCGGGCCACATCCATCAAGGTGGCGGAAGCAGCGAAGGTGATCGAAAACACCCAAAGGGATTTGAATATTGCATTCGTAAATGAACTGGCAATGATTTTTGATTTGATGGGCATTGATACCAATGAGGTTCTGGCAGCGGCAAGTACTAAATGGAATTTTCTGAATTTCAAACCGGGCCTCGTGGGGGGACATTGTATCGGTGTGGATCCGTATTATTTAACCCATAAAGCTGAAAAATTGGGATATTCTCCACAGGTTATACTGTCAGGACGTAAGATCAATGATGGAATGGGGAAATTTATTGCCCAGCGGACAATCAAAGAGATGATTAAATCAGGGCTTCAGATTCTAGGGGCTAAGGTGACAGTGCTAGGTTTAACATTCAAAGAGAACTGTCCTGATTTGAGAAATTCAAAAGTTATTGACATTATTAATGAACTTCATGATTTTGGGGTTGAAGTTCAGGTAAGTGATCAATATGCAGACTCGAATGAGGCACTGGAGTATTATGGTGTTTCTTTAGTTTCGCTGGATAAACTGAAACCTGCAAATGCAGTTGTTATCGCGGTAGCACATCAGCTCTATTTGGATTTGCCAGCGGAGGAGTTAAAGAAGCTACTGAAATCCAAGGGAGTGCTGATTGACGTTAAAGGCACAAAGAACAGGACTCAAATGATTGAAAAAAATATCCCATTCTGGCAACTGTAACCATTTTGCAGATGCTCACCATTTTTAAATCGATGATCCAAAAATAGGACTCTTACAGAAGTGTTAAAGGAAAGTTAAGCGACAGTGTAGAGTGAAAGTTTCACTATTGGTGTAGGGGACTCTCTGGAAAGGTAAAAGAATAATGTCGAATTTAAAAATAAACATATTGAAGAATAAACCATTGCAATAATAAATAAAAAATGTTTAAGAATTCATCAATACTGATAACAGGCGGGACAGGCTCATTTGGGCATAAATTTGTACCCATGACTCTCGCGAAATATAATCCGAAGAAGCTTACTATTTTTTCCCGGGATGAAATGAAGCAATGGGAAATGGCAAAAATATTTGAAGGCGATGCCAGGGTACGATTTATGATTGGTGATGTCCGAGACAAAGAAAGACTTTTTCGAGCGTTGGATGGTGTTGAGTATGTTGTTCATGCTGCAGCGACGAAAATAGTGCCAACGGCGGAATACAATCCTTTCGAATGTATCAAAACAAATATCAATGGCGCCATGAACCTGATTGATGCCTGTATTGATCAAAAGGTGAAGAAAGTTGTTGCTCTCAGTACGGACAAAGCCTGCAACCCCATAAACCTTTATGGAGCCACAAAACTGGCATCTGACAAGGTGTTTGTCGCAGGGAATGCCTTCTCTTACGAGCACGATACCAAGTTTGCAGTGGTTCGGTATGGGAATGTAATGGGAAGCCGCGGGTCTGTCATCCCGTTCTTTTACTCCCTTAAAGATACCGGTGAGATCCCCATTACCGATACCCGAATGACGCGTTTTATGATTACCCTTGAGCAGGGGGTTGAACTTGTCTGGACTGCTTTTGAGGATGCTATGGGCGGGGAAATCTATGTCAAGAAGATCCCCTCGATGAACATTGTAGATCTGGCGAAGGCGGTTGCTCCTGACGCCAGGCATAAGATCATTGGCATCCGTCCCGGGGAAAAACTGCATGAACAGATGATCAGCAAGGAAGACTCGTTTTATACCTATGAGTATGAAGGATACTATAAAATCCAGCCGTCGATCTACAACTGTTCAAATGAAACCGATCGAGTAAATGGAGGCAGGAAGTGTCCGGAAGGCTTCAGTTATTCCAGTGATACCAATACGGAGTGGATGAGTATTGAAACGCTGCAAGATTGGATTCGGTCCGAATACGAATCAAAGGTGACACATCAACCCAACTGATACTCCTTTCGAGATCAAATCCTAAAGCAAATAAAAATATATGATGCCTTCAAGAATGCTGATCACCGGTGTCAGCGGATTGCTGGGAAATAATCTTGCCCGATTTTTCCGGGATCATTATGAAATATTGGGATTGTACCACAAGAATCCTGTGAAAATTCCTGGAATTCGAGTTGAATCCATTGACTTAACACACAAGCTCGAAACAGAAAAAGCGATAAACGCGTTTAAGCCGGATATTGTGATTCACTGTAGTTCCCTGACCAATATTGATTATTGTGAACAGCATCCCGAAAAGTCGTATGAAGCAAATGTAACCGCAACTCAAAATTTGGTTGGGTCCCTCGATACACGTTCACCTTGTAAGTTGATTTATATTTCAACGGATTCTGTATACGGCGGTGTTGAAGGCTCAAAGCACGAAGAGAGCACGGTTTTACCCTGCAATATTTATGGCGAAACCAAGCTGCAGGGAGAAAAGTGTGTATTAGAATTCCCGGGTGCTCTGGTCATCAGGCCAAACATTTTTGGTTGGAATATCCAGCCTAAAAACAGTCTGGCGGAGTGGATACTGGATGAACTTCAGCAGGGCAATCAGATCAATGGATTTGAAGATGCTCGTTTTTCTTCTATCTATACCTTCGAGCTGGCAAGAATACTAAAAAGTGCGATCAACAAAAATATAGCAGGGACATTTAATTGCGGTGCCAGAGATTCATGTTCAAAATTTGATTTTGCGGTGAAGCTGGCCCAATTGTTCGGATTTGACAAATCCTTAATCAAGCCTATTTCAATCGATCACCATCATTTCAAAGCAAAACGGGGCAAAAAACTGTCCTTCTCGGTTGAAAAAATCGAAAGAGAATTGGACATCAAGCTTCCATCCATCGATTTTTCCTTGGAGCAGTTTTACCGGGATTTCAAAGCCGGCCTGCCAGCCGAGATAAAAGCCGACATTGGGGAATTGAAAAATCCATTTAAGACTATTCCGTATGGTCGACAATGGATTGACTGGGACGATATTCAGGCTGTCAACAAAGTGCTTGCTTCAACAAATCTGACGCAAGGGCCCAATGTTACTGCTTTTGAAGAATCATTAAAAAATCAAACAGGGGCGTCATTTGCTGTAGCGGTTAATTCCGGGACTTCGGCGCTTCATATCGCATGTCTGGTGGCTGGTGTCACAAAGGGAGATGAAGTGATAACATCGCCTAACACCTTTGTTGCTTCAGCCAATTGTGCTGTGTTTTGTGGAGCCAGGCCGGTTTTTGCCGATATCGATCCCCGCACCTACAACATTGACCCTCAAGAGATCGAAAGAAAGATCTCAGCAAAAACAAAAGCTGTCATACCCGTTCATTTCGCAGGTCAAAGTGCCGATATGGAGCGGATATGCAGGATTGTCAGGAATGCGGAAAAAAAATATGGGCGAAAAATCTATATCATTGAAGATGCCAGCCATGCGCTAGGTTCCAGATATAAAGATACCGAGGTAGGGTCCTGCGTCTACTCCGATATGACGGTGATGAGCTTTCATCCGGTAAAACACATCACCACTGGAGAAGGCGGAGCCGTACTGTCAAAGGATTCAGAAATTCAACGAAGGCTGAGGCTGTTCAGCAGTCATGGCATAACCAGAGACCCCGATTTAATGAGGAATAACTTGGGGTCCTGGTACTATGAGCAAGTTGAATTGGGCTACAACTACCGAATTACCGATATCCAGAGTGTTCTGGGAGTTTCCCAGATGAAAAAGCTGAGGTCCTTCATGAAGCGCAGGCGGGAAATCGTTGATCGCTATAACACAGAATTACAAGGTTTTCCGTTTTTGAAACTCCCCTTTGAAGCGGGGGATTGTGATTCCAATTTCCACCTGTATGTTATTCAATTTGATTGTGAGAAAATGGGGATATCTCGAAATGAGGTTAAAGATTTTCTTCATGAAAAAGGAATACTGACCCAAATTCACTATATCCCGGTACATATTCAACCTTATTACCAAAACAACTTTAGTACAGGATGGGGTGATTGTCCCGAAGCAGAAAGATACTTTAGTAGATGTTTGTCAATTCCTCTTTATCCAGCCATGAGCGAGGATGATATTAATTTTGTGATTAAAACAATTGGAGATGTTGCAGGGGGCGGAATATGAACATTAAAAACAGTTTGGAAATGCAGGAAAAAGCAAAAAAGCTTATCCCAGGAATGACACAGTTGCTCTCAAAAAGGCCTGATATGTTTGCTTCAGGCGTTTGGCCCGGATACTATACCAAAGCGAAAGGGGTAGAGGTCTGGGATTTAGATGAAAACCGATATATAGATATGAGTATCAGCGGTATTGGGGCCAATGTCCTTGGATATGCTGATCCGGATGTGGACGGTGCAGTAATTAAAGCAATTCAAAATGGTTCGTCCAGTTCCTTGAACTGTGTGGAGGAGGTTGAACTTGCCGAACTTTTATGTGAATTGCATCCGTGGGCGAAAATGGTAAGATATGCCCGTTGTGGCGGCGAAGGTATGGCAGTTTCAGTTAGAATTGCAAGAGCTCATACAGGTAGGGACAAAATCGCTTTCTGTGGATATCATGGTTGGCATGATTGGTATCTGGCTGCAAATTTAAACACAGGCAATGAATTGGATAAGCATTTGATAGCAGGGCTTGAACCCAGAGGTGTCCCCAAGACATTGGCGAATACCGCATTCCCCTTTCATTTCAACAAAACCGAGGAACTAAAATTGATTGTGCAGAAGTTTGGGCCAGATTTAGCTGCGATCGTTATGGAACCGCTTCGGAGTGAAGAACCGACACCAGGCTTTTTACAGTCTGTGAGGGAAATTGCGGACGATTCAGGAGCAGTATTGATAATTGATGAAGTTTCAGCAGGATTCAGGCTGAATACAGGCGGTGCGCATCTCCTTTATGGATTGGATCCAGATATAGCTGTTTTTTCTAAAGCCATGGGTAATGGGTATCCAATTGCGGCTATTATAGGCAAGGAATCTGTCATGCAATCCGCTCAAAGTACCTTTATCAGTAGCACTATGTGGACAGAAAGAGTGGGCCCAGCAGCAGCTTTGGCAACCATTAAAAAACATCGGGATTTTTCTGTACACAAACACTTAATTAAAGTTGGAGAGGCTGTCCAGAAAGGATGGCAAAAAGCAGCGGCAAAAAGCGGCCTGGATATTACCGTCTCTGCCATTCCTCCGATTGCACACTTTACATTTAATCATTCCAATCCATTGGAACTTAAGGCATATTTCATTCAACTTATGCTCGAAGAAGGATTTCTGGCATCCAATTTATGTTATGCAATGTATGCTCATCAAACAGAACATGTTGAAAGCTACCTGAATGCTGTAGAACAATCGTTCGCAGAAATCTCAAATGCAATGGCTAACGGAAGTCTGAAAAGCAAAATGAAATGTAAGCCGTCAAGTTCCGGGTTTAAGCGTATCGCATAGATTGAATCGGTATAGTAGGAAATAAATGAATTGTGCCAATCGTTTTGTACTGGGAACAGCGCAGCTAGGGATGAATTATGGAATTGCGAATGCCTCTGGAAAACCTGACCAGAAGTCAGCTACCGAAATTGTTTCTGCGGCTTGGGAAGGTGGAGTAAGAGAATTTGATACGGCTCAGGGCTACGGTGATAGTGAATCTGTGCTTGGAAAAGCTATTGACGAATTGAACATCAGTGGCAGGGTCAAAATAATCACTAAATACAGTTTTAACCCAAAGGATGGAAATTGGGAAAGCCTGTTGGAAGCTGTTGAAAAATCCCTATCAAGGTTAAAGGTTCCAAATATTTTTCAATTGATGTTTCATAATGAAAACATTCTGGAGCTATGGACTGATGAACTCTCAGCGCATTTAGAATTCATCAGACATAGTGGTCTTGTTGAAAAGATCGGTGTTTCCGTTTATTCTCCGCTGAATGCATTAAAAGCATTAAAGATTGGGGTAATTGATTCCATTCAAATTCCTTCCAATATCTGGGACAGACGCTTTGAAGCGGCAAGGGTTTTTGACTGCGCTGGGATTTACGGGAAAGATGTCTATGTCAGAAGTGTATTTCTGCAAGGATTAATCTGCATGGAGAAAGAGGCTGTTCCAGCCAAACTGGATATGGTGGCTCCATTGATTCAAAAACTTGATGCCTGCTGCCGCATGTTTAATTTAACTAAACAAGAGATTGCTGCTGGATATGCCATATTATGTTATGATAAAGCTCAATTGGTTATTGGTGTTGAATCTCTAGACCAGTTGAATAGCAATCTTAAATTATTTAACAAACAATACCCAACATCCCTGATTGTTGAGATACAGCAGCAGTATCAAAAGGTCGACGATAAAATACTCAATCCTTACCTCTGGGGTTAGCTTTAGGAAATTTGTTGAGCTTGATGAATTGGTAAAAAGTCTTTTTTAAGTATAAAAAACATGTTTTTATTCTAGCTTTGATAGTTTTGCTTTGTGCTTTTTTAAAACAGTATCGTCAAAGTAAGTTATATTTTTCAAGCGAGTATATGAGACGTATTGCGATTATACCAGCACGTGGGGGTTCAAAACGGATTCCCAATAAAAATGTGCGTGATTTTTGTGGTAAACCGATGATAGCCCATATCATTGAGGCGGCATCTGAAAGTGGTTTATTCGAAGTGATACATGTATCAACAGACAGTGAAGCAATTGCGAATGTTGCTCAGCAATTAGGTTTTCCTCCAGCTTTTCTAAGGCCTGCAGTTCTCGCAGATGACTTTACGCCGATAATGCCGGTGCTTAAATATGTCACTGAGGTCTTTGAAAAGAGTGGGCAAATTTTTGACCAAGTGTGGATGCTGATGGCTTGTGCCCCTTTAATTGCTGCCTGTGATCTTGTTGCGGCAGACAAGTTATTTCTTGAATCGGATGGAAAATCGCCGTTACTTGCTGTTACTGAATATTCAGTGCCAATTGAATGGGCGTTTCGACGCGAAGACGATGGTCATTTAGTTCCTGTGCATCCTGGTTCTTTTTCGTTGCGGTCTCAAGATATTGAAAAAAAATACTTTGATGCTGGTTCTTTTTCTATATTTCCGACTTATGCTGTTCAGAGTTCAAAGGGGGCTGGATCTGATCAAGGATTTATAGGCTATATATTGCCAAAAGGTACAGCGATAGACATTGATGATGAACGGGACTGGATCCTAGCTGAGGCAATATACAGTAGAATTAGAGGTGTATCTTGAACAACTTGTTCTAAAAAACTTGGTAAGCGCGTTTATCATGAAATAGAGGCGTCGATGGTATAAATGAATGCTCAAAATCTGTATCTTAGATTTGACGCAGATGAGGCGATTGGCGCCGGGCATCTGGTCAGGTGCAAGACTTTAGGGAAGGCTGCTCAGGCCCTTGGTTACAATGTGCGCTGGATAAGCAAACACTTGGCTACTGGACTGCGAACTACATTATTTACCCAAAGAGATGAGCTGATTAGAATCAAACCAAGCCTGAACTGGTGCGAAGAAGCCAAATGGTTGATCAACCATGAAGATCTAAATGGGGGGATCTTTATATTGGATGTAACAACTCAATATTCGCTTGGTCATCTTGATAGTTTTATTGAATATTTAGTTGCTTTAAAAACTCTCCTTCGTATTGTTTTGATTGATGGGTTGGGAGTTGATTCAATTGTTGAGCGAATTTCTGAAAGACCTCATATTGCTGTAGTACCTTATATTGGTGCTTCGGTTCCCAAGAATGATCGAATCCGGGATTGCCTTTGGCTTCTTGGGCCGCAATATTTCATATTGCAGCCAGAATACAACAGATTGATAATTCAAAGGGCAAGTTCGACTCCTGTGGCAGATATTGCCAAGAAGATATTAATTACTTTTGGTGGTACTGACCCTAAAAAAAGCACACTGTTGGCAATGGATGCTGTTGCAGATATTCAGTATCCTGATCTTGAAATTCGCGTGGTGATTGGGCCTGGATATTCACCAGAGTTGAAAAGAAATACTCGTAAGAAAATGAAAGAATCGGGACTGAATTGCCAGTTGGTAGAAGCACCTTCTAATCTTGCTGAGCTGATTTTCTGGTGCGACCTAGCTATTTCAGGATCTGGATTGACTAAATATGAACTGGCCGCTCTTGGAGCTCCATCAATTCTTATCTCTATTAATCAAGAACACGCTAATGTATCTGCCTCTTTTGCTTCTACAGGCGCTTCAATCCATCTTGGAGTTGCAAGGGACGTTACCAGAAAAGAGTTAAGTTTAAAATTGAAGCAATTGATTCAATCTAAACAAATGCGTCAATCGATGCGGATTTCTGGTTGCCGACTGGTGGACGATGGTGGCGCCGGACGCCTTCTTAAGGTGATCAAAGAATCCGTATAATGATCTCGTATTAAGGAGATGTGATGAAAAAAGTGATTGTTTTTGGAATCGGGCAAATGGCAGAGATCGCACATTGCTATATCAAGCATGATTCTGATGTTGAGATTGCCGGTTTTACTGTGGATCAAGCTTTTATCAATACTAATAGTTATTTGGGTCTACCGATAATACCTTTTGAAAATATTCAAGAGGCCATGCCTCCGACTGAGTATCGAATGTTTGTGCCTATAGGAGCAAAGGATATGAACCGGTTGCGCGCTAAAAAATACCTGCAGGCAAAGGCAAAAGGTTATTCATTTATTAATTATATTCATTCCAATGTTAAAATCTGGCCAGAGACAGAAATTGGCGAAAATTGTTTCATCTTTGAAAACAATGTTATTCAACCTTTTACCAACATTGGGAACAATGTCGTTATATGGAGTGGGAATCATATTGGGCATCACACAACCATTGGTGACCATTGTTTTATAGCTAGTCATGTGGTTGTGTCAGGAAGGGTGAAAGTAAAACCGTATTGTTATTTTGGTGTCAACTCCACAATACGTGACGGGGTGACAATAGAGGAGGCTACAATAGTTGGAGCCGGAGCTTTGATGTTAAATGGATCGAAGCCAAAAGAGGTATACGTTGGACCTCGTCCGTTTTTACATAAAAAGAGCAGTGACGATGTCCATGTTGCATAAGGGAAAACAATATGAAATGGGAAAAACTTGGGCGTATTTGGCAAACTCAAAAAGTAAATGACTGGCGGTATAATCATGCCATGGTACCCACAGCTGATTATATAGAAGGAGACGTGTACCGCGTTTACTATTCAGGAAGAGATGAAAACAACCGCTCGGTGATTGGATACTTCCTGGTTGATCTGAAATCGCCAAACAAGATTATTGAAGTTTCAAATGATCCTGTACTTAGCCCGGGCCAATTGGGATGTTTTGATGATAATGGTGTTACCCCAGCATCGGTTGTTACGGTCGGAGAGAAGAAAAGGCTTTATTATATTGGATGGCGTCCTAGATCTACTACTCGTATGGGACTGACTCCAGGCGTGGCGGAAAGCAGTGATGGTGGTAAGCATTTTAAACGTTTGACCAAGGCTCCTATCCTTCGCCCCACTAATGAAGAACCTCTTCAGATATTAACTGCACCATTTGTGATTAATACTGGTGAAGAATGGCATATGTGGTATGTTTCGGGGATCGAATGGGTTCATCCAGATTTGCCCCGCTATAATATTAAATCCGCATATTCAACGGATGGAATAAACTGGATTCAAACCGGGAAGGCCGCTATTGACTTTAAAAATTCCTCAGAAAATGCTCTGGCACGCCCATGTGTGATCAAAGACAGTGATATCTATAGGATGTGGTTTAGTCATAAAAGTGAAAACAAAACCTACCGCATTGGTTATGCTGAATCTGGCGATGGAATAACATGGGAACGACTCGATCACCTGGTGGGAATTGATGTTTCTGAAAATGGCTGGGATTCAGAAATGATCGAATATGCGTATGTTTTCTATCACAAAGACCGACGTTATATGTTCTACAACGGGAATGGATACGGAATATCCGGGATTGGACTGGCGGTGGAGACGTCCTGACAGTCTGATTTTTAGTTTACTCAATTTTATATTTATTCGGAGAAAAAATGGCAGATAAAAAGGAATTAGGATACGAACTGGAGACGAAATCAACCGATCAACAAATTCAACAACGAACCAAAATCCAGAAGCTGTTTGAGGAGCGTCCGATGCCTGATTCTCATCTTTTGGTGAGTCTTGGATTGTATATGCGCAGCTCAGCGCTTGTGAAAATTCTCTTTATTAACGAGATTTACGAGAAAATTCGCGACGTACCGGGTGTAATCGTTGAGTTTGGCGTTTGGTGGGGCCAGAATTTAATTCTTTTTGAAAATCTGAGAGCCATTCATGAACCTTTTGATCAAACCAGAAGAGTGATCGGATTTGATACCTTTGAAGGTTATGATGGCTTTTCTGATTTGGATAAATCAAAAGGCAGTCAGGAATCGAGTTTCAAGTCTTATGCAGATGTTGTCAAGCGAGGAGGCTACGCTGTCAGCAGCGGATATGAAAACTATCTCAATGAATTATTGGCAGCGCACGAGGGTGTCAATGTTCTGGGAAATATCCGCAAACACTCCCTGGTTAAGGGTAATGTTGTTGAGTCTGTGCCTGAGTATTTTGGCAAAAACCCGTATATCGTTGTTGCGCTAGCTTATTTCGACCTCGCCCTTTACGAACCGACAAAAGTCGCTCTGGAAACAATAAAACCCAGGTTAGTCCCAGGAAGTGTTATCCTGCTGGATGAGTTAAATTACCCTGAAGCTCCTGGAGAAACCATTGCCTTTAGAGAGGTTTTCAAGGACATTGATTATTCTATTGAGAAATCAAAGTTCATTCGAGACAAAGCGATTGTTACAATTAAATAGATAATTTTAACTTAAAGCACTGACGTATTTTGGGGGACATTTATTTTTCAATCTGCCCGCTCCCTGATCGATCAAATTATCTGAGTATCATGCTGTAACACTATGCTAAAACAGATAAAGCAGACACAAATGATTCGATTTCATATCGTTTGAACTTTTCAGCGGATTGCAGCACCTGGTTTGATCCAAGTAAATATTTAATTTGATGCGATTTCTAGACATTTTGACTTTGTTTGAAACCAATAACAAGCTGGTTTCAGACTTGAAAATGAATCGGAAAGTATTCCATTGTATAAAAAATTAGTGGCAGATTTTTAGGGGCATACCTATTTTGTCGGCAGATTGGGAGAGTTCGGATGAATTTTGTCCTGTTAATTGTGAATTTAGATTTATGAGTAGTTCAACTGAGGTTAATAATAAAAAGTCTGTTGCCATTATGCAGCCGACATTTATCCCGTGGATAGGATATCTGGATCTAATTGACCAGGTTGATGAGTTTGTCTTTTTAGATAATGTCCAGTTTGAGAAACAAAGCTGGCAGCAAAGAAACCAGATTCGTACATCAAATGGACTTGAATGGATTACTGTGCCGGTTTTTATTAAAGGGCGCTTTGGACAGCTTCTGCAGGATGTCGAGATACAATTGGGGAAGTTTCCGAAAAATCACATCAAGCAAATCCACCAAAATTATTCAAAAGCGCCTTTTTATCAACCAATTATCGATCAATTTGAGGAGAGCTTATATCAAGCAGCTGAATCCGGTTCCTTATGCACCCTTAACATATCGCTGATCGATTGGCTGTGTGACTATTTTTCAATCAATACTCCCAGAATCCGGGCTTCAAGTTTAGGGGGCTCTGGAAAACGTTCACAAAGACTGATTGGGATTCTGGAAAAGCTCAATGCGACTAAGTACATATCACCCAGAGGATCAGCTGAGTACCTACTTCAGGATATGGCCTTATTCAGGGAAATCGGGATAACAGTTAAACTAGCTGGTTTTAATCATCCTTCCTATCAACAGATTTACTCACCTTTTATTCCATTTGCTTCGGCGATCGATCTGGCATTCAATGTCGGAGAAGATGGTTTGTCGCTAATCAGGTCCGGACGACAATCAACAACATTATTAGAGAATACCTAGGGATGAAGCCATTGATTATTAAAAACCGCAAAATTGGCCCCGGCAATCCTGTTTATATCGTGGCTGAGATGTCAGCAAATCATGGTCAGGATTTTGACAAGGCCGTGGCAATAATCGAGTCCGCTAAAAAGGCCGGGGCAGATGCCATCAAACTCCAAACTTATACTCCTGATACTATCACTATTGACAGCGACAATGCTTCTTTCAAATTACCCGATGATTTACATGGGGGCCTGACTTTGTATGAACTCTATAAAGAGGCTTATACCCCTTGGGAGTGGCAGCCGAAATTAAAAGAAATCGCTGAATGTCTGGGGCTGGATTTCTTTTCTGCACCTTTTGACACCACGGCCGTTGATTTTCTGGAATCCATGAATGTCCCTGTTTATAAAGTTGCATCTTCAGAGCTGGTGGATCTGCCATTGATTCGCAGGATAGCCAGATCTAAAAAGCCCATAATCATGTCAGTGGGTATGGCTACACTGGGAGAGATTGAAAGAGCTGTTCAGATTGCGTTTTCTGAAGGGTCAGAACAGGTTGCTTTGTTGAAATGCACAGTTGCCTATCCCGCAAAGCCGGAAAGCATGAACTTGAAAACAATTCCTAATCTGCTTGACACCTTCCAGGTTCCCGTAGGGCTTTCTGATCATACTTTGGGTATTGAAGCACCCATCAGTGCGGTGGCACTTGGGGCTTCAATAATTGAGAAGCATGTTACCCTTGATCGTACGAAGGACGGCCCTGATGCGCATTTTTCACTGGAAATGGATGAGTTCAAAGCGATGGTGACCGCTGTTCGTAGAACAGAATCAATGCTGGGTAGCGTAATTTACGGTCCAGTAGGTAAAGAAAATGTAAGTAGAAACTATCGGCGGTCACTTTTTGCTGTCACGGATATAAAGGAAGGGGAAGTTTTAACTGACAAAAACATCAGAAGTATTCGACCTGGAGATGGTCTTGATCCTTGGTTATGGGATGACATACTGGGACGTAGGGCACGATGCGAAATTAAGAGAGGTACACCGTTAACATGGGTACTTGTTGACTAACAACATATTGAGGAGTTTATAAATGAGTGATACTGAAGCCGTAGCAAAATGGAATCAATACTATCAGCAAGGTGCGCGGAAAGGGAATATGGCATTCTGGCCAAATGAGAATCTAGTTCGCATTTTAAAAGGGAGTTACTTTCCTTGGCACAAGGATAGTTACAAGGATGTTAAAACTCTTGATGTCGGATTCGGAAGTGGCAATAATCTCATGCTATGCGGATCTCTGGGAATGGAACTCTATGGCGTAGAAATCCATGACGAAATCTGTCAAAGCACAGGTGAGCGTTTGACCAGTATGGGATACAAATCTGATTTGCGAACAGGCAGCAATCGAAATATTCCCTTTTTTGATGGTACCTTTGACTACTTGATATCCTGGGATGCAATTCACTATGAAGGTAAGCCAGATTTAATTGAGGAGGCTCTCGCAGAGTTTAATAGAGTTCTAAAGCCGGGAGGTCGTCTGTTTATCTCCACTATCGCTCCAAAACACACTATTTTTCGCAATAGCGAAATTGTGGGCCACCATCAGTATCTTCTGAAAAGAGAGGATGATTTCAGAAAGGGTCAGGTATTTTTTTGCTTTGACGCCCCTCAGTATATTCAGTATTTCCTCTCTAAACAATTTAGTGAGGTTGAAGTGGGAAGATCGACCCTTCATTACTTCTTTGAAATTAATGATACATTTATGATAACAGCAATTAAAAATTAGCCTGCCTGCATAAAATGAAATTCTAAAAAAGGCTTCAATTAAATGAGCTTTGATTATCAAGAGGGTTGCAACACTGAAATTACCAGGATATTTCAACGAAAGCATTGTGTTCTGACAGGTAATGGAACAACCGCATTGACGGTTGCTTTCAAAATGGCAACTCCGGACAGACCCCGTGTTTTGCTGCCCGCCATGGCTTGTTACAATGTCCTTTTGGCAGCTCATTTTGCCGGTAAAATTCCAGTTTTCGCAGACGTCTTATCCAGCGATGCAACACTTGATCCTGCAGTTGTTGAACGAGCACTGAAACGTGATCCTGAAATAGGAGCCGTATTAATCGTGCACCTATATGGCCATGCGGCCAAAGTAAAAGATATCATTGAGCTTTGTCGAAGGCATCATGTTATCGCTATTGAAGACCCAGCACAAGCTATGGGAGGCTTTTTCCATTCAGGGGAGCGATTAGGATCGTTAGGGGATCTGACAATCGTATCATTTGGGCATACCAAAATACTTGATGCTGGGGGTGGTGGGGCCTTGCTTTTCGATGATTCGACAAAGCTTCAGACAGCTCAAAACCTGGTCAACAGTATTTTGACAAATGCTCAGAGTGGACAGTATCTGGAACATATTTATAGACAACTCTATTACGATATATGGGATGCAGGGAAAAAAGACAATCGGTTTTATACTCTATTTGACAACTTTCCGGGCTTGTTCAGAAATCTATTTATTTTTCGCATGGAAGCTCAATATGCAAAAGACATTTACGAGAAATTGCCTGGTTTGGATAAGTCCATAGCTGATAGGCACAGTATTGCCGAAATTTACCGATCAGAGCTGTCAGGAATCGAAAAGATTCGTCTGTTCACGCCTGGTACAGGAAGTGTCCCTTGGAGATTTAGTTTTCTCTTGGATGAGGATATACGGGATAAAGTTCTTATTCAAGTTCGTCAAAAAGGATTTGATATTTCTTCATGGTATCCATGTTATACTGACTGGGCAGAGTCTGGTAGAAATCAGGATTCAGGACAATTTCCTGTAGCAAAGCGGCTGGAAAAGGAGATTGTCAATCTATGGGTGGCGGAAGGAATCAATTCAGAACGGGCGCTGGCAACAGTGCATGAATTGAAACAGGCGATTAAAAGTTGTATTGGCGTGACGAACCAATGAAAGACCACTAGAAAATACCAACAAATTGATAATGAAATCATACTTTCCGGGAGATGATCTTTTTGATGAGTTATGGCCACAGTGTTTCCATACAAGCCCGCAAATGCACCCGTTTTATCAGCCGGGAAATATTGAGTATTACAAAGCATTTTACCTTGGAGAAGGTGGTAAAGAATTTATCGACAGATCCTTCGTCATTGCAGACGAAAATGGTGTCTCCGCAGGAATTCGCATGTATTCATTCGTCAACCCCCAGGGTAAACGCGAGCTTTCCTGTTTTGGTATGATTCCGCTTTGGTTTTTTGAAGTATTAGATGAATCTCCTAAGCGCAGAAAAAAAACAAGAGCAGTAGTTGAAGCAGTTCTGGAAAAAATCTGTGCGGAAGACCATATTGAGAGAATCTGGTTTGAAGATCCATTATCAGGACAACAACTGAGCTACCTAAGCAAGATACTGCTGAATAGAGGTGCGAAAGCAGAACCGGTCATCAGGCAAATAGTGGATCTCAATGCAAGCGAGGAACAAATCCTGAGAAATGTACGCAAGAGTTACAAAAGTCTGATTAACTGGGGTAAGGGCCATTTGAAACTAACTGTAATTGCGGGAGATCAAGTTTCAGATCAGAAAATGGAGGATTTTCGACAGCTGCACATTCAGGTAGCCGGACGCGAAACCCGTTCGCAGGAAACGTGGCAGGTACAGGAAAAAATGATCCGCAATAATGAAGCTTTTGCGGTTTTTGGAGTTCTTGATGGTGAGTTGGTAACGGCAGCTTTGTTCCCCCTAAGCCCACAATATTGTATATATGGGGTTTCAGCATCAAACAGAGACCAGTTTGACAATCCGCTTTCTCATGCAGTGATCTGGGAGGCGATCTTACATGCCAGAAAAGTCGGATGTCAGTTTTTTGAATTGGGGTTGATCCATTTCCCCAACATCAGTGATATTCCCCCGACGCCCAAAGAAATGTCTATAAGTATGTTCAAACACGGGTTTGGCGGACGCAGTGAACCGCGGCTGTCTGTTGTCTGGGAAGCCAAAAACAATTAACTGATAACAATTGATACCCTATTAATGCCTTCATTGTACCCAGGCCTATCTTCGCCGCATCAGCCAACCAAAAGGTTTTTCCCCCATTTGGAAAAACTGCTAGGGCAGCGTGTTTTCCCGTTTTCTTCAGCCAGGGCTGGACTTGTTTTTGGATTGAGGGCTTTAGGTTTAAGCCGTTTGGATGAGATTTTAATACCTGCCTATTTAAGCCATTGTGTCCTTTCTGCGTTAAGCAGGGTAGTGATGCCTGCTCTATCTCCTTCAAAAAGGACAAAAGCGGTTTTGGCATTGGATACTTATGGATTTCCGCAAAATCTGGATGACCTTTTAAGTGAAGCAGAAAAGAAGAATTGGTTCATCATAAACGACAGAGCTCACTCTCTGTATGGCAACTCCTTGTCGGACCAGGATGAACTGAAATGTGCGTTTGAAGTGTTTAGTCTGCCAAAATTCTTCCCATGTTTGCTGGGAGGCGTTTTAGCTGCAAAAAACCCAGCAGTGGAAAAAAGACTGGACAATGAATACTCAAACCTGACCGCAATTCATGCCAAAAGGGCTAATGACGCCTGGCTATCTCTGGAAAAAGCTCATCGCAATGCTTTTAGGGGGGAGTTCCAATTAGATGTGGAAGGAGTTTTTGGATATTTGCCGGAGACAATCGCTTTTCCGGATATCAGCTTGAAATATTTACCATTAAGCTTTGACGAATTAAAATCGGATCTGCAAAGACGAAGCTCCATATGGCTTCAAATTTCAAGAGTATTTCCAGATCGAGTTCCAAAGTGTCCTAAACAGGATATTTATCCTTTTGCCGTTCCTATACATGGCAATAAAAACAATTTGGGGTACGTTTCTGAAAGATTGAAGATCGAGGTTTCGGTTGATGTTCCGGTTTTGCATTTTGATTTCGCTCTCAATCAACTGGCGCCGGTTTTTAAACCTGCATTGGTGATTGGATGCAATTCTGAGTGGACAGAAAGTGTCGTTGAAAGAACTATTAGATGCCTAAAAAAGTATCTGTCATGAAGGATTGTTCTATAAATATTGAAAGCGATCCGCTCGAAATCGATGCAATAATAGAGTTCCTGGCAAAGGCTTTTGGTCCGGATTACTTTTCCTCAAGCAATCTCAAGAGCCGTTTGTTTGCTGCAGAACCCAGTTTAAAACCCGAGAACTTTGTATCTGCCAGAGACTTGTATCGTCAAATTGCGGGAATTGTCCGTATTGTGGAAAGAGAGATGCTTATTGATGGTGTTCCATTAAAAATGGGATTCATTACATCTGTTGCGATTCATCCGAAATATCGGTGTAAGGGCCTTGCTACAGAGCTTATTCAATTTGCTACTGATCTGTTAACCAAAAGGGGGTTTGATTTTGCTTGCGTTCATGGACGAAGGGCGGTTGATGGTTTTTATCCAAAATTCGGGTTTGTCCATGTTGGCCGATACCTAGACCTTGAAATTTTAGCCAGGATTGATCCAGTAACAAATATCACCGCAGTTTCCATGGAACCTATATACCTTCCTATATTAATGCAGTGCTACCAAAAAGTATATCATCCACTATCAGGTTCTGTTTATCGAAGTGAGGGGGTGTGGCAGTTTCTTCTGGAGAAAGCAAGTGCAATTGGTGCAACTGTTCATGTGCTTCATATGGAGCATAACACAAGAGCTATTGGTTATATAATTTGTATGCAAGATGATTTAATCGAAGTAGCGGTTGATGAAAAAGCTATTCCGGGTTTTTGGGGGCTTTTTAAACAACTAGGTCTAAAGAGATTACGAATTCATCCTCGTCATCCGATATTTAACTATTGTCGGCAGCACTACAGTACCGTATTAAATGAGCGATTTGCTTTAGACGGCGGATATATGGCTAGAGTTCTAAATTTGAATTCCATTTTGCAAAAACTGTCAAACCGCTTGGTAGAACGAATGATTGGACTGGCAAAGGGTGTTCAAAGGATTTCAATACTGGGTTTAAATATCGATTTGATTTCAGGCAACGTAGTGGAAAGTTGTGAAAGATCTAATATTCTTTTCGAAAACGATTCCTGTGTGGCTCAAATGATTATGGGATTTAAATCACCCAGGGAAATTCCTCATACACAAAGTGGCTTGCCAGCTAATTTTCTAGAGAACGTATTCCCGGATCTTGGTTTTCACAGTGCTTCCTTAGATGAGGTTTAAAAACAATGAATAGATGGAAACCTTGAAGGCAATGATCAAGCAATCGGATCTGTTTGTTTAGGTAGCGAGGTCGATTCTAGAAACAATGTATGGGCGTCTTGCCAAGTTATCCAGATCACTGTAATTCGAGTTCATTACTGTCCCAATAAACTGCCCACATGGGCAGCTCCGTCATCTGCCAAGTGAATACGGTCGACTGTATTTCTCCTGAATGGGATGAAACCGCCTGGTCGGCCTTGGATAATGTGATCGATTGTCAGTGAACACGAATGAGTTGAGAGAAAAAATGACACCTAATTAAATCAAGAATATAATCTTATAATGCTGCGCCGAAAAAGTCATCGTTTACTTTCTCGGTTATTCAAAGCCGCTCGTCTTGAAAAACACTTTTTAAGTAGATTCATAAATGAACAAAGCACAATGGAGAAATGTATGAAGATTTTGCTTATTAATATCGCATTGCGAGAAAATCCTGCTCGGATTTTATTACCAATTGGATTGGGATACATTGCTTCTGCAATGGATCGTGCCGGGTTCTCGTTCGATTTACTGGATCTTGATGCCCATCCGAGATCTCCGGAACAAACTGAACGATATTTAAGAACTCATCAATATGATGTCGTCGCGATGGGATGCATCGTAACAGGTTATAGACATGTTAAATGGATCTCAAAGACAATTAAAGCAGCTTTTCCAAGTACTACCATTATTGTGGGAAACACTGTCGCTCAATCAATCCCTAGTATTCTTTTAACTAAAACAGGTGCTGACATTGCAGTAATGGGAGAAGGAGATGAAACCATCGTTGATCTCTTAACAAGGTTGCGGTCGTCACATAATTTAGAGGGAATTAAGGGGATTTGGTATAAATTAAATGGTCAAATAATAAAAAATCCTCAACGTAGTGTGATTCCTGAAATTGATGATATCCCTTTCCCTAACTGGGATTTATTTGATGTCGAAGTTTATATCAACAAAATGTTTAGACCAGATGATGAATTTTCGGCCCCTGTTCCATACCAAGAGCTTCGCCCTATTTTAGTAAATACTGCACGTGGGTGCCCGTATCGTTGTACGTTTTGCTATCATGCTTTTTTAGGAGAGAAGTATCGTTGGCGCTCTGCTGAGTCTGTCATCGAAGAAATGAAAACTCTTCATAATAAATATCAGATAAATCATTTCGGATTTGCAGATGAACTCACTTTTTCAACTGCAAAACAGGCAGATCATTTTGCCGATACCTTGAAAGCAAGCGGATTGAAGGTTTGGTGGACGGCCGATTGCAGAAGTGGTCTTTTTTTCAATGATGAACATATCGAGGTTGCACGCAAATTAAAACAGGTTGGATGCACGGCACTTGGCTTTTCTCTGGAATCGGCGGATCCGGAAATCTTGAAACAAATGCAAAAGAAAGTTGGACCTGAACAGTTTTTGCGACAAGTAGAGATCTTGAAAAAAGCGGAGATTATAGCCCATACATCCCTCGTATTTGGATATCCGACAGAAAATAAAGACACTATTAGATCGACAATCGATTGTTGCATTTCTGCAGGTGTGTATCCGAGCGGTGGATTTTTATTACCTCAGCCTGGTAGCCCTATGTATGATTATTGTCTCGAAAATGGCTATATCAAAGATGAGGAAGATTATTTACTCAGGATAGGCGATCGCCAAGATTTACATTTGAATTTGACCCAGATGTCTGATGCGGAGTTTATATCCACGGTTGAAACAGAATTGAAAAGATGTCGAGATGCACTGGCGATTAATCTTTCTGATGATTCACTACTTAAAAAATACTCTGTTAAACAGTCTGACGATAGGCAATAAGCCGCAATAGGAAGAATAACAAGGGCTTCAAGTGCAAAAAAAACAATATCAACTTCTTGTTGCTGATCGAATTTCACTTTTTTCGATTTTTCAGATTCTATTCCGATATTCACCTGAAAAAATATTTTACTTTGATCAGCTCACACCGCATGCAAAACGATTACTTTCGATATTTCAGTCATTAAGATTGATCACAGGTGAAGTGAATAAAGTTAAGAGTTATATTGGTCAGGTAAAGAATAATAAAGGAGATATCGAACTCCCTCGTTTACGTGGTTTTGCGCGGACGATCACCAATAAAATTAAACAGGAGCATCTAATAAACAATCCTCTGATTAATTCTTTAGGATCAGATTGGAACACAAAAAAAGTCGTGTTATTTTTTGAAAAACGTATTGAGCAGCAACTAGGCGTAGAATGCTTACGTATTGGCCTTGTTAAATGGATGTTTGAACAGCAATCGAATATGGGATCATCAAACCAATTAATCTTGCTGTTAAAACGCCAGCAATGGTATTCGTACTTAAAACAACATGCCGAATCTGAAGGTATTGACCTCAATTATTATAGATCTTTTGATTTAGTTAAACTTAGACATGTCTTGTCACAATCATTTAGAATGATTTGCAAATTGCTTATTCCGTCGTGGAATGTTCTATTCAAACACTTTCATCGATTAGTAACGTTTGGGGAAGATCGAAAAAGTCGGAAATCAATTGAAATGCCTTCATCTTCTTCCATTGCTATTAACTACAGCTATCGCAAACTCAGTTTTGATCCAACAGAGCGTTCGGAATTTTTCTGGGTGGATAGCGCTGATATTCCACTTGAAGACCTTTTAGTATACAACTATTTTTCCGATACTGCTCTAGATAGCAAAGTTCTATCTCAAATAAATGAACATGGAATATCTATCCTTGGCCAATCGCCGGAATTCCAGTCACAATACCCTAAGCTGGATTTTCTGAAGTTCCTAATTGTTGTCCTATCCAAAATAACTCACAAAACATTATTATGTTGGGCCTTCCAGAAAAGGCCTTCACTCTATTTCTTTACCAGTTTGATTGAACTAGCGAAGGACTATTCTTTTTGGTTTAGCTTTTTTAAGACCAATAACGTCCTAGTTAACATTGGTACGCAGAATACCACTGTGGGTCAGGTGTTAGCGCTTGATAAACTCGGAGGTGTTAGCATGGCCTACCAGTATTCTTCTGGAATCGGCCTTTCTCCACCCACAATTATTACATCTGGGGAGAATGTTCAATTTGTCTTTTCTTCTAAATTCGAAAGTGTTTTTCATCGCATTGAACCTACACAAGACTGTTTTGTTCACACAGGGTTCATTTACGATTCGGCATTTAGAGCAGTCCAGAATCTTGAGAGGATTAGTCAAAATCGAAATATGTTAAAAAAAAATGGCGCAGAATTTATAGTCTGCTTTTTTGACGAAAACTCTTTGAATAGATGGGACATATTTCACTCTGATGATGACGCTGCATCCGATTATGAGTTCTTATTAAGATGGTTACTAGATGATCCAAAACTGGGTCTAATATTCAAACCAAAAGTATCTACTAATATTTTCAAAAGGATAAAAAGTATTTCTGGACTAATTGACGGAGCATTGAAAACAGGACGCTGCAAATTCTTAACGAGCGACACAATTGTCGGCGGCATATTTCCGGCGGAAGCGGCATTAATGGCAGATATCTGTATCGGTTGGTTGACAGGGTCTACTGCAGCATTGGAGGCGCATTTGGCTGGGACCAAATCTGTGATGATTGATCTTGTGGGAATTAATAGTGATGCTTATTGTTGGGGGGAAAACTCAGTAATATTTAAGACCTGGGAAAATCTTCAAAATGCAATTTTTAAATACAGGTCAGACCCAAATGCTTGGCCAGAGTTTGGTGACTGGTCTGCGGGACTGGATGACTATGACCAATTCAGAGATGGGCAAGCAAGTTTGCGAATGGGACAATTCATCAGCTGGATTTACCGATCATTGAAAAGAGGTGATTCAAAACAAGAAGCCCTAACCTCTGCAATAGAAAATTATAGAAAGCAGTGGGGTTACGATTCAATTTCCTGCGAGAGATCGGTTAAGTGAATGGCTCTGAAATCTGATGTGATGTGCCTGTAAACATGCTTCAATAGCTTGGGGCGACACATCAATTTGAAATTTATGTATTTCTGCTTATCTTTGCAAACACCAATAACTGACATAAAGCTTTTTAGTTACAACGCCGGCTTTATCGGTTGTAACCTCACCACTGTGGCGGGATGGTGGCCCGCTAAGAAGCTGGATATTTGCTTGAAAGAGATCCAAACAGAAATAAAAACAGTTTTAAGGTCACATAGAAATGGATATCGGCAGCAAAGAAATACAAATAAAGAACAGCTTTATTTATTTAATCCCGGTAATCGCTGGAAATCTTCTTCCCATTTTAACATTGCCTATTTTTACGAGAATACTGTCTCCGTCTGATTATGGTATTTGGGCTTTGGCACAGGTGTATGCAGTTTTTGCGAACGGGATTGCTAATTTTGGTTTAACGATAGGATATGAAAGAAACTTTTTTGAGCACAGAAAATCCCAAAACGCCGCAGGACTTCTTTACTCAACTCTTTTGTTTGTCACTACTGCTTTTATTATCTGTGGGATACTTACCTTTTTATTAAAATATTATCTTTCACAATGGATTATCGGATCTTCAGAATATGCCGATATTTTGTTTTGGTCTTACTGTGCCACCGGGATAACAGGGCTAAAAGCATTCTATCTTATCTATTTCAAGAACACGGAAAATGCAAAAAGTTTTGTATGGTATACAATTGATGAAAGTTTGCTTAGTGTTGTGTTTTCACTATTTCTGGTGGCTTATTTACGCATTGGAATTATAGGACTTATCTGGGGCCAGCTGTGCGCGAGCAGCATTGTTTTTTTCCTTCTTTTTTTTAAATTTTCACGGTTGCTTCCTTTTGCATTTAACAGAGAAGCACTTGTTGATTCATTGAGGATTAGTGTTCCCCTGACGCCAAGGATCTTCTTTGGTATAATAGGCAGCCAGTTTGATAAGTATATGATAGGAATTCTCAACAATGTTGGTGGTGTTGGTGTTTACAATATTGGTCAGAAATTTTCATATATTGTATTCAGCTATATGACAGCCATACAAAATGTTTTTTCTCCGCAGGTATACAAACGTATGTTTGATCAGGGGGATGAAGGTGGGAAGTCAATAGGGCGTTACTTAACGCCGTTTTTATATATTTCAATTGCAATTGGACTTATGATTTCTCTTTTTTCGGAGGAGATAATAATCATCTTAACACCAGAATCGTATCACAGTGCAATTGAAATTGTAGTGGTGCTTTCCATGTTATATGGGTCATATTTTTTTGGAAAACAGCCACAGTTGATTTATGCAAAGAAGACATATATTACATCCCTACTGACTGCTGTTAGCATCGGGTTGAATGTGTTATTCAATATCCCATTCATCTATTTGTGGGGGGCTATTGGCGCCGCCTGGGGGACGCTTTCAGCGGGTTTGATTGCGGGTACCATTTCATTAATCGTTTCTCAACGATACTATAAAATTGATTGGGAATATGGAAAAGCAGGACTAATTTTTCTTTTGTTTTTTGGTTCCGCAATAACAATAATTTTGATGAGATATTTCGGAGTTGCTTATGAAATCAGGTTTATTATTAAGCTGATTGCGCTCGTTTGTTATACTTATCTGGGCATGAGGTTTAAAATAATATCCAGACAGAATTATCTATTTATTAAAAATATGATTATCCGGGAAAAGAGTGGGTTTCGCCTATAATTACGGGAAAAGAGTGGGTTTCGCCTATAATTAATTTAAAGGATGGTTTTTTTGGTATTATTATCTAAATCCAAGTGTCTTCAGTGTCAGCAATTAAATATAAATAGTCGGCCCTGAAAAATAGAATAAACTATTAATATAATTTGTGTATGAATGTATAATCGGGTCATGTATTTGACCATAAACCGGCATTTTGCTTCAAAAAACCTGTCAAACCAAAACCCGATTTTCAGTTATTTTCATGAAAAGTTCTCCGAAGAAAAGCGAAGGCCAGATGTGCTTCATCAGCCCGGACTTGATGGATCAACTGAATCCAAAACACCATTTGGTCATTCTGGCTAAAAAGATCCCCTGGGACTTGCTCGAAGAAGAGTTAGAGGGGTTCTACAACAAAAAGATGGGCAGACCTGCAAAGCGAATCAGGTTGATGGTTGGGCTGATGATCCTCAAGCAGATGGAGAATTTGAGTGATGAAAGGACAGTTGAAGCATGGGTGGCAAATCCGTACATGCAGTTTTTCTTTTCTGTGGAGAGACACAGTTTCAGTGGCAGTTCCCTTGCGACCCGACGGATTTGATCTACTTCAGAAGGCGGATCGGCGAAGAAGGGGGTGCAAAAGAACCTGGCAGTCTCTATTGTTCGTCATGGAAAGTCGGTCTTGGAGAAAGAAGTCACCATTGACACCACAGTCCAGGAAAAGAACATCACCTTTCCAACTGGTTCCAAGCTGCAACGGAAGATTGTCGAGAAATGCAGGCGTTTTGCTGAAAAGGAGGGTATTGCACTGCGACGGAGTTACATCAGGACAGTCAAGAAGCTGATACTGGCCTAACAGTTTGCATCGCATCCGAAAAACAGAAAGAAAGCGAGAAGAGCAAGAAAAGAGCTGAAAACCATCGCAGGAAGACTTGTCAGGGAGCAGAACCGGAAGCTTTCTCCAACATCAAAGTTTATCTACCAACGTGCACTGGATCTTTTTGAGAGGGTTTTATCCCAAACACGCAAAAGCAAGGTGTTCAGTCTCCATGAACCCGATGTCTACTGCATGAGCAAGGGCAAGGAGTAAAAAAACTACGAGTACGGCGCCAAAGCATCCATTGTCACCACCAAAAACAGCGGGATCATCGTTGGAGCGCTCAGCTTCCCAACCTCTTTTCCCGAGCATTTGTAACTATGCCTGGGCGTAATTATATGCAATAAAAACGGGTTTATAAAAGATTTAGCTTGCATTATCGCAAAAAACATAGTTATATATTATTGTTTGTAACT